>Ga0190348_1000249_pt1 | contig 15254 bp, 7 predicted proteins | sample 48721367_MG_FD_161658 | JGI IMG/M metagenome (GOLD analysis project Ga0190348, IMG submission 161658) | Hydrothermal vent microbial mat bacterial communities from Southern Trench, Guaymas Basin, Mexico - 4872-13-6-7_MG | ecosystem: Environmental > Aquatic > Marine > Hydrothermal vents > Microbial... | reverse complement strand
GTTTAATTTCTGACAGCTGGACCTATGACGTTGTTCAAACAGCACAAGAGTTAACTATCACTATGACCTTGGCTGGATTAGCAAATGGTGCAACAATACAACTGGTAATGCACGTGTATACTATTGATGTTCCAATTAATGGAACCGATCAAACTGTTGAAGCCTTAACTGAACTTAAATTCGATATTATAATCGAGAATTGGGTATTCTCCCCCACAGCTGCAGGAATTGCTATAGAATCTTTCTTAACGGAAGTTCAAAACCGACATCGCGTACGTGTTAGAAATGGCACACTTAATGAGAATGGCAATGCCACCCGAACCATGCAATTCATAAGCGACAAGTATGACGACCAGGCAGTTGCTTATTTCGAATGGAATACTTTTGCCCATGTTTACAACTCAACTGGAGATCTTGTAGATACGGTTGATGTTGGAACAAGTTATTTCGCAGATATGATCTCCCCACCCCCAGGCATGGGATTTGAGGAAGTACAAGACCACCTCTGGTTAACATATCCCAACTACGAAAACAATATGAAACTCATTCACGACCCAACTATTGGGTTAAATGCTGACCTTCTCGCTAGCAGCGTTCCATTATATGTCATTCCCCTTGTTGGTGGATTGGCCGGAATTGCTATTGTTTCTGCTGTAATTCTCAAGAAGAAGAGAGCCTAAGAAAAAATTCCTCTCGGGGATTTTTGCTCTCTTCCTCTTCTTTTTCTCTTTTTAATAAATCGGAACATTCAAAAAGTAGCCTTGGTTAGGAAAACATAAGAATACCTTTGAAAAGGTGGCTTCTTTGACAGAACAAATCAAAAAAGATTTGGAAGAACTTTCACAAGCAATTGGCGTTTCTTCTCGCGAAAGAAGAGTCGTCCGAATTATAAAGGAAAAAATTGAGCCGTTGGTTGACGAACTCAAAATCGACCTTTCAGGCAATTTAATTGCGACTTTGAAAGGGACAGAAAAGAATGGTCCTGTTTTGCTACTTGATGCCCATACAGATGAAATTGGAGTAATGATTCGCCATATCTCACCAGATGGCTTTCTCTATTTCGCAAAAATTGGTGGTTTCGTTGACTTACTATTTCCAGGGCAAACAGTCATTCTCGCTCCGGATGATGAGACGAAAAAAACAGTAATTGGAGTCATTGGACTAAAACCGCCACACATAACCAAGGGAGAGACAAAAGTTCCAAACCCTGAAGACTTGGCTATAGATATTGGAGCAAAAAGTGCTGAAGAAGCAGAGTCATGGGGGATAACAATTGGAACAACTGGAACACTTCTCGGAAAATTCTTTGAAATATCTAATGGGCGGGTTATCGGAAAAGCATTTGATGACCGAACGGGTTGTGTAGTATTAATCGAACTACTCAGACGTCTGTCCAAAGAAAGGCCAAAGGGGACAATTGTGTTTAATTTTGCTTCCGCAGAAGAAGTTGGTGGACGAGGGGCGACAACTGCTGCTTATCAAGTCCGGCCGGCCATGGCATTAGCTATTGAGAATACGACAGCTGCCGACACACCAGGTGTGGCACCACAGGATTGCCCAACAATGCTTGGGAAAGGACCGGCTATTACTGTTGCTGACCGCTCACTCATTGTAAACCAAAAGATTCTCGAACACCTGCAACATTTGGCAAAGAAAAAGAACATTCCTTATCAATTTAAAAAACCGCTTTCTGGGGGAACGGATGCAGGACGAATAGCACTTGTTAGAGAAGGCATTCCTTCTGGTGTTGTTTCTGTTCCTTGTCGCTACATTCATAGCCCAATTTCTTTACTGGAATTAAAAGATATAGAGCGAACGTGTGATCTTGTGGAGGCGTTTGCGCGCACTTTCCACGAGATTCTTTAATCTTTTTTTAGTTCATAACAAGAATTTTAAAACTTAATAGTCCCTCTACAAGCGATAGTAATTTGAATGGAGAAGAAAAGCAAATGGTTACAACAGATTTACGCCCCTTTTTCAATCCCAAAAGCATTGTACTGATAGGAGCATCGGAAAGGCCAGGATCAATTGGAGGAATGTTGGCAAAACATCTTCTCGAGGGGCAATTTGAGGGAGAGCTCTATTTTACCAATCCAAAACGAGATGCGGTTTTTGGGCATAAATGCTATCAAAACCTTGAAGTATTACCAAAAGACCCTGAACTTGCAGTGTTAGCTATCCCGGCAAAGTTCATCCCAGCAGAGCTGAAGAATTGTGCCAAACGAAACATCCATCATGCCATTGTTTTAAGCGGAGGCTTTTCAGAAGTAGGGAATCATGAACTCGAAGAAGAATTGATTAAAGTTTCCCGAGAAAACGACATTCGAGTAATTGGTCCCAATTGTGCAGGAATTGCTTCTACCCATACAAAAATGATGGCTGCAATGGAAAACACCTGTATTCCTGGAGGACTCTCAATCGTCTCGCAGAGTGGCGCGTTAGCGGGCTCAATGATGTTACGGGCAACCTATGAAGGATTAGGTATTGATAAATGGATTTCTTTTGGAAACGCTTCAGACGTAGAGGAAGCAGAACTCATTAATTACCTTGCAAAAGAAGAGAATTCACCAACAAAAGTGATTTTTCTTTACCTTGAGGGTGCAACACATGGACGAAAATTAATAGAGACATTGAAAGAAGTCACGAAACTTAAACCAGTGATATTTTTAAAGGGAGGAAGAACCGCAATCGGTAACAAGGCAGCTATGACTCACACAGCATCTCTGGGGGGAGATCCGAAAATTTACAAATCTGTTGCAAAACAGACCGGAGCAATCTGGGTCGAATCTTTGGACGAAGCATTTGACACTTATGAAGTACTTTCTACCTATCTTGACAGAGGAGGAAAAAGGATAGCAATTGTTACAAATTCAGGTGGCCCAGGGGTTTTGACCTCAGACAACCTTGCTTTGCATGGGCTGGAATTGAATCAACCTTCACAAAAGTTACGAGCACAACTTGAGGACCTCCCAGCAGCATGCCCTCGTGAGAATCCTTTTGATTTGTTAGGTGACGCCACCCCAGAAAGATATGAACTCGCTTTACGAGCAATAGCTCATTCTGGAGAATATGACACCATAATTACTATTATGGTTCCCCCAGGTGATGCAGACATTAATGGTGTTGCAAGGAAAATCATCGAGATCGCAAATGAGGAACACCAAACGGCGATAATTAGTTGCCTTCTCGCCGGCGAAAAAGTAGAACAAGCGATCAAAATTTTACGGGAGAATGGTCTCCCAAGTTTCCCGACACCAAAACGTGTTGCTTGGGCGGCTTATGCACTTTATAAGTGGCAAGAGATAAAGAAAAGAGCCTAAGAATTTTCGGCTTTTTCTCCCTTTTTTTCAAAGAACATTCATTGTGGGGTGATGATTATTTGTGCTAAGGCACGGATGTAAGAATAGAATGTATCCGCAGCCGAAGAGCCAATATATCGCTCAATTAATGTATTGAAAAACTCGAGTGCCTTAATTTCTTTTTTATTCAAATCATTATAAGTTACTTTCCTTATGAACTCTTCAATGGTTTGATCCTCTTTAACACGTTTTAAAGGATAATATTTTGTAACGAGAAAACGTATCTCGGTTTTATCGTCCGGTAGCTTCTCGAGGGCAACGGATGGTAAAGAGGAAAAGACAGGTGAGAGAATGTTTTTTGGAATAGCAACATTCCCCAGACTGATATACCAGTTCTTGCTTCGCTCATCGAATTTTACAATGCGGTCCTCTTTGAAAATGGAGAATGCATCAGAAAGGGCTGTTCTTACAATCTTATTAAAAGCCGGGACAATCTCTTCTTCAAGAGCAGTGCGAATTATTGCCACTTTGTCTTTAGGCGAATCCTTTTTCTGGGTTGCTTGAAGAGCCTGTGTGATCTTTTTCCCGAGAGCTTCATATGGCAGAGGAGAGCCATTTGTTTTTGAAAAAGAGGACCAGAAAAGTTTCTCGATAATTTCTTCAATGAATTGTGAATGCTCAACCCAAAGAGGTGTATAAATTTTTATCAAATCTTGAAAATCTCCCTTTATGGGAGAAATATTGACAATTGATTTAAGGCTTTGCTCATCCATTAACACGGAATATTTATTGGGATGATAACGAAGGCTCTTATGAATATTCTTTGAGGTGTCTTGGAAAAGCTGTTGGAGCTCTGCCGGGCGAATCTTTCGTCCTAACTTGCCACCCGCAAGAACTGAAGAAAACCATCGATTTACATTTCGTAAAGCCTTTAGCTGGATGCCGAATTTTTCTTTCCCATCGGTTCTGCCGGCTTTAATTTTAATTTGCTTTTCTAAGTTTTCAATTGCAGTTTTAATTTTAGCGAAATTTTTTAGCAAAACTTGAGAGGAGAAATTGAGCCATAAATACTCCATAACAAATGGTTTAGCAAGGAGGTCTTCCAAAATACCCTCAGCTTTTAATTCAGGAATCGTTACGTGCAACCGTTTTAGGGACGCTTTAGTTAATGAGGAAAGTTTCTTTTGTTCGACGCTTTTAATACGGCCGGCCGAAAAAGCCTCTGAAGCCAATTGAAATGGTGTGGGTAGAAGAGCTGAAAATTTGAGCTGTTGAGAAAGGAATTTAACAGTTTTGCGAGAATATAATTCGCGTGCATTTGGGCGCTTAGAAAGACGTGTAAGAATAGAAGTAAGGACATATAAACTTTGTAAATCGAGAGCAATCTTTTGGATCATCTTACTCATAGTTGTTGGTAGCAGAGGAAACTTTTCAGGACCAAAGATCTTTTGCAAAATTCGTCCGGTGGTTGCTTCTAGGGAGGCACGGAAGGATTTGAAGAAGTAGGAGAGGTTTTCATAATTCTCAAAACGAGTTGTTGTTGCTTTTGCCTTCGCAACACGTTTTAAAACCAACTTCTTTGTATCAGCAGGTATTGTAAAAGCTAAGATATGCTCAAACTGCTGGATGCTTTTTTGCAGTAGCTCTTCTGGCTTATATTTCCGACCATAACTTGACTTTGCCAAGCAATCAGTTAGAAGGGTATAAACAATGTCAGGAACCTTTCGGAATTGATAGGGATGGATGACTTGTTGAAGAAAATAGAGGAGCATAAGGTCTTGAATTGAAGAAGACTTTTCTTGGATAACAGATGAATGAATTTGCCCCACAGAATTATACAGAATGACAGCCTCATCCAGTGTAGTCGAAAATTTCTCGAGCGTTTTTGTGCATTCTTTTTTAATGTACTGCTCGAGACTTTTAAGGTCAGGATTAGCAATTAGAATAAAAGGATGTTCTTTTTTAATGGACTCCACAAAACGATTGTAGGAAGAAAGAATGATCTCATTCTTTCGTTTTAGAAAATCATTTGGGGAGTATTTCGCAGTAAATTGCTGGATAATGCCCGTCAATTTCTCAGAAATCCAGCTCTTGTCTGCCAATTCCTCCTTTAACACACGTGTTAGCGCCTTATTTACAACGGACTCTAGCTCTTTTTTATCAAAAACGGTTTCTTTTGACATGGCAACGAATTTCAAGGGAAATTTATTGAATAATTTCCGGTATAACTCCTGGTTCATGTCGCTCAATAATTCTGGGACTTTTGTTTTAAGCTGTTCAAGTTTGGTGACCATAACCTTTTCGAACAAGAAACTTTCATTTATCAACTCAACATCAGGGATTTCGCCTTTTTCACGTCGAGAGAGCGCACGGGACGAATCATTTAATTGCCTGATAATCTTGAGGATTTCGCCGGTAATTTCCTTCCGAGCAACAGATGATTTCTTTCGGAGAAAATTGTCCAAAATTTTAATAATTTCACCAAAAGGATTTGGAGATTGAGCAAAAAGAAAGGGGAAAAACGCATCATCTTTAATCCCTTGAATGTAGAGATACTGGGCAAGTTTAGTCAGCAATTCCTTCTGGCTTAAATAGGCCAGACGTTGTGAGACGAATTCATGGGACCATTCTTCAAAAGAACTCTGATCCTCCCAAATGCCCTCCAACACTTTAATGAGCTTGGGTTTCACGCTTTTTACTAACAGTTTCACTTTATCCGAATGCTTGCGGTAAAGCTGATTAGCAACGGCTGCAATTTGAGCATGAGCTTGATCAATTTTTGGTACCAAACCGATGGCTTTATACTCATTTTCAAAGGTAGTTACAATTACTCGCGCCAATTCAGTTGCGTACAGAGCAACAAAATCGAGATCCTTATCTTCCCCTTCAAAGCCTTTAATTGCTATTAAAATAATCGGGGAATGGTCTCCAACCCGGATTACTTTAGAGGCCAAGATACCATTTTGGAAACGTGAAAGATTCAAAGTATCAATGGAAGCCGCTTCAAGATTAGGTTCATCACTTGCTAAACCGATTTCTTGTGCAAAGTTTGCTAACGCACCACCGAGAGCACTAACTAAAGAAGTGTCTGTTTGAATGAATCCTAAAGAAAGGAAATCAGTATTATCTTCTCTACAAATGATGATTTGGGCGTCCAAGACAAGCACCTAATTCTTCTTGAAAGTTAATTCTTAACTAGAACATCAATAGTAACCATCTCGAATGGGTTCTAAAGATTTTTTCTAGAGGCATGTTTTTTTGCTTTTTTATAGAAAAACAATGCTTTTAAAATACTTTGGAATACTAACAATTTTAAGCCAGAGATGGGGAGAGGTCAAATGCCTCTATCAAAGTTTTTTTAATAATAGATTCCTAAAGCTGGTTAAAAATAAGATAGACTCTAATTGTACTTGAAGAGTGTGCTTTTAAATAAGAAAAAGAATGAAAGGATGAATTCAATCATGGCATTTGATATTATAAAAGAACAACGAATGGTTCGTACACTATTTTATTCTTTAATTCACTCGGCAAATTTTCTTGCAGATAGAGCAGACCAGAAACAGAAATTCATCCAAGATATCGCTACATTTGTTCGAGAACGCTCCATGGTTGAAGATGATACGCGTGATAAATGTGAGCTTGTGAAAGAGACCTTGGAAATGTTCGGATGGAAAAGCACCAAAATTGATTATTTGGAAGGAGAGACAGAAGGACGCGTATTTCTAGGGAAAAATCGATATATCCCGAATGATTTAGCTGATTCGCAAGGAGCGTTAATTGTTCTCCAAGCATTTATCGAGGGGTTGTGTTTTCATTTGATAAAAGCACCAGTAGATGCTCGTGCTGAACTCTCACTTCGCACAGGAAGTTTCTATGAAATTACTTTCACGCGCAGCAAAGAAGCAACCACTCCAACTTATGTGAAAAAGACACCTCACCTGGCTGAAGAGACAATTGACATGTCAATCCATGACAACCTAACCATTGAACAGCTTTTCTATCCCATCTTTACCCGTGAAATTCCAACTATGATACTTTTTGACGCAGCCTGGAAAGTCATTCGAGAATCCTATGTGGCCAATGCCCCGGGGAGTGAACTCGCCGAACAAGAAGAACTAAAAAAACCGAGTATTAGAAACATTTCCATTATCATTAAAAAGCTAACTGAGAAAGCTCCTGAAGAAGAAATCTTGAACATGGCAGAAATCATAGGGGAATTTTTTGCCAAATTTTTAAAGACGAAGATTTCAGATGCACTTTATGACAAACTGCAACCAACTTTAAAAGACAAGCATGCGACAAGCTACTTGGTGTATTACGATTGTAAACAATTCTGTAGTAATGATCGTTTTATTAACCGCTGCATATTCATTCGGGGAATGTGGACCGGCATTTTGAGTGAAGTTTTAGGTTTTCCAATTCAAATAAAGGAAGTCCTCCATGCAGGAAAAAGAGATCGCTACTGTATGATTGAATTTGAACCGGAAAAAAATGCATGAAAGCGAATGATGAAGCTCTGTCACTTTTCAAGCTCATTTGCCATTTGTTGTCGAACTTTTGCTAAGACTTCAGTTATAGTTAAGCCCGTAGCATTGACAATGGTTTTTACATCTTCAAATTCTGGTTTGAAATGAGCTATTGCGCCTGTTTTTGTATAAGCGATCTTACCTTTAAGAGCAAAATGTTTTCCATTAATAACAACCTGAAAATGCTTGATTTCTCTTGGAAGCATCAGCTTTGTTCCACGTAAGATGCGAACGCCTATCGTACTTGTTTGATTCATAATTTCTGTTGCAAAACGTTCTATCTCCTCCTCTGCGCACAAAACAGAAACTTTTGTGGCGGGCCGTCCTTTCTTCATGAATAAGGGTGTAAGATAGACATCCTTTGCACCGAGTTCGAATAATCTTTCGGTTAAGAATCCAATAACTTCTCCGGAGCAATCGTCAAGGTTGGTTTCTATGATAGCAATCTCCTCTTTGGGGTAGCTTTGCTGCACCAATGAGCCGAGGAATAAACGCAAACTATTCGGGGTGTTTTCAAAAGTTTTTGTCCCGAAACCCGTTCCCACCTTTTCTAACTGAAAAATGGGTGGTGTGGTAATAAAAGTTGTTTCTAATATTTTTTGTAAAGCAGCAATAATGGCAATTCCTGTTGGAGTAGTTAATTCTCCTGCTAGTGGCCCCATCATAACAGGGATAGAGAATTTGTGGGCTATTTCTGTTACAGCCGGCACTGGCACAGGTAAGGTCCCATGAGAGAAGGTAATTGTTCCCGAACCCAAAGCAACTGGTAAAACAAAAAGAGTCACTGTAAAAAGCTCCAGACGATCTAAAAGAGTTGCAGCCCCCAATATATCTAGAAAAGTATCCAGGGAACCCACTTCATGCAAGTGGGTTTTTTCTACGGGGATATTGTGGGCTGCTGCTTCAGCTTCAAAGAGAATGTGAAATGCTTTCTTACTGAAATCTTTCGCTCGTTTTGATAACTGTTGTTGTTTTGTGTACTGGTCAATTATTGCCAGTGCATCAGAAAGCCGGAGGTGCCTTTTTGGTTCTTTAATATGAATATGTAATTGAAGACCCTGATGAACAAATTGTTCTATTTGTTCGAGAGTGAGAGTAAATTCCGCCTTCCCCTCCAAACCCGCAGCTTTAACAACATTTGAAGCGACTAGTTGAAGTGCTTGCAACCTGTTTTTATTTGCCTGTTCTATAGAAAGGTCTGTAAAAAGAAGGTCCAGTAGTGCTGCTAAGAACTTGTCGCCTGAAATGCCTGTGTGTTGGGCATCAATAATTAATTGTCTCATACTATCCCTCGAGTTTATTAGTAAATTATCAGTTAGACACTAAATAATAGTCTTTTTGATAAATGAAATAAAGGCAGTAGTCTTTTTCAACTTTGGCTGATAGATTCTAGAATCAACTGCTCAAAGAAACGCCCCTTTGTATAGAAAAGGTCTGCCGCTTGTTGGCCAATATAGGATTCTACCAATCCGGCTAGAGAATCCAATGTTTTGAGAAAATTAGAACGCATATATTCTCTCATGCCTTCATACAAAAAGTTTCGGATGGTCTGTGATTGTTTTTGCCGTGGAGCAATTACTGGGAGGAGAGAAGTCAAATTAAGGTTGAGCTCGGTTTTATCATCTCCCTTTTTAGTGAGTTTGCAACAATGAATTTTGTCAAAGTAAATAGCTAGAAGCTCAGTTGGAAATGATATCGTAACCAATGGAAGAAGAAAAGCATTAGCCCTTAGACTATATCTCACAAAAAGGTCATCTGAAAGTATGACGAAAACTCCCGAGATGGCAGTTCGCACGGCACGATTAAATAAAACGAAAACTTCATCTTCAATTGTCTTGCGAATGATAATTGTCTGTGCCGTTTTCTCACCCTTAGTCGCTTCTTCTTGTAAGTTCATAAGAATCTTTGCTTCAATGGAACCCTTGCGGACCTCTTTTTTAACCAGGTCCCAAAGAAGCTTTTCATGTAATTTGTCAAAGAATGCAGAATCACGAACCCATGTTGAAGCATAAACTTCCACAATACGCTGATAGCCACCAAACGTTGAAGTTAATTGCTTCTTCTTATTTTGTGTAAACGTTAATGAGTATACTTTCCTGGAAAATCCGGGGAAGGTTTTCTTAGAATAATACTGAACAATCTGTTTGAGTGGCTTTACTCGACCAAAAAGGCGATGGAAAAAGTTCCCCCCAGTGATGAATCCCTTATAGACAGAACAAACAGTTTTTAATGCTTGTAACTTTTGCAGCTGTTTTTTCTTCGTTTTAATGCTCATGGCATTCTTTTTAATCTGCTCCTCGAATTTTTTCTTTTCTAAGAGGAGAAGGCGATATCGCTGTTTTAATGCGGGTTCTAAAAATCTGAAAATTAATTCATTTATTACTATTGGTTCTTTGAGTAGTGTTCCAAGTTTCCCTTGATAAGACAATTCTGGGGCGATGACTTTAAGAGCGAGCAGCTGCTTCTTTGTCAATTCTTCTGGCTTGAATTCACCTTGACTCTCTTTGGATTTGCTTGTTTTTGCAGGAAGAAGAAAACCTTGCAACAAAGCTTGTAAAGCAATTTCAGTTAACGAAGGAAGGAGAGTTTCAAATGAGAGAGTTTTGGTGAGAACCTTTTTTACATCTGTTGTAAGGAGCACAGCAAAACCCGGCTGATTTTTAAGCCCCTCAAATACCAGTGCTGTTTTATAAAGAGCATTTGAATAAGTGATCATTTTTGACAAAGAATCATTGAGAGGTTTTGGTGCGCTTGGTTGCTTAATTGTGCCGAAAAATTCCTCCAGCATTTTAACAATAGTGTCTTCCAATGCATAGGAAAATACTTTTGAAAAGAAGGAGAGCGCTTCAATGTTTTCAAATTTCTGTGTAGCCTTTATCCGCTTGATCTTCCGTAAAATAAGGGCACTTGTTTCAGAAGGAATCATTATGTTTGACTCTTTTTCAAAGCTTTTAAACTGCTGCTCGATTAAGAGGAACACCGGATCTCGGGCCTTTTTTGTGGGCTTGACAACATTTGCAAGGATAGTTTTACAGAGAGTGTAAAAAATATCCGGCACGGGACGGAACTGATATTTCCTAATTAACTTTTGGAGGAAAAATAATCGAACGCGTTTTGAAAAAGAAATTGATGGCTGTTGCTGACTCTGCTCGTTAATTTGCCGGAGAATATACCACAAAGCCATTGCCCCATCATGAGCAGTTCGATATTGTTCGAAAGCTTCTCGCACAAGAGCAGAAACGAGTTTTTGCGTTTGGGTTAGATTTGAATCGACAAGTGCTATGAAAGGATATTTTTTCGGGAAAACTTCGAGAAACTTCTCTTTTACCTCGAGGTTGATTTCAGCGGTATTCTTCATTACCTCTTCAGGCGAATACTGGGAAGAGAGGTCTCGCAAAAGAAGAACAATTTGTTGTGAAAACGCATCCTTCTTTTCTAAGCTACTTTGCAAAAGCTGTTGGGCAGTAGCATTGAAATTCTCGCGAACAAAATCAATCGTGAGAGGTTTTGTTAAACTTGCTGCGAGAAATTTCAGAGGATATTTTTGAAAGAGTTTAAGATAAATTGTATTAAAGAGGTTTTCGAGGATTTTTCCCCGTGCTTTTTCAAACGAACTTCTTTTTATTACTGAAAGTTGCTCAAATAATACATTACTATTGAAAAAGCCCACCAGAGAAAAGCTACCCCTTTTTTTGGAACGGCGGCTCTCGGAAAATTGTTGTAATTGGGTAACGAGACGAGTAATTTCGTCTGCAAGCTCCTTTCGTGACTGGGCGGATTTTTTCTGCAAAAACTCGAGAATGAATTTCTTTACAGCCGTTAAATCTGGAGAAGACGCAAAAAAGAGCGGGAAAAAGGCATCATTGCGCGTGCCTTCTTGATAAAAAAACTCAACAAATTTCTCGAGAAAGAAGGAAATTTTTGTGGGAGAAAAAGCGTCTTTTTGAATGCTCTTAAGAAATAAAGTTTTGTCTTGTTGTTTCTCCCAGAGTTCTTCGAGAAAAGTGTTACAGGAAGAAGCGATTAACTGAGCGAACTCCTTCCAAGTGTTTGGTGAGCTTTTATAAAGTGCATAAGCAACTGCAGGAACAACTTTTACCCCTTCTGCGAATTTCGGAACCGCACCACGACTTTGATATACTTTTTCGAATTTAGTGAGAATAGCCTTAGCTAAAGCAGAGCCATATTCAAGGAGAAACATTTGGTGATATGGTTCTAAATCGGGAAAGTCTCGAACAGCGATCATAAGTAATGGATGATGTTCCCCAATTGTCAACCATTTTGAAATGAGAATGCCATTTTTAAACCGAGAAAAGTTTGCTTGGGTTGCTTCGCTATCAGCAAGACCAATTTCTACGGCAAAACTGGATAAAGCCCCACCAAGTGCTGAAACCAGTGTAGCATCATTTTGGATGGATCCCATTGAGAAAAAACTCGTGCTGTCCTCTTGTGAGATAATTATTTGTGAGACCACTTCGACCAACAACCGACTCCTTCTTCAGCTCAAAAAGACCTTATAATTCATTTGTAGTTACTTCGTTTTTGTTAATTTCCTTCTTTGGCTGTTTTAATGTTTGTGATAGCGACATTTGTGGCTCATTTAAAAAGAGCTTCTTTCAATAACTATAAAGAAGTAAAAAAGGAAAAGAAAAATAAGAGAAAAAAATCATTTCCAAATCTAATTATATGAGAATAACTAACGATTCTATTGTAAGTAAATGAAACGCCTTTTGTGGTGAAAAAAAAATGAAATACGAATTTGGTCGCTCCCCCTGTCATTATCTTCAAACGGTTCTTGAAAAATTGGCTGATCTTAATAGCACAATTGTAGATCCACATGATCGAGCATTACTAGCACGTGCTAATATGCTTGCATATGAAATTACAGACCAAAAACAATATGCAACCAATGCCCGCCGGTTAGGGAAAGAAATTTTGAGAGACATCTTAACAAAGGAAAGTTATATTCCGAAAGAAAATGAATTAAAATTACTCTATCTGTTGCAGAAACAAGGGTCTATCACTCTCGATGAGAGTCAAATCGATAGATTACTGGAACTCCAGGAAAATTGGCCGGACCCAGATGATAGAATTAGCGCATTATTAGTGGCCTATAATCTATCTCTCGAAAAAACCGAATTGAAAGAAAAAATTTATGCACTTCTTGAATCTTTACCCTTTGAAGAACGATTGTGGCCATATGCAACAGCCTACATAATGTCTAATCGTGAAATCGAGTTGCCGGCAAACATTATTGAAATTGCACGGAAAATATCTGGGACAAACAATACTGCAGCGTATCTGGATAAGGTCATCTGGATCAAGTCAATGTATGACCCAGACTTTGGGCCGCGTAATGTAGAAGCCCGAAAAGAAATCGCAGAAGAAATTGCGCAATGCGATGAGCCTCGAGATTTATTGTTTGTTTTAGGGTTTATCAGAAACGAAAACGTTTTGGAAAACATTCAAAGAGATATAGATGAAATTAGTAGTAGTCTTAAGGATTTCTCACCCAAAATAAACCTTCCTATTAATGCCCGTCAATCGCCCACACAAGATGCAATTATCTTAGGGCGGAAAGGTTCTGTAATTAAAGACATCGGTTGCCAGGGAACACTCTATCTTGGACGGATTTCAGAAAAAGGCGCCCACGGCCTTTATGGTAAGAAAGTACTTGTTGATGCAGGTTACCCACATATATTCTTCATCAGCGGCCATCGTGGCTCAGGAAAAAGCTATACACTCGGTGTTATTGCAGAAGAATTAGCAAAAGCAAAGCTGGGTGTAGGAACAATCATCATTGACCCGATAGGCGTTTTTTGGGCACTGAAAAAGCAAAACAGCGATGAAGGAGAGAATTTGCTTCTCCAACAATGGGGATTAAAGCCAGAAACAATAGACAATGTTGAAGTATTCACCCCTATCGGCATTTTCGAGAAATTTGGTGACGAAACGATAGATTCACCTTTTGCCCTGAAACCATCAGACCTTCATATTGAAGATTGGTGCCGCACCTTTGACATCGACCGGTATGAGATTCGTGGAACTGTTTTAGAGAAAGCTCTAAAAATAGTAGCCAGGGAAAAGTCAGACTTTTCAATTGACGATATTATCGCTGCATTAGATGATCCAGCAATTACTAATACTTATCGAAGTGACTCCATTCAAGCCATTCGATCCCGTATGGAAGCGGCAAAGGAATGGGGCATTTTCTCAGGAAAGGGTACACCACTTTCAAGGTTAAGCTCACCAAATAAAATTTCAGTCCTTGACATTAGCAACCCGCGGATTGGTGATAGCCTTCGTGCTTTGTTGGTTGGTATCATTGCCCGTAAAATCCTCGAAGCACGCATACGTTCTTCTCGGGGGGAAATGTTCGAAGTGTCTGGAGAAGAAGATGGCTCAATTCCAGTCACATGGCTGCTTATTGATGAAGCACATGTTTTAGTGCCGGCGAATAAGAAAACAGCGGCTTCAGACCCCTTAATTGAGTATGCAAAGCAAGGAAGAAAACCGGGTTGCGCCCTCGTGCTTGTTACACAACAACCATCTGCCATGCATAAGGATATTATGAGCCAAATTGATGTAATGATAACCCACCTTTTGACTTTTGATGATGATATTCGAGCTTTTCTTAAACGAGTGCCAGCTTCTGTCCCGGACCAATTTGAAGATTCGGACTTTATCAGAAGCATGCCTACAGGAGTAGGAATGATTTCTGACCAGTTAACACAAAACCGCAGTTTTATAGTGAAAATTCGTCCCCGAGTCTCACTCCATGCAGGAAGAGAAGCATTACCTAAATCACTCCGAAGAAAAATACGCGCCAAACATGGTGGAGAAGTGGCTTTTGGGAAGCGAGATGTCTTAGTGGCAACGGCAATCAGTGAAGAGTCTCAACCCGACGAGAAACCCTCGAGCATCCCGGAACCCGTCCCAGAAAAACCAAAAGTAAAGCAACCAGTAAAAGCAAAAAGAAAACATCCAGCAAAAGCAATTGATTTGCCCATACCTGAACCATCAAAATTACCCGAAAAAATGATTCTGAACATTTTAGAAAGAAAACTCGAATATGGACACAATACATTCCTCTTTGATGGCTCAAAATCAGTGCGCTTCGATAAACTCCAGCGCTCGGGGTTCTTAAGTGGCTCTATCGAAGAAAACTTGCCCCCAATCATTGCTGAGCTGGAAAGAATTGGTTGGGAAATAAAAGCAATTGTCCCTGAAAAAACCTTCGTCGTTATTCTCATGCAGCTAGAATCAGCCTCATTGGGTATTTCATATGCCATATTTAAAGGCGACACCGCCCTCTCATTCATTGTTGTTGCAAAAGAGCGGTTCAAGAAGAGTATCTACGACAAAATCTTCAATTTAAAACAAAGTAGGTGAAGAAGAATCGCAAAAAAGAAAGAGTCTAAGTGGTTTG
>Ga0190348_1000248_pt1 | contig 15327 bp, 13 predicted proteins | sample 48721367_MG_FD_161658 | JGI IMG/M metagenome (GOLD analysis project Ga0190348, IMG submission 161658) | Hydrothermal vent microbial mat bacterial communities from Southern Trench, Guaymas Basin, Mexico - 4872-13-6-7_MG | ecosystem: Environmental > Aquatic > Marine > Hydrothermal vents >... | reverse complement strand
ACGGGGAGGGGGCAGGACATCCCCCATGTCAAAAGCCTTAAGAAAACAAGGGGCTGAAGTGTTAAGTGAAAAGAAATATCCCCTGCCAGTGAACGGTTTGCGGAATGGACCACGGGTTCACCGAATATTTACAGCAGCGATTGTCAATGCCTCACTCCGCATGGCAGTTCAGAAATAATTTGCCTTGGAGCCTCTTGCAAAATCTCAAATTTTGGTCTCTGATGAGACTGTAAGGATATGATTTAATGAACATAAAAACAAAGTTCATTTTTATCACCGGAGGCGTTCTCTCATCTCTGGGCAAGGGCCTGGCAGCGGCTTCAATAGGGGCATTGCTTGAAGCCAGGGGGCTTCGGGTCACCTTACAGAAGCTGGATCCATACATAAACGTGGACCCCGGCACAATGAACCCTTTCCAGCACGGTGAAGTATTCGTGACAGACGATGGCGCTGAAACAGATCTGGACCTCGGGCATTACGAGCGTTACACACATGCAAAGCTGGGACAAAGGCACAATTATACTTCAGGGCGTATTTATTACAGTGTTATCACAAAGGAAAGAAGGGGGGACTACCTTGGAGGTACGGTCCAGGTCATCCCTCACATAACTGACGAAATCAAGCAGGCGATTCTCCAACTGAATAGTGAGGCAGATATAGCCATTATAGAAATAGGAGGAACGGTAGGAGATATTGAAGGACTGCCGTTTCTTGAGGCTATCAGACAGTTAAGGGGCAACCTGGGAACGAAAAATACCCTTTATATACATCTGACCTATGTGCCCTATATTCAGGCAGCAGGTGAACTCAAAACAAAACCAACGCAACACAGCGTGAAAGAGCTGCTATCCATAGGTATTCAGCCGGATATATTGCTCTGCCGTACCCAGATCGATCTTTCACCGGATATTAAGTCCAAGATATCTTTATTTTGCAATGTAGAAGAAGACCGGGTTATTGCAGCCAAGGACGTAAAGTGCATCTATGAAGTGCCGATGCGCTTTCACGAGCAGGGGCTGGATGAACGAATTGTCGAATCCCTTAATATGTGGACAAGGGCGCCTGTACTTACCCGGTGGGAGGACCTTATTGCCAGAATCAAGGAGCCACGGCACAAGGTGCGGATTGCCATGGTCGGCAAATATGTAAACCTCAGGGAGTCCTATAAAAGCCTGAATGAGGCCCTGTTCCATGGAGGTATTGCAAACAGCTCTGAGATCGAAATAGACTTCGTGAACTCAGAAGAAACAAGGGGTGAAGAGCTGGCAAACCGGCTTTCAGGAGCCGATGGAATCTTGGTCCCGGGAGGGTTTGGCCCAAGGGGAATACTTGGAAAGCTCGAGGCCATTACCTATGCCAGAGAAAACAAGGTACCCTTTTTCGGCATCTGTTTGGGTATGCAGTTGGCAGTCATTGAGTTTGCCCGGAATGCAGCAGGGCTGCCCTTGGCTGACAGCACTGAATTCGCCCCCGTCACGCCTGACCCCGTAATCTACCTGATGAAGGAATGGTATGATTACCGTACAAAGAAAATTCAAAAAAGGGACGAGGACACCCAGAAGGGGGGCACCATGCGTCTTGGCGCGTATCCGTGCCAGTTGGCACCTGACAGCAAGGCCTATGCTGCCTATGAAACCGAGCGGATATCCGAAAGGCATCGGCACAGGTACGAGTTCAATAACTCCTATCGCAAGGCCCTCGGAGACGCTGGAATCAGGTTCACCGGGCTGAGTCCCAATGGAGAACTGGTGGAGATCATCGAAATTCCGCAGCATCCATGGTTTCTTGCCTGCCAATTCCATCCCGAGTTCAAATCCAGGCCGCTTGATCCCCATCCCCTGTTTGCGGCATTTATAAATGCCGCACTTGCAAAAAAGCTGAAAGCCGAAAGCCAAGACTAATGAGTACAGAAGGCATCCGGATACAAAACGTTCGTATAGCTGGAATCAGCGTCGGATCAGGACAGCCGCCCCTGCTCATTGCAGGACCATGCGTGCTGGAAGATATTGAAACCGCTCTTTCCATCGGGGCATTTATGGCCCGGGCCGCCATGGATTGCGGGTTTTCTTATCTATTCAAGGCCTCCTTCGACAAGGCAAACAGGACATCCATAAGGTCATACAGGGGTCCGGGACTGGCTGAAGGCCTTGAGATGCTCTCAGTCATCAAGGAAAAACTGAATGTGCCGGTGATCTCGGATATCCACACAACCGACCAGGCAGAGACGGCCGCAACGGTCCTTGACTGCATACAGATACCGGCCTTTCTCTGCAGACAGACAGACCTCCTGGTAGCGGCAGCCCGAACCCTTCTCCCTGTCAACATCAAGAAGGGGCAGTTCATGGCCCCGTGGGATATGAGGCACGCGATCGCCAAGATAAAAGGGAGTGGGAATGACCAGGTCATTCTCACTGAAAGAGGGGCCTCTTTTGGCTACAACAACCTGGTGGTTGACATGCGTGGCCTGGCTATAATGAGCAGGCTCGGGGTTCCTGTTATCTTTGACGCCACACACAGTGTTCAGCTCCCCGGCGGCGGGGACGGATGCTCATCAGGGCAGAGGGAATTCGTGTCCACTCTTGCCAGGGCTGCAATGGCAGCAGGAGTGGATGGAATCTTCCTGGAGGTCCATCCAAATCCGGACAGGGCCCTTTGTGACGGCCCAAACAGTCTCTCCCTTGAGGCTGCGGCAGACCTGCTGAAAGTCCTTTCCAGGATCAGGCAGGCGGTAACTAAATTGTGAATGTTGGATGCTGAATGTTGGATTAAGGTATATATTTTTTAAATCTTTTTCCACAATTCAGCATTCACAATTCAAAATTCAACATTGCATTTTCATATGGCTCATATAGATAAAGAACTGCTCATGACAAAGGCCCGCAATATTCGCCTTCTTGCGGTGGATGTTGACGGAGTGCTGACTGACGGAAGTATTGTATATACCTCTCAAGGAGAACAGGTGCAGAGCTTTCATGTACACGATGGTCTTGGCCTTAAGCTCCTTGATCTGGCGGGAATCCATGTAGCTATTCTCAGCTCCCGCTCTTCTCATGCCCTTGCTGTCAGGGCTGAAGAATTGGGAATAAAGCTGGTATATCAAGGACTGTCTGACAAAATAGAAGTATACGAGGAAATAAAGGAGAAACTGGGAATAGATGATAAAGAGGTTGCTTATATGGGAGATGACTGGGTGGATCTTCCCCTTCTTCAGAAGGCAGGTCTTGCCGTGGTAGTTGCTGATGCTGCACAATCCATGGAAGACTATGCTGATTATGTTACAAGACAGGCAGGGGGAAGGGGCGCAGTCAGAGAAGTCTGCGAGCTGATTCTCAAGGCACAAAACAAGAGAGGCAAATTCCTGGACCATTACCTTAATTCCTGATGGTAAACATTTACACCGGTGTTTCATGAAACTTGAGCAAAGATATCTTTTCTGGGTAATTGCCGGCGTCCTTTTCTTGATGGTTCTCTGGAGACCGTGGCGGCACACCAGGGGTACCGATGACCTGTGGACCACAGATCTCAAAGAAATGAAAGCCGATCTTACCTTTGAAGGTATTCGTTATACGAAAAATATAGGCGAAAAGATCCAGTGGATTCTGAATGCAGATGCAGCCCGGCTCTATGAGGGGAAAAACATCATGGACCTGGAGGGTATAAGAATAAAATTTTTCCCTGCTGGAGAAGGCCATGTTATTGTTGTTGCTGATTCAGGCACATACAGAACCGATAATGACGAAATGTCACTGAATGGCGATGTGAAAGTACGCCTTGAAGGCGGCCCCACGCTCTTTTCAGAAAGTATGCATTTCAGTCAGGAGAAGAAACTTATCTGGACCAGGGACAAGGTGCTCATTAAGGGAGACGGACTGGAAATGGAGGGAGAAGGACTTGAGTATGACCTTCAAGAATGCAAACTTACGCTAAGGAGACAGACGTCTGTCCTCCCGGAAAACGGCGAACTGGAACTTTAAGAGGAATGTAACCGTTCACGGATTCAGTGTTTACTGACGAAAGAGAAGTACCCTGAACGGTAAACCCTGAACCCGTGAACGCTTACGAGGAATCATAATGAAATGTGAAAATTCCTGTATCTGCCGGAAAACGAAAAAAGCCGGAAATATGGCTTTAACTATCTGGTTTTGCATCCTTATTTTTATGTATTTTCACTGTTTGATGGCTATAGCCCAGACAGGCATCTCAGACACCTCACTTACCGGTCCAGCGGATGAGGGCAGGCTCCCTATCCATATAGAAAGTGACCTGATGGAGGCGATGGATCAGTCAGGGATCGTGATATTCACAGGACATGTGAAGGCAACCAGAGGTGATCTCACCATATATTCCGAAAAACTCGATGTCTTTTACGAAAAGAAAAAACAGGATAAAGAACGAGAAGATAAGACAAAAAGGACTGTCGAAAAAATCGTGGCCACAGGCCGCGTACGTATAATCCAGGGTGAGCGTGTTGCTACCGGAGAACAGGCTGTCTATGACAAACCTGCTGAAAAGATAACTATTACAGGTTCGGCCAAGGTCCTGGAAGGCCTTAACCGGGTAAGTGGGGAACGGATAATCTTTTTTATTAATGAGGATAGAAGTGTAGCCGAAGGAAGCAATGAAACAAGGGTTGAGGCGGTTGTCTACCCGGCAGAATGAGATTTTTTTGGCATCTTTCATTCACCGGTTTACACTTTTTTCAAAAAAGCTTGTATCATCAAATTAACCAAAATCATGACAGTTCAAAATATATGAGCAAGCTGAAGGCGGAGAAACTGATAAAGCGTTTTCGTGGCCGGCCAGCGGTCAATGGTGTAAGTATCGAGTTATCAGACCACAGCATAGTAGGTCTGCTGGGACCAAATGGCGCCGGCAAGACCACTATATTTTACATGATCGTCGGTCTAATCAGACCCGATGAAGGAAGGATTTCATTTGACGGGGAGGATGTAACCAATTTACCCATGCACAAAAGGGCTCGCAAAGGCATTACCTATCTGCCCCAGGAGCCCTCGGTGTTCAGGAAGCTGTCAGTTGCCGACAATATCCGCCTTGTACTGGAAACAAAGGGGCTATCCCGCCGGGAAATAGAGAGCAAGACCATTGAGCTCTTAGATGACATGGGCCTATCCGTCCTCGCGGATCAACAGACCCAGTCACTTTCAGGGGGAGAGCGGAGACGGGTGGAAGTTATGCGGGCACTTGCTACCGACCCGGTATTTATTCTTCTTGACGAGCCCTTTGCAGGTGTTGATCCACTGGCTGTCTCCGAACTGCAAGAGATAATACAGGGCCTGAAGGCCAGGGGAATAGGAGTCTTCATTTCGGATCACAACGTCCGTGAAACCTTGACTGTATGTGATCGGGCATATATTGTTAATTCAGGAGTTATTAACGAAGAGGGTACTCCGGAATATATCGCCTCAAGCGATCTGGCAAGGACAATTTATTTGGGAAAAGACTTTAAACTATGAGCCACTTACGGCTTCTTTGATAATCTTTATGGCCTTGGAACTCCGGCAGCAACTTAAGCTGGCACAACAGCTTGTAATGACTCCCCAGTTGCAGCAAGCTATTAAACTGCTCCAACTTTCCCGTATTGAACTAATTGAGACGATCGACCAGGAATTGGAAGCCAATCCCGTCTTGGAGGAATCTGAATCGGAAGACATCCCACACCCAAACGATACGGATCGCGGCAACCTTTTGCAAGAAAAAGGGCCTTCCCCGTACGAGGAGACCCGGCTTCCGACCCTGGCCTCCTCTGAACTTGAAAAAATTCCATGGGAAGACAAAGCAATTCAAGACATAAACTGGAAAGATTTCTGGGACGAAGACAACAGAACCTTATTTCCTGCCTATTCCTTTGAAAAAAAGGAGGCCCCAAGCTATGAAAATATCTTTACCTGCACCACAGATTTGAGAGAACATCTGATGTGGCAACTCCAGATGTCACACTTTAATGACATAGAGCGTCAAAGCGCCTGTCTTATTATCGGCAATCTTGACCGAAACGGCTATCTCAAGACTACAGTTGATGAGATAGCCGAAGAAGTGGGATGTGTTCCGGAACAAGTAGAAGACACACTAAAAAAAATCCAGCTCTTTGACCCTGTTGGTGTGGCAGCCAGGGATCTCAGAGAATGTCTATTGATCCAGATAGGCCATCTGGGCATCAATAATCCCCTGGTCTCGGAACTCGTAAGTAAACACCTTAACCATATTGAAAGGCACAATTATCAAGCTATGGCCAGGGCTACAGGACGGTCATTGGAGGAAATAGCCAAGGCGATCGAGATAATAACTGCCCTGGAACCCTGTCCCGGGCGACCGTTCAGCAATGAGGAAATCCATTACATCGTTCCGGACATTTATGTCTATAAAGTAGACGATGAGTATGCAGTTGTCTTGAATGACGATGGCCTGCCGAGACTGAGGATAAGCTCTTTTTACCGCAGTGCCATCAAAAACGGCATTACTACCTCCTCTGCTGCCAAAGATTTTATTCAGGACAAACTCAAGTCCGCCATGTGGCTGATTCGCAGCATTCAGCAGCGGCAAAAGACTATCTACAGGGTCACAAAGAGTATCGTAAAGTTTCAGAGGGAATTTCTGGACAGGGGAATAGCCTATCTCAAGCCTCTAATACTGAGAGATGTGGCAGATGACATCGAGATGCACGAATCCACCGTAAGCAGGGTAACCACAAATAAATATGTCCATACGCCACAAGGTATTTTTGAGCTCAAGTTTTTTTTCAGTGCAAGTCTGGGCCGGGACGACGGCTCTGATGTGGCATCCTATAGTGTAAAAGAACGGATTCGCCAGTTGATCCAGTCAGAAGATCCGATTCGACCATACAGCGACTTGCAGATCGCAGAAATTTTGGCCAGGGACCATATCCGTATTGCAAGAAGAACTGTGGCAAAATATAGAGATCTGATGGGTATCTTGCCCTCCAGCCGGCGCAAACGACCTGCAATAAATTAGCCGTCCATGGCAAGACTTTGTGTCTGAGTAATGGTAATTCCTGAACTATTAAATTATAATTTAAGGAAAGCGATCAGCTAAATTCCCATTTGGAGGTATTCTATTCTATGCAAATCAATGTGACATTCAGGCGTCTGGATCCTTCGGATGAACTGCGCGAATATGCTGAAAACAGACTCCAAAAACTCAAGAAATATGCTGATGGTCCCATAGATGTGAACGTTGTTTTGTCAGTGGAGAAATTCAGGCAGACAGCGGAGGTTGTGATCTCAGGAGATGGCATGAGGGCGGCGGCCAAGGAAGAGCAGAATGAAATGCGAGCAGCTATAGACCTGGTATCTGACAAAATCTACAAGCAGCTGAGAAGATATAAGGAAAAAATCCGCAGCAAAAGAGGACCTGGTCCGGTGTCCGAGGAGCCGGCGGCCCTTTCAGGCATCCCACCATCTCCGGAAACAGCAAAAGAGGGCTCGTACGTAATCACCACAAAAAAAATGGATGCCAAACCAATGGCTGTCGATGAAGCAGCTGCTCAGTTCCAGTCACTTAATCAAAATTTCATGATGTTTACAAATGCTGAGACCAATGAGATAAACGTCATTTACTGGCGTTCAGATGGGATCTTGGGATTAGTCGAACCGTAATGACTGTGAAGATAATCGATTTCCTTTGTAACAGATGTATCATCCCCAATCTTAATACAAAATCCAAAGAAGATGCGCTGGTCTGGCTGACCAAAAGGGTAGTGGAAATAGAGCCCGCCCTGGACCAGGATGCGGTATTGTCTGTCCTCAGGGAGCGCGAACAACTGGGCAGTACTGGTATCGGGGGTGGAGTGGCAATTCCCCACGGGAAACTTCGGGGATTGGGGCATATGCTCATAGTGGTCGGGCGGAGCCCGGATGGTATCCCTTTTGATGCGATGGATAACCTCCCGGTTCACATTGTGTTTCTCCTGCTTGCGCCTGACAACTCTGCAACCCTATATCTCAAAGTATTGGCCCAGGTCTCAAGGCTGTTAAAGACCCGGGAGGTTTACCAGCGAATTATGAAGGCATCAGATGAACTTTCCATTCAAAAAGTAATAGAAGAAATGGATGGTCAGGTCTAAAACCTGAAATCACTTTACAGAAAACTTGACTGATTCTCCTTTTAAAAAAGATGGACCGGGGGTAGTTTTATTACCGGAAAATTTGAATAAACTGGTACAAACAGTAGTCATAACCGGTATGTCCGGATCCGGTAAGAGCACTGCACTCAAAGCATTTGAAGATATCGGCTATTACTGCGTGGATAATCTTCCCATAGCTCTCATGCCGGAATTTCTCTTACTTACCGAAAACGCCTCCACAATGCCCACCCGTGTGGCCCTTGTGATGGATGTGCGAGAAAAGAGCTTTCTGGATCGATATCGGTCTATCTTTACAGAGATTAAGGAAAAAGGATTTCACGTCGAAATCCTGTTTCTCGATGCAAATGATGAGGTATTAGTACGGAGATTCAGCCAAACCCGCCGCCAACACCCCTTAAGACCCAGGGGCAATGTCATTGAGGGAATACGTATTGAGAGGGAACATCTGATGGGGCTGAGGGAATGGGCTGACAAGTTGATTGATACCTCTGATTTCAATGTTCATCAACTGAGGCAGGACATTATCAGGCTTTATTCTTCAAGAAAACGACTGGATCAATTAGTGATACACTTGCTCTCGTTTGGCTTTAAGTATGGAGTTCCCGCCGATGCCAATCTGGTTCTGGATGTCAGATTCCTGCCAAATCCATATTTCGAGCCGGAGCTATGTCCCTTAAGCGGCTGCGACCGTGAAGTCCGAACCTATGTCCTGGAAAAGAAAGACACTATGGAGTTTCTTCATCATGTCAAAGGCCTTTTGAAATTCCTTGTCCCGGAATACAGAAAGGAAGGTAAATCTTATCTTGTGATTGCCGTGGGATGTACGGGTGGCAGACACAGGAGTGTTGTCATTGTAGAGCATCTAAAAGAAGTATTTACAGGGGCTGATGAGGAGGTTATCGTCACACACAGGGACCTTGAGCTGGAGGAATAAATCATGGTAGGTGTGGTTGTGACATCCCACGGCCGTGTTGCTGATGAGCTTTTACATACGACGGTCTTCATCGTAGGCAGGACCGAACAGATGATCGCCCTTTCTATAGATCCGTCAAGGCATATAAATGAATTACAGTCAGATATCCGCAAGGCCATCAAGGAAGTCGATACGGGCGACGGCGTATTGATACTCACAGACATGTTTGGCGGGACTCCGGCCAACATGTCCCTTGCCTTCCTGGAAGACAACAAGGTAGAGGTCATAACAGGGGTGAATCTTCCCATGTTGATCAAATTATGCCAGTGCCGGAACAAGGATCAGTCCCTGCATGAATTGGCGGACGAAGTAGTGGATTACAGCAGGAAAAGCATCAATCAGGCCACAGCAATCCTGAAAAAATGAAGTAATTGTTCATTCATTATCAAGAAGTATAAACGTTTACATTCTGAGTATTCAGCTGTTAGGAGGTTCATACATGACTATTAAGGTCGGCATCAACGGTTTCGGGCGCATTGGGAGGAGCATCTTCAGGGCCTCTAAACTATATAAGGAATTTGAATCCATTGAAATCAAAGCCATAAATGACCTGACAAACACCCAGACCCTGGCCCACTTGTTAAAATATGACTCTGTAATGAGGACCTTTCACCTCGATGTGCAGGACACAGATCAGGGAATAATCGTGGATGGCAAGGATATACGGATAACAGCCATCAAGGAGCCCTCCCGGTTGCCGTGGCAGGAAATGGGCGTGGAATACGTAATTGAAGCTACCGGCAGATTCAGTGATGCGGATCTTGCACGCGGGCACCTGGAGGCCGGGGCGCAAAAGGTCGTAATTACGGCTCCTGCAAAGCATGAGGACATCACGATTGTGATGGGGGTCAATGAAGACGACTACGATCCGGCCGCTCACCACATCGTATCCAACGCCTCCTGTACCACCAACTGTCTCGCCCCTGTGGCCAAAGTAATACTGGACAGATTTGGCATCGTCTCCGGGCTGATTACCACTGTACACGCCTATACAAACGATCAGAGATTGCTTGATTTTCCCCACAGCGACCTCAGACGGGCCAGGGCCGCTGCCGTCAATATGATCCCTACAAAGACAGGCGCGGCAGCAGCAGTAAGCAAGGTCATTCCGGAGCTCACGGGCAAATTTGACGGCCTGGCGGTCCGTGTGCCCACACCTGACGTCTCCATAGTGGACCTTGTAGCCCAGGTGGAAAAACGTGCCACTGTACCTGAAATAAACGAAGCCATTAAGGCGGCTACCGATCGCTTCCTCGGATACACGGATGAACCTCTGGTCTCCACGGACTTCATGGGAGACCCAAGGTCCTCCATTGTGGACGGCGCCTGCACCAAAGTTATTCAGGACAATTTGATCAAGGTCATGTCATGGTATGACAATGAGTGGGGATACTCCAACAGGATATTGGATCTGATCCTTCATATGAATGCCCAAAAGGCGTAACCGTTCAAATTCCTTGGCAGCCGGCAGACTTTTGCGATGATTGTATCGGAAGCCCTTCGTGCAAACCTTGAGGCCACAGCCGTTCGGGAGTTAGTGTTCGACTCCCGCTTCCAGGTTCTCCGGGATGCGGTCAAGGATTATCATGGAATAATTAAGGCCCTTGACAGCCTCCTCTTTGAACTGCATCATCCATTTCGTAACTGGGAAGTTGTGATCAGGGACCTGAGGTCATTTTCTCTCAAGAATCTTTCTGCTTACAGCCGTTCATCTCAGGGACCCGAGGCCATTAAAGTACTTTTAGGCACCTTCTTTGATATCATTTCCGAAGTCCCTGATGAAAATCAAAAGACCGAGGCCGTAAATGGAATCCTGGCCTTTCTGGAAAAAATCATTCAAAAAGCAGACACTGAAAAGCTTCTGACAATACTGCCTGATATTGAACATGCCTTCCGCAGGCTCAATGAATCCGACGCGCTTGTGATTAAGGCTGTTGCCAGGAGCTGTCACCCTGTATCTCGCCTGATACAGAATATTTCCAACCGCCTGAAGGGACAAGAGATATCTCCGGGCTTATGGGATGCAGCGGGAAGGCTCCTTATTAAAGTCCGGGAATCTACCTTTCAGTACTGGCTTGGGCAAGAAGACCCTGAGAGCTGGCTTAACCGTACTGTTGAGCAGTTTTCCATAGAACCTGACCCTGAGAACCTGGAAAAGACGCTGAGGCTCATCAAACCGGTCTCGCACAGGCAGCTCAAGTCCTTTCTGGAAGACCTGGAAATCGAGAAAAAAACCTCTTTCAACGAAAAAAAGGCCCTGGATCTGGCCGGGCGCCCGGGCCACCTGGATATAGTGAATCAGTACAGAAAGATTGTCAGGGAACTGGCCAGGCTGTCTTGTCAAATCCTTTCTGTATCATCAAAAGAGCAGTCTTCACCCAATCATGGAACGGAATTATACTCTTTGCTTCCGTTCCATTTTATTGAAATGGAAGGCCTGTCCGCAATCCACGAAGAGGTCCTTCGCCAGATCAACCGCAGCCTTTTGCATCTTATACGCACCGCAGACCGGGAACGGCTTCAAGAGATCCTTTCCGGAAGCTTTGCGCTGCTGAAGCAGCAAGTAGGCAATTTCCCAAGGACTGCTCTTCAGTGCATCGAGGTCCTGGGTTCAGAAGTAGTCCGCAGGGACGACACAAGGCTCATCGAGATCTTTCTCAGTCAGGTAATCCATTTTGGCTTCCAGCCCCCTGGCATTAAGGGCGTGGATACCGAATGGCATATATTAAACAATCCTGCTCATCTGCAGAATATTCGCGTCTGGCTGAAATTTGCAGAACAGAAAACCAGTGTCTGCGGCACCCTGTTGTCGGCCCTTATCATAAACCTCAAGCTGGCAGGCATATGTATCCGGGATACGGACCTGTTTCAGAAGGACGTCAGCCGGTTACTCAACTGCGACATAGAACAAAATTACAATCTGGTCAAACAGTTGGCCAAGATCCTGCCGGTTTACTTCAATGAGATAGGAGCAGAGGGTCTCCTGAGGGACGTGTCGACAGAACTGGATGAGATATCTCACCGTAAGGATATCCTTATCCACTTTCTGAGAAAACAGAGCCATGTTGAGAGCAACAACCGCATTGTCGATTTCATAGAGGCCATTTTGTGCTTCTGGTTCAGCAGGCAGAAGGACGTACTGGAACCCTTTCTGCCCCCCGAGATCCTGGAGCAGGTCTCTGGCCATGGCCCATTCGCGGATCATGTACACAGGCTTGTACGGCATCTTGCAGATGTGCTGGATATCAAACGATTTACCCACAGTGTTGATACCTTGCTGGATTTGAAACAAGACCGGCTTTCTCAAATTCTGAGCCAGATCCCTGATGTCCCTCCTCAAGAGAAAAGACGTGTTGAGCTTCTTATCCGGATGTACCGGCTTGAGGTCCATAAGTACAAGCTCGGCACCCAGGAAATCCGTCATCATCTGGAGGAAGCCAGAAATCAGGGTTTTGAGGGGCTGGATAAAGTACTTGAAGTCCTGGATGTGGATGATGATCCGGAGCGGTGCCTTGAAGTAATCCTGGACCAGCTTGATGCCCTTAAAGGCATTATACTCAGCAAGGAGCGGTTTGAAATCAGGGAGGACATATACCACAAACGGCACATAACCGTGGATATTCCTTCAATGTACGGCCGATATCATGAGCGCAAGTTTGATGCCCTCAGCCTCAGTTTCCGACTGGAGAACCTGGCAAATTTATACTTCGAACGGCTGATAGCCGAGATAGATTCAACCTTCATTTCAAGGCCCATCTTTGTACGCATACTCAGGTATCTCCGGCTCTTCTGGAGGGCCGTACAGCTGGACGGAGTGTATTCCGGGAAGTTCGCCGCCTATCTGGCCCTGCTGGAAAAATCCCTCGAGGTCCGGCGATTTGCCTTTTCCCAGTATTTGGACGTAGTGAGAGGGTTATCCGAGGGGGTTAAAGACATTATCCATGCCTATTACATAAGCCCGCATCAGGACAATATCTCTCTCATTATTCGCCAACTGGGCAAATACAACCTGCTCCCGAAGTACAAAACCGCTTTAAAAGAGGTTGAAGACGAGGTCCAGATGACCCATCAGATAACGGAGTGGTTCCTGAGGGACCTTATTTCCAGCACCTTTGGCCTGCAATATCTGGACAACTTCATAGCCCGGGTATACCAGTTGCTTGGAGAGCAGAAAGAAAGACTGGATCACAAGGACCTTGACTTGGTATTGAGCTATGATCCGAATCAGGTATTGTGTACCATACACAGTCCGAAACAACAGACAAAAAACCTCCTGCACCTCGGCAATAAGGGCTTCAACCTGGTGCTCCTGGCACAAAAGGGCCTGCCGGTTCCGCCGGGAGTAATAGTCACCACCGAGGTCTTCAGATGCTATCCTATTATCCAGAAACTGCGCAGCGCATACATGGAATTCAAGTCACAGCTTCAGAAAGCCATAGGGGAGATAGAGAATCAGACCGGGCGCAGGTTTGGCGATCCGTCAAATCCCCTGCTTTTATCCGTAAGGAGCGGAGCGGCCATTTCCATGCCTGGGATGATGTCAACAATCATAAACGTGGGCAGTAATCCCGAAATCATAGAAGGCCTGGCGAAAAAGACCGGCAATGCCTGGTTTGCCTGGGACAACTACCGCAGGTTCGTCCAGTCATGGGCCATGTCCTTTGATCTGGAACGCGAGATGTTCACCGAGATCATGAATAACCACAAGCTCCGTTACGGGGTGAAACAGAAAAGGGAATTTACCGGATACCAGATGAAAGAATTGGCCCTGGCTTATCAGCAAGCTACGCTGGACCACGGCCTGGAGCTGGAAAAGGATCCTTTTGAGCAGCTCCTTGTGGCCATACAACTGATTCTGACTTCATGGGAGTCTGAAAAAGCAAAGAACTACAGGGAAATAATGGAGATGTCCGATTACTGGGGCACGGCTGTGATACTGCAGGCCATGGCCTATGGAAATCTTTCAGAGACATCAGGCAGCGGCGTGGCCTTCACGCCGATCCATACCGACAATATAGACAGTATCAGCCTATGGGGTGACTTTACCACCGGAAATCAGGGGGATGACATTGTGAGTGGTCTGGTCAGTACATATCCGATTTCAATAAAGCAGCAAAAGGCCATGGGGCTTGATTCCGAAATGACTCTGGAGAAAAATTTTCCGGAGATTTACAATACCTTGTTATCCATAAGCAGAGAGCTCATCTATGAGAAAAGATGGGACCCCCAGGAGATAGAATTTACCTTTGAAGGCCCGGAGAGCAACAGGCTCTTCATACTCCAGAGCCGGAACATGACCACCAAGAGGCGATGCATCGTTCAGGTCTTTGTGCCATCAGGGGAGTTGGAGGCCAGCTATCTGGGCAGGGGCATCGGCGTAAGCGGAGGCGCCATGACCGGGAAGGCCGTATTCACCCTGTCCGAGATCAAGTCCTTACGCAGGAAAGAACCAGAAACCCCTTTGATCCTGATCCGGTCGGACACGGTCCCGGACGATATCAAGGAAATTACTTTAACAGACGGCCTGCTCACGGCAAAAGGAGGACAGACTTCTCATGCAGCCATTATTGCATTTCGCCTGGACAAGAGCTGCATCGTGGGCTGTAAGCAACTGCAGGTCTTTGAAAATCAGGGTTTTGCGCAACTACACGACCGTATTATTCGTTCCGGCGACTTCCTGAGTATTGACGGCAGAAACGGCTCGATATACATGGGCAGGCATGCCACTCAGACAGAGGAAGAGATGTCTCTGGTCTGAAAATTTAAATATAGGAATTTGCGGGGAAAGATGGAGTAATGATCAAATACATAGACGAAATTCCGCTGAAAGGCCAAAGGGTCCTGATGAGGACGGACTTCAATATCCCCCTTGACGATTCCGGCAATATCACAGACGACAACCGCATCAGGGCGGCCCTGCCGAGCATACGCTATGCCTTAGAGGCAGAGGCACGGCTGATACTCTGCTCGCATCTTGGCCGCCCTAAGGGACAGAGAATAGAAAAATTCAGCCTGAGGCCGGTGGCCGGGCGTCTTGGCGAACTGATAGACAGGGAGGTGCCTCTGGCCCCGGACTGTATTGGGGCAGAAGTGGAGAACCAGGTCAGTTCCATGTCGGACGGAGAAGTGCTGCTGCTTGAAAACCTCAGGTATCATCAGGGAGAGACAAAAAACGACCCCGGCTTTGCAAAAGCCTTGGCAAGAATGGCCGATGTGTATATAAATGACGCCT
>Ga0190348_1000241_pt1 | contig 15539 bp, 13 predicted proteins | sample 48721367_MG_FD_161658 | JGI IMG/M metagenome (GOLD analysis project Ga0190348, IMG submission 161658) | Hydrothermal vent microbial mat bacterial communities from Southern Trench, Guaymas Basin, Mexico - 4872-13-6-7_MG | ecosystem: Environmental > Aquatic > Marine > Hydrothermal vents >... | reverse complement strand
GACCGTCCTGTGCACCCTCTCTGTAAGGATCAGTGCAAAAGTAACCAAAAAGATGACAGATGATAATATGAATGTAATTGAAGTTGGTGATACTGCTGCTGAAGCGCCATGTCCAGTCATTAGCCGATACCTCCTTTGAATAGATTACAGGGCTTCCCTTCAGGGCCGGTAAACGATCTATGCTGGGCGAAAAAGTCACTCACCCGTATCAAAAAAATAATAAATGGGATGAGAAATGAGTTAAAACAGACTATTTTATGAAATAAACCTTATTTGATAACACAGGAACAACAATAATAATAACAGTAAACAATAACTATATGTATAATAAGTTTATTCTTCCATTTAGCTTATTTTAAAACATAGTCAATTCTTCCTCATAAGTTTATATTTTAATGTCCGCTGACCACGCCTACTGTGGCCTCAGTGCAACGCTGCACCACCTCTGTACTGACACTGCCCATGAATAGTTCATGAAAGGCGGACCGGCCGCGGCGTCCGATAATGACCAGATTTGTCTGCTTTTCCTTGGAGGTGTTGAGGATGACCTCCGCTGGACTGCCGTATTCAATAACGCTTACCATCTTGGAATCGCTTATTCCGCTATCCGTAAAGATTCGCCGAGTTTCGTTTATTATGTCTTCCTGGGACCTGTCTGCATACTCACGTTTTGCGTAACGGGCAAGGTCAATAACATGCAGCAGAGTCACTTCCGCCAGGGTATTGCCGTAACATTTGGCAAGGATCGCCGCCTCCCTGGCTGCTGAAACCGCGTGCGGAGAACCATCCAAAGGTACGAGGATTCGCGGTATGGGGCAGGCATTGGCTTTTGGTATATCTACCTTGGTTCCTATTACATATACCGACTGATGTATGGGTTTGTGCAGCAGGGAAGAGGTGACACTTCCAAGCAGGACCTCTCTCACTGCAGAAATGCCTCGCCGCCCCATGACGATGGTAGAATAATCTCCATCCTCAGCTACCTGAAGGATCTGTTCAGAAGGTACTCCATCGGCTATTTTCTGATTAATAGGGGTCTTAACGCCGAACCTTTTCAGCTCGGCCTCGGCCTCTTCCAGCATGGGTTTGATGTTTTTCAGAATGTGTTCTTCCCTGGACGTCTTGAAGATGTCACTCTCAATAATCTCACCCTTTACGCGTACCTTTGCCATGTCCGCCAGGTGACGCTTCAGATATCCGCCTGCCAGTACCCGAATCAAGGTAATGGTCTGAACCCTGTCACCCAAGGCCGCAGCCAGGCAGCCGATGAACCCTACAGCCCTCTTGCTGCGCTCGCTGCCGTCGACCGGCAACAGGAAGGTGGTCAAAGGTTCGACAGTTACTGTTTTTCTGATACCTGGTTCCACTTGGCTGTCTTTGATAAAGCCTTTATTGATATCGATATATTTTGCAATAACCTGCTTAAGCTCAGTGCGTGATATCACCCCTAAAGGCTGACCCTGTTCATCCACGACAGGCACCCTCGCCTGGCCGTGCGCCATGGCAATAACCACGGCCTCCATGAGACTGCTTTTGGGGGTGATGGTCTTGGGATCTCTTTTCATAAACTTCTCTATGGGGACATCCCTGGCCGCCTCGCAGGCCTCTTTGAAGATCTCCTCGGTTACAAAGTGGGCGGCTATCTCATCGGTCGTAATGTATCCCGGCACCACCTGCCTGATAAGATCAAAAGTCTGAATTTCACCAACCAGCCTGCCTGTCCTGTTAACCACGATAAGTGAGTTGGTATTGTCAGTGATCATTTTTCTCAAGGCATCAACAAATACTGCATCCTGACCAATGACCACCGCCTTTTTCATTATGTCCTGAATTTTGGTTTCCATGTCCATCTCTCCTCTGTTGGAGTTAAATCGGTACTAAATATAGTCAAATCTTATCTGTGCGGTCCCATAAGCCATGAATGAAACACTATAATGCACACGGTGGCGACTATACAGGTTACGAGCATGGCGATGCTGCCGGACTTGAACCATCGCTTAAAGGTGATAGGATCGTCGGTCTGCTCGCTCTTGGCCACTACCACAACGTTCGCAGTAGATCCTATAGGCGTCCCGTTGCCTCCAAAACCTACGCCCAGAGCCAGGGACCACCACAGGATATTGACCGGCACCCCCAGGGTCTCCAGGTTCTGGATGACAGGGATCATGGCCATGGTAAAGGGGATGTTGTCAACAGCAGCGGAAGCCACGGCCGATATCCACATGATGACCACGGCCGCTACTATGAGATTGCCGTGGGCCAGCTGGGAAACGCTGGTGGCCAGATACCCCAGGACCCCCGAGTGCTCCATGCCCCCTACTATGACAAACAGGGCGGCGAAGAACAGCAGCACGCTCCACTCCACCTTTTCCAGAATGGGCTGGGGATCACGCGTGGGGGTTATGATTATGAGACACAGGGAGGCGCCGATCAGGGCGACCATGGAGGGTGGCATGTGAATGGAGTGATGCACGAAAAATATCACCACCACAAGGGCCAGCACACCCATTACGATCTTGCAGGTCTTCCAGTCCTTCATGGCATCCCATTCATTCATCTTCATGAGCGCGTCGACATTGCTGGGAGGAATGGCCAGTTCCTTTCTGAAGACTATTTTCAGTGTAAAGAGGGTAACAAACCAGGCCAACACTACTATGGGGGCGATATGAAGCAGAAAGTCATTAAAGGTGAATGGTGCGGCGCTGCCTATCATTATATTCGGAGGATCGCCTACCAGGGTGGCAACACCGCCGGTGTCCGACAGCAATGCCTCTGACATCAGGGTGGGGCCGGCAGGGATCTTCAGATTTTTGGCAATAAGGATGGTTACCGGGGCTATGAGGACTACGGTAGTGACGTTGTCAAGTATCAGGGATACCAGGGTGGTGATCGTCCCCAGTACCACCACCAGCTTCCATGGATCCCCCTTGGTCTTCTTGGCGGAGATGATCGCCAGGTACTGGAATGCGCCCGTGGTCTCCAGGATAGCCACTATGGTCATCATGCCCAGGAGCAGTCCTATGGTGTTAAAGTCAATGGCGCGCAGGGCGTCGCCGGGGCTGTAAAAGTGTAAAAAGATCCCCGCGGTCACCATCACTACAGCGCCGAACATGCCGATGACCGTCCTGTGCACCCTCTCTGTAAGGATCAGTGCAAAAGTAACCAAAAAGATGACAGATGATAATATGAATGTAATTGAAGTTGGTGATACTGCTGCTGAAGCGCCATGTCCAGTCATTAGCCGACATCTCCTTTGAATAACTTTTGGATTACAAAGTATGCCTTGGGTCTGACTCTAAAGACCATAAGGTCTCAGCTCTACATCGATTTATGAATATCCCTTCCTCTATTTCATCGTTTAAGGAGATGGCTAAATCGATTGTAGGATCCCTGACGGATCGGCGTTGTCAAATCTTAATTTTTTACCTTTACATCACCCTTCGAATATCTATACGAGAGTGAGATAAAAGTCACCCAAAAGGCTTATGACTGAATGGGAAATGCGCTTTACCAAATAGACATGAGCAAATTCACTGTGGAGCCAGGTTTTTCAGTCAGTCCCGACAATCGGTAACAGGGTTGTATGTGATTACCGGAATTCCCTCACCTGATCTTCACTATGCCTTTCTCAAGCCACCCCCCTGACTGCTTTTGGTCTTTCCCATCCTCTCCGACAGGAACTCAAAATCTTTTGGTCTTTTTTGAAACCCCCCCTCTAACCTCTAATCTTCAAGCAACTATTAGACAGCCCCTTGATTTAGGAAATATCATAGTATGCAGTCATTACGACGTCAACTAAATTAGAGACATATTACACATTTAAAAGCAGATTAAACAATTTAATAAGAGAAGCCCCCGGAGAGATTTTTTAAAGCCCCTCTTGATGAACTTTAAATTCATACATCCTGTTTAAAAAGGAAAGGGACTATACAGAATAACTCTGTAACACCTTTAACCCTTTTTTCTCAAAATTGGATAAAATTTCTACTTTACTATGGGTAATATTGTATAGTAATATAAATTTACGGGAAAATGTTTTTGCAGATAATCCATTTGACACGGAGTTTGTCTTATGAGACGATTAGTTACACATAATATCAATTATAGATAAGGAAGGGAGGTGCATAATACAAAAAAATAATAAGTTAGCTTTTTAAGCTGTATATCATAATAAGGGAGGAGAATAAATTACCGGCCGGACATTTGTATAGGCAAAGGTAGTGTGTTGCGCAGCTGTAAGTTTCGCTCTGTAATATTGGGAGCTCGTTTAAGGGTTAACGAAGGGGGAGTGAAAAAAATGAGCAGAATGTTTAGATCTCCATGGTTGGAAGTAAACATAATGTTGGTCGTACTTATCATATCGTTTGCAGGTATGTACCTGGTAGGCCGAGGGCTCGAGACACCGCCCGGAGGCATGTCCGGTACGGCCATATTTGCATGGCTTTTGGGGTTTTTTTTGCTGAGCTTTGGAATCGCTCTGGTCGCAGTTATCGGCGGGATCGGGGGAGGGGTCCTGTTTACACCCTTCATGCTGGCCTTCACATCCGTTGACAGTCTGATAGTGAGGGCAACCGGCCTTATAGTGGCCATGTTCAGCGGCCTGGTATCCACAGGCCCATTCATGAGGGGTGGACTGGCCAATCTCAGGATCTGCGTCTTTTGCGCCGCCGCCTATGGAATAGGGGCCTTTTCAGGTGCTCAAGGTGCGATATTTGTAGCCCAAAATTTAGGTGAGGCGGGTGAGGGATTTGTCAGGCTCGCCCTTGGACTTATTCTCCTTTCACTTGCCATCTATTTTATTGTAGGCGGCAAAAAGATAGAGTGGCCCGAGGTGAAGCATGTGGACAAATTCACCAAATGGCTGAAGATGTCTCAGCCTTATTATGAAGTGTCTGTGAAAAGGGTCATTGACTATCCCCTGACAAGGGCAGGTTGGGTACTCATAGCCATTATAGGTGTCGGTCTGCTTTCCGGCTTTTTTGGTCTGGGGGCGGGCTGGGCCATAGTGCCGGCACAGAATGTCATAATGGCGGTCCCGCTAAAGGTGGCGGCTGCCAATTCCGGGGTCCTGCTCGGAATGGGAGATTGCATAGGGGTATGGCCGTATCTGCTTATGGGGGCCATAATTCCGGTATTTGCCGCCCCCTGGCTGGTGGGCCAGGTACTGGGAGGATTACTCGGGGCATTGATACTTATCAAAGTCAAGGCCGGATTTGTCAGGTATCTATTGATCGGGTTCATGTTTTTCGCATGTTTTGGACTGCTGACCAAGGGACTTAAATTGCTGGGAGTTATGGGGGAGGTCCCCATGTGGTTGAATGGCCTGGTCTTTCTCACTATTTGTGTAATAGTAACTGTGCTTATAGTCAGATATATAAAAGCCGAAGCCCGGTTGGGAGGTGAGTGATATGAGTGCTGGAACAAGACCAATAATGCAATTGTCGCAGCGCGTTTACGGTGAGATAGTCTATTGGGGTACTATCGTGGCAGCCATAATCTGCATGATAGGGCCTTTCATATCCATGAAAAACCCGGACAAAAATGTCATGAATCCGTTCTATCTCTTTGCCGCGATCTTTGAGGGCAAAGACACCGCAACCATCTGGCAGGAAGTGGCCGGAGGTTTCCCCGGCGGGCACTTCTATCTGGATAAGTTTTTTTATGGTGACGGATTTACCCAATTTGGTTTGGCCATGGGCTGCAGTGTAGCCGCATGGGCTCTCATACCTGCCGCTTTCATCTATCTGTTCAAAGAGAAAAATCCAACCTATACGATATTGTGTCTCTGGGTTACGTTACTGATTATCCTCTCTATGGTAGGTATAGTAAGTTCACATTAGCTTAGGTCTTCCCGCAAAGAGGCCGAAAATGGATCAAAGGCCTGTACTGCTGCTTCCCGCCGGGCAGTACAGGCCTTTTTTGTGTATAGCGTGTGCCATTCACGCGTCCGGTTTATCATTGTGCCGGTCTTTAAATAGTGTATCTTTACATTGTGTCTTTATAATAAAGATAAGGAGTCCATGAAAGATAAGGCGCATGTTACGAATATTCTTCATCATATCGGTGGTCTTTATTACGTCCGCCATTGCATCCGGAACCGAATTTACCCAGAGGTTCAATGCAAAAGAGGGTTTCACATTAAAATTGCCGGACAAATGGGTCCGGATTCCAGGGGAAATCCTGGATGAACATTCCAGGAAGTTGCAACAATCATCGCCTGATGAGGAAAGGCCGGCTTATGATTACGGTTTTCAATTATTCAACGCCGGGCATTGGCTTGAATGCCCGTATATACTTATCCGCATTAACAAAACAGGGCGAATTCCTGAAGATAAAATAAAGAAATTAACCAGAGAAAAAGATGGATCACAGCCAATCAAGGAGAAAATTAGTGGAATCCCGAATACAGAGGTGGAAGATATCCTGTACGATCCGGATGACCATACTCTATGGATGACCTTTCTGGCGGACGCGGAAAAGGTAAGAGGTCTCGTAGCTACAAAGCTGACACAAGAGGGCTGTATTCAGATAGTATGTTACTCCATTGATCAGGATTTCCCTGAATATCGCCGGCTGTTTGAAGATATAGTGAAAAATATCTATTTAAGCAAAGACCTGGAATACAGATCTCGAATAACGGATTCCATACCTATCATTTCACAAGTCGACTTCCAAAAGTTCTTTTCACACGTCTTCACCAGCGCGCTCCTGATCGGTGCAATCTGGCTGCTGCTAAAGCGAATTAAGAAGAGGTCCTGATTTGATAGGGTGGAAAGGCTGAAGCATGTTGGCCCGTCACCTTTTATCTTCAGAATCTTTGTTGCCATTTCAGGCCCCTCAGACCAAGTATGACGGCGAGTACACTGAGAATAAAGATCCAGGAAATTTGCCCTGATATCTCCGTCTTCAGAACCGCATCCATTGAATTGTCAGGGTTATAATAGACAGTGACCTTGCTGCCTTCCGGGTATTCCCTCAGTATTTCTAAAGAGCTACTGTAATCACCGATTATCAGGGTATAGGATATCCGGGAACTTACATAACGATTCCCCTTTACAAAATATTCGTATTTAATAAATACCCTGCGGCCGATAGTCCTTTTGGCGCCGGATATACGGGAAACTATGATCTTTCCCTCCGTGGTCGGCCAATTCTGTGACTCGTATCCTTTGTAGACCTTGTAAACCCCGTAAAATCCAATAACAATTCCTGCAAATAAAACTATGACTAAGGGGTTTACATATGAATTTTTGCCTTTCCCTTTCTTGTTATCATTTAGGGTTTCTGCCATCAGCCATTGGGAAAACAGTAAGTTCCTCCACAGTTGCATTATCCGGCTGTTTTAATATTTCAAATCAGGGCATTGTTTGCTCAGCGGCTGACAGACAGGGGCCGACCCGTGCTTTTCTCACTTGAAGAAGAACCGGTCGGCCCTGTGTTTATGTCGGCGGCTAAGGATAGCTATAGCTATGTATTTTGCTGGACTTGAGTGCCATGCCGCAATAACCTTTTTTGAATATTTCTATTTTTCAAGGTCGTCCAAACGCATCATGGCACTGAGGGCAGCCATTGGATCACCAGCGGCAAGAAGATCTAATTCCTTCATACGCTTCTGGTCGTGAGGGAATTTTTTCTTTAATCTCGTTTCATAGGCATCTCTGAGTACACACAGAAGCTTCTCTAGGTCATAAGGCTTTTCCAGGTAGCCGAAGGCACCCAGCTTGGTACATTCGACTGCAGAGTCTACCGAGGCATAGCCCGTGAGCATTATGACCTCTAGAAACTTATGATTTTCCTTGAGTATTTTGAGGAGTTCCTGCCCATTCATCCCCGGCATTTTTAAGTCAAGTATCGCTACATCGAATCCGCCTATTTTGGCCTCCTTAATTGCCTGCTCTCCGTTTGAGGCGGTGGTGACCTGAAAATCTCTGGATTCAAGTCGTCGCGAGAGCGTGTTCAGGAAGTCTACTTCATCGTCAACGGCAAGAATTTTGATCTGTGAAGGAGTTGATTGAGCATTAGTCATAACCTTATCTCCTTGAGTTGTTTGATTGTAGCTCCAAAATTATACTATAAATATAAATTAAAATAATATTATATAATATCAATTATATTATATCAAATGAATTATATCAGATCGGCAATGATATATTTATAGTACCTGCCTTACTATCAACTGTGATCTCAGCCTGGAGAGCACAAAGCAATGCCTCAATTCGTTTGTCGGGAAATGCCTCCGGCGTCGGTTCCGGCATAGAGTCCAGTTGTGAAAATGTAATCTGAGCGCTGTTGTCTATTTTTTTGGTGAACACTCGGACTGTTTTACCCTGCCCGACTGAATCCATTGCCGAGTCAAGGCACAGCCATATGAGATTTTCCAGTAAAAAGGGATTTGTCTTGATATTTATCGGTTCATCAGGGGGTATTTTTTCCAGGCTGACTTCGCGCATGCTGGCGAACCTGGCAGCAAGTTTTGTCACGATATCCAGAATGTCATTTAGGTTTTCAGCCTTTGTCAGTTGATCCGTAGTATGGGCAAATTTGTTCATGTTTTTCATGATACTATCCGCCCTTCGGACCTGCTTTATGATCATCTGAGATACGCCCTTCAGTTGCTTTGCATCAATGGGCATTCCCGTGTCATGCATATAAACAAAATCCTGTAAAAGTCCTGCGTTTTCATTAATAACAGCCAGGACGTTTTTGATCTCGTGAGACATTGAGGCCGACATCTTTCCAAAAAATTGCAGGCCTTCTTCACACAGAACATCCCATTTATAGCTCATGTCAGCTCCTGTTTATCTTATATTAATCTTTCCTATGAGGTCATATGAAATTTTTTATTGTTTTGGTTAATATACTGTGAAATCGCGCTGAAAATCAACTAATTTCTGTGACTTTTACCAAACATGCCCATATCGGTTTTGCACACGGCCAGACAAAGCACAATGGTGAACCAATTGCTGAAAATCAAGTCGAAGCGGGAAATTTTTCTTGACGTCGTTATTTGGATATATTAAAAACCGGTTGAATACTCAGTCTAATTTGGAAGGTCTGCCAACCAGTTAATACAACACAGAAAGGTGATGTATTACAAATGGCTTAGATAGTTAAGATGTCCAAAAGAGATACGATACTGCAGGCGGCGACAAGGCTCTTTTCCAAAAAGGGGTTCAAACAGACCTCCATTGCCGAACTCTCCAAGACGACAGGTGCCGCTGAAGGCACGATCTTTTATCATTTTAAAAACAAAGAGAATATCTTTCTTTGCATCCTCAAGGACACCAGGAATAGAGTTATAGCGGAGTTGAACAGGTATGTGGAAGAAGAGAAATTTGGGACTGGTTTGGACATGATAGAGGGCGTCTGCTCCTTTTACTTTTATCTCGCCGGAAAAATGGAAGAGCAGTTTCTGCTTCTGCATCGTCGTCATCCGCATGAACTCGCCGAGGTCAATCCTGTTTGCAGGGAGCATCTAGAGGCCATTTACAACAGTTTTGTAAATGGTTTCGAGCAGGCCATTCTTATCGGGCAAAAGGATGGGTCTATAAGGGAGATGTCTCCAAAAAGGACTGCGCTTATCATCTTTTCCATGGTGGACGGCCTGGTGCGGTTCAAGACCTATAATCTTTACAGTGCAGGCGCACTCCACAAGGATTTTCTGGAGTTGTGCCGAGCTATGCTACAGAAAAAAATAGATTCAGGGGTAGGTAATTCCAATGCTGACAAAAATTTTTCCATTTATTAGCTGGTTTAAAGACTACAACCTCGGCAGTTTCAGAGACGACGTTCTCTCTGGTCTTACTGTTGCAATGGTACTCATTCCCCAGTCCATGGCCTATGCACAATTAGCAGGGCTGCCGCCTTACTATGGGCTGTACGCCGCATTTCTGCCGCCCATGATTGCCTCTCTATTCGGCTCAAGTCGTCAGTTGGCCACCGGTCCTGTTGCGGTTGTGTCACTGATGACCGCTGCATCCCTTGAGCCCTTGGCAACCGCTGGTTCGGAGGGATACATCGCCTATGCTTTATTACTGGCCTTCATGGTTGGCCTGTTTCAGTTTGCACTCGGCGTATTAAGGCTCGGACTTGTGGTCAATCTTCTCTCACACCCTGTAGTAAACGGATTTACCAATGCGGCATCCATTGTCATTGCCACCTCCCAGCTGTCCAAGCTGTTCGGTGTGTACGTGGATAAGGCCGAACACCATTACGGCACCATCATCAGGGTCGTCCAGGATGCATTTCACTATACCCATTTGCCCACATTGCTTCTTGGCATACTTGCCTTTGCCATTATGTACACACTCAGAAAAACCGCGCCAAAGATCCCCAATGTCCTCGTGGCCGTGGCAATAACAACGGTTATTTCATGGGCTATCGGGTTTAAGCATGACGTAAGCGTTGATATTTCAGCTATTGAAAGCCCCAAGGTACATGAACTCGTCCATAGATTTAATGAGACGGTAAACAGTATGAAGCCGCTGGCCGAAGAACGGACCCGGGTTGCAAAGGCCCTGGACGAGGCCAAGGGCGCCCACAATACCATTGGTATCCTCAACGCAGAGCGTGACGCGCGTGTCATAGCATTCAATCTGGATCAGCTCAAAGAGGAGGCCCACAAATACAGGACGGAGCTCAGATATTTTCTGTTCAGCGGTGTAGAGCAGCCTGATGGTTCAATAAAGTTCTATCCCAAAGAGGAAACCCCGGAAGGTGTCCAGACTGATGGCCGCACATGGCGCATCATGGTGGGCAATAAGCTGCTCAAAAAAGACGAACTGGTCATGATGGGAGGCGGCAAGGTAGTCGGGGTGATACCTGAGGGACTGCCTGCTTTCACGGTACCGCAACTGGACATGAAGGTCATGTTGCAACTTCTGCCCTTTGCAATCATCATTTCGCTCCTGGGCTTCATGGAGGCCATTGCAATTGCCAAGGCCATCGCAGGCAAGACGGGCCAGCGCCTCGATCCCAATCAGGAGCTTATCGGCCAGGGACTGGGCAACGTCCTGGGCTCTGTGGGCAGCAGTTACCCGGTTTCAGGGTCTTTCTCCAGATCTGCGGTCAATTTCCAGGCCGGCGCAGTTTCGGGTCTGTCGGCCGTGTTCACCAGCGCGGCCGTGGTTATCACGCTCCTGTTTTTTACTCCTCTTCTCTATCATTTACCCCAATCCGTGCTGGCCGCGGTCATAATGATGGCGGTCCTCGGCCTGATAAATGTCTCCGGTTTTATTCACGCATGGAAGGCCCAATGGTATGATGGGGCCATTTCCATATTGAGCTTTGTCGTCACCCTCGCCCTTGCACCTCATCTGGAAAAAGGCATTGAGCTTGGCGTGGCCCTATCGCTTATGGTATATATATACAAAAGTATGAGACCGACCGTTGCCTCACTGGCAAGACATGAAGACGAATCCTTGCGCGATGCTATAGTCCATGGACTTAAACAGTGCAAGTATATGGCCATAATACGCTTCGACGGTCCGCTTTTCTTTGCCAATTCCAGCTATCTGGAGGACCAGATTATGGAACGCAGGCAAAACATGAAAGACCTTAAGCACATTCTTATTGTGGCCAATGGCATTAATGATATGGACGCATCGGGCGAAGAGACATTGTCATCAATTGTAGACAGGGTCAGGGCAGCGGGCCTGGATATCTCTTTCAGTGGTGTTAACGAGTCTGTCATGAAGGTGCTGAAACGCACATTCCTGTTGGAAAAAATCGGCGAAGACCATATTTATCCGACTCTGGAACATGCCATACGCAGTATTCACTGCAAGGCTCATGTGGGCGACGTGGACGAAGACTGTCCGCTTATGGATGTTTGCAGACTACCCATGCGTAGCTAAAAAAGGGAGTTAAACATGTCTGTTATCACAGTATTCAGCGGTATTTTTTGCAAAGAAGATTCAGTAGTCCATGAAATAACCGGCAGCACTGGTTACAAGCTTATTACGGACAAAATCCTTGTCAGCGATGCAGCCGGGCTTTCCGATATGGCTGAAGGCAAGGTAGAACGGGCCTTTTCAGCCTCTACGTCGGTATTTAATAAGTTTACCCATGAAAAGGAACGTGCGATTGCTTATCTCAGGCTCGCCCTGGCAAAGACGCTTTCAGAAGACAATCTTATTGTATTCGGACTGGCGGGTCAGCTTATCCCAAAAGAGGTCACTCACGTACTACGTATCTGCCTTATCGCAGACATGAAGTTCAGGACCAGAGTGGCTGCCGAAGAAAAGGGATTGTCTGAAAAGGATGCTGTAAAGCTCATACACAACACAGATAACGACCGTGCCGCATGGGTTAACAACCTTTTCGGCATCAAAGATCCATGGGCGGCTTCTCTCTATGATATCGTCATTCCCATGGACAAAAAAGATGTAATGGAAGCAACTGAGATTATTAAAACAAATCTGGACAGCGATGCGGTCAAAACCACGGAAAGTTCTAAAGATGCAGTTAAGGACTTTCTCCTTGCAGCCAAGGTAGAAGTAGCTTTGGTCCAAGAGGGGCACACGGTGGATGTGAATGTCAAAGACGGCTCTGTCACACTGATCATCAACAAGCATGTCCTGATGCTCAGCCGACTGGAGGATGAACTTAAATCCATTGTAAACAGAGTGCCCGGTGTCAAGTCAGTAGACACCAAGGTGGGTAAAGACTTTTATAAGACGGACATTTACCGAAAAATAGACCTTGAGACCCCGTCAAAGGTATTGCTGGTGGACGACGAACGCGAGTTTGTCCAGACACTGTCGGAGCGCCTTATCATGCGTGAGATGGGCTCAGCCGTGACATATGACGGAGAATCGGCTCTGGATATGGTCAGTAAAGACGAGCCGGAGGTCATGATCCTGGACCTCAAGATGCCAGGCATCGACGGCATTGAGGTCCTGCGGCGAGTCAAACAGACCAATCCGGAAATTGAGGTGATTATCCTTACAGGGCATGGTTCTGAAAACGACAGAAAGGTATGTATGGACCTTGGCGCCTTTGCCTATCTGCAGAAGCCGGTGGATATTGATTTGTTGAGCGAAAAGCTCAGAGAGGCCAACGAAAAAATCCAACAGAAAAAGAGACAAAAAGGATAGTCTTTATATATGGGCGATCTCTAAAGACACGATTTCCGTTGATCTTTGGTGTCGCCTATCTTTGCGTTTGTAAAGAGATTGCCCTTCCTATGAGTCCCTAGTGCTTGATTTTCCATGGCTGATTTATGCAATTAACCTGATCACGGGGTGAATAGTTCAGGATCCAAAGAAATTGTCTTTATTGAAAAAAATAATCATTATATGTATAATTTTATTGATGAGACCCGCCTGATGGCTAAGAGAATTTAGCTGGATCTGTATATGTCGCTGATAGAAAATCTAAAACCAAAATTCTTATCAAATGGTGATAATCGGGATGCCTGTACCTGTGCGACAAGGCATCTGTTCAACTTCAGTCGTATATGGAATATAGCGGTCTTTCATACTCTTGTCGTTGCCCTTGTGCCCTTGATTTCCATGACCTGCATCCACTACAAGATGACAAAGGATGCCGTTGAGTCCGAGGTGTACAATAATACAATACTGCTCGTAAACAACACCTGGCGGGCAGTTTCACGCTTTTACGATGAACGTAAGAATGGGCTTGAACTAGTAGCCAATGATTATACCTACGAAGACTTAATCAATCCGAATAAACTGGCCAATATCCTGATAAACATAAAGAAAAGCCATGAGGCCTTTATAGATCTAGGGGTAATTAATTCCTCCGGAATCCAAGTGAACTACGCAGGGCCTTATACCCTTATTGATAAAGATTACAGTAATCAGGAATCGTTTAAGAAGGCGGTTGAATACGGCTTTTATATAAGCGATCTTATCCTTGGATTTCGGGATATACCTCATGTTGTGTTTTTAATGAGATGCGCCAAGACGGATGGTTCTTTTTTTGTGCTGAGGGCCGCCCTGGACATCCAGCCGATCGATGAAATGCTTGATGAAGTCGATATTCGTGGTTCAGGCGACGTCTTTCTAGTGAACAATAAAGGGGTTCTCCAGACTTCGTCCAGATACCATGGCGACATATTTGATGAGGTATCTCGAACCTTTTTTGATAAGGTCTCTCAGTCCCTTTCTGAATATTCTGTTGAAATACAGGTGCTTGACTGCAAAAAACAGGATGGAGAAACGATTGTGGTCGGTTATGGGAATATCCCTGATACACCCTTCATTCTAATGACGGTTCAGCAGAAGGCAGAACTCATGGACCGCTTGCATAAGACCCGGGTGCGGGTTTTCTTGTTCCTGGCAGTCAGTAGCACATTGATTATTTTGGTCATCCTGGGTATGAGCACTTACCTGGTAAACAAGATTTATATAGCGGACAATGCTCGTGTCCGTAGCCTGCATAAGGCAGAGTACTCAAACAGGTTGGCCTCCATTGGAAGGTTGGCCGCCGGCGTAGCCCATGAGATCAATAATCCCCTGGCCATCATCAATGAAAAGGCCGGACTTATTAAAGATATGTTTACCTACAAGGATATGTATTCAAAGGACAAGAAGCTTATAGACCTTGTAGACTCGATTATTTCATCTGTGGAACGGTGTGGAACCATAACCAAGCGGCTTCTTGGTTTTGCACGACATATGGAACCAAGCATTCAGACAATAAACCTACGGGAGGTCATTGAAGAGGTCCTGAGCTTTCTGGAAAAAGAAGCCGAGTATAGGTCCTTCACAATTGACCTGGATATACCTGATGATATCCCTGAAATCGAGAGCGATAGGGGCAAGGTGCAACAGATCTTTCTCAATCTTATCAACAACTCGTTTGCCGCCATGCAAGACGGTGGCAGGCTTTCCATCGTGGTCAGATCCAAAGATAAAGACTATGTTTCAGCTACGGTCACCGATAACGGTTGCGGTATCAGTGATACAGATATGAAACATATCTTTGAGCCGTTTTTCTCCACAAAGCTGAAAAAGGGCGGGACGGGTCTTGGTCTGTCAATTACCTGTGATCTTGTCCAGGAGATCGGAGCCAAGATCAATTTGCAAAGCGTAGTGGGTTGTGGAACCAGCTTTAGGATAGATTTTTCAATAAATTTAGACAGAGAAAGGAAATAAGATATATGCGTTTATTGTTAGTGGACGACGAAGGGGAATTGGTTTCAACATTAGCTGAGCGTCTTTCCTTTAGGGGAATCGACGCTGACTGGGCAGTCAGCGGAGAAGAGGCGCTTAAAATGGCTGAAACCGAACAATATGATATTGCCGTACTGGATGTCAAAATGCCCAAGATCAGTGGAATTCAACTAAAGGGTATGCTGGAGGAAAAATATCCTGACATGAAATTCATCTTTATGACCGGACATGGTTCAAAAAATGATTACATAGCCGGATCTGCCAAAGATTATTATCTGGTGAAACCGATTGCCATAGATGCCCTTGTAAGCAAGGCAGAAGAGATCTTTAAAAAATAAATAAAAACAATTTATTCTGTAGTAATATAAAATATCTTATGTGAATTCTAATTTTTTTACA
>Ga0190348_1000237_pt1 | contig 15662 bp, 10 predicted proteins | sample 48721367_MG_FD_161658 | JGI IMG/M metagenome (GOLD analysis project Ga0190348, IMG submission 161658) | Hydrothermal vent microbial mat bacterial communities from Southern Trench, Guaymas Basin, Mexico - 4872-13-6-7_MG | ecosystem: Environmental > Aquatic > Marine > Hydrothermal vents >... | reverse complement strand
GTCCGACACCAAACTGTTCAACTTTTATGCCTGCTTCTTTTAGTATTCCCTTTGCAAACTCATCTGGATAACCTTCTTTGTATACGATTCTTTTTATACCGGCATTTATAAGCATTTTAGCACAAATAAAGCAAGGGTGATTTGTGACATAAATTGTACCACCATCAATAGATATTCCTAATTTCGCCGCTTGTATTATTGCATTCTGTTCTGCATGAACAGCTCTTGATAATTCCTGTCTTTCACCAGATGGGATGCCGAGTTTATCCCTCAGGCATCCTCCCAATTGGTCGCAATGCTTTAATCCTTCTGGAGGGCCGTTATAACCAGTTGTTAGTATTCTCTTGTTCTTTACGATTATTGCTCCAACCTTTCTCCTCAGACATGTAGAACGAGTTGCAACGAGTTCTGTAATTTGCATAAAGTATTCATCCCAGGATGGTCTCTTATTCATTTTTAATTTTTACCTCCCTTTTAATGTATTTGTTTATTATTTTCATTGCTATTGGTGCAGCAACAGTTGATCCATGTCCTGCATTTTCAACAACTACAAATACAACAATTGTAGGATTCTCGTACGGTGCAAAGGCTACAAACAAAGAGTGATCCTTCCCATGCGGGTTCTGAGCTGTACCTGTTTTTCCACAGACTTTTACACCTGGAATTTTTGTCCAGTGTGCTGTTCCCTTTGGATTTTCAATTACTCCGAGCATTGCATCACGCAAAAGTGCAATCGAAGATTTCTCTATTGGGAGTTGGACCTCTTGTAACCTTGGTTTATATATTCTTTTCCCTGTTGGGGATAATGCATATTTTAAAAGATGTGGAGAGTATGTAACCCCCATATTAGCAATTCCAGAAAAGAATTTTACCATTTGAAGTGGAGTAACAAGAACTTCACCCTGTCCAATTGCAAGATTGGCAGCAACACCCTTTCCCCATCCCTTTTTACTGAAATATCTATTATACCAATCTCTATCAGGTATTAAGCCTGTTTTTTCTTCTGGCAGATCAATTCCTGTAATTGACCCAAATCCAAGTTTTCTTGCATCAAAACTGAAGGTATCAAGTCCGATTTTCATTCCAAGTTGATAAAAATAGACATCACACGATTGAATGATTGCATCAATAAGGTCGAGACTTCCATGTGCTTTCCAGCAAGCCATATATTTGTTCCCAATGTATATTCCTCCAGTACAAGGTTTGAATCTTGTTTCTTTATTTACGATATTGTTTTTGAGCCCAATTGCCGCAGTAATAATTTTAAATATAGATCCTGATGGATACTGCCCTTGAGAAATTCTATCAAATAAAGGGGCATCCTCTGATGTGATTAAGCTTTTCCATATTTGTTCATTTCTCTCGTATACTATTTGATTAATCGGGATGCCTGGCTTTGAATAATAAATGAGAATTTCCCCTGTTCTTGGATTCATTGCAATTACAGCCCCCCTTTTATAGTTTTTAAAGAGAGAATCAGTATATCTCTCGAGGTCCATATCGATAGTTAAACAAAGGGAATTCCCAATTTTTGGAGAAAGATCTTTTATTCCAGGAATTTTTCCAGTGATCCTTCCTAAAACGTCTACCTGATAGTATTCTACCCCCTTCTTACCTGTAAGTAAATTATTATATTCCTTTTCTATCCCCATTTTCCCAATAATATCTGCCGGAGAAATTTTTGGGAGCTCACCCTTTTTTATCTCAGCTGGAGAGGCTTCCCCTGTGTAACCGATAAAATGGGATACGATTTTATCTGAATAATAATATCTTACTGGCTCTATTTTTACCCTGACACCAGGGAATTCATCTAAGATTTCCTCAATTTTGGATGCAACAGGGAGCGATAACTTTCCTATTCGTACAATTCTATAATTTTTTTTTAATTTTTTTTGGATAATTTCTCTTTTTAGACCCGTTAATTTTACCAGCTGTGACATTTGACTTTCAGAGAATTGTTTTGGATAAATAAATAAAGTATAGACAGGGTAAGAATCTGCAATTATATTTCCGTTTCTATCATATATCATCCCTCTTGGTGCAGGAATTGTCTCAATGCCTACAATATTTTTCATAGCAAGGCTTTGAAAGCGATGGTAATGGACGATTTGTAGATTTACTAACTGCACAAAGAATGTGAGTCCAACAATTAAAATTAAGATTTTAAATTTCATTTTTCTCTTTTTTTATGTTGATTGAATTTATTATAAAAAGAACTATTAACCCAGTTACTATAGAGTAGAGTGTGCCAAGAAATACAGAAGAAAAGAGCAACTTTATTGAGAGCAGCAGCCCCTTGAATGAGGGTATGTTGATTAATAAACGAACAATAAAAGAAATAGAACCAAGCACATACATTGAGGAATATTTTTCCCAGAAAACTTTATCCTTGACGAGAAAAATCATAGCGGATATAGATGAGAAAGCCAGAAGATGTATGCCAAAGGTTAATGGGTTGTAAAGATCGTAGATAAATCCACTTAGAGCACCCAAGAATAAGCCTAACCAAGGATTTATAAATACAGAGCAGAAGTAGAGAAAGACAATAATAAAAAGTGAATTTGCATTCAAAATTGTAAAAAATTGTGAAAAAGGTATATCCATTATAAGAACTATAATCCATAAAATAAAAATCAAGAATTTTTTCATTCCGATTTAAGTACAAAAACTTCTTCCTGGAATTGGAGGTTTTCGATTGGAGTTGCAATTACCTTTAGTTTATAATTTAATGGATTTTTTTCTATTTTTTTAACAATTGCAACATTTATACCTTTTGGGTAAATTGCTCCCATACCTGATGAAATAAGTGTGTCTCCTGGAACAACGTCTGCAGTAGAAGGGATTCCATCCAGTATAAATTGCCCTTTATATATAAGTATCCCAAATACCCTGCTTCTTGAATCAATTACAACAACCCTTGAGTTTACATGTTGAAGTGTTTGTATCTGGATAATGTTTCCTGTTGCATTATTGACTTTACCAATGATACCGAAGAACCCCATTACAGCTTCATTTTTATTAACAGAGAAGTAGCCTCTTCTTTTGCAAAGAAGATATAGGTTCCCAGCTTCTTTATATGATGACAAGACTGTTAAAGGTTCTATCCTTTTTTTAAATTCCCCTTTGAATTGTAGAATATTTTTTAATCTTAAATTTTCTTCTTTTGTTTCTTTTAGTTTTTGGTTTTCGAGTGAGAGTTTTATTACTTCATTTTCTAAAAGTTCGTTTTTCTTTTTTGCTTTTACGCAGTCTTGGACATACTTAATGCTTGATCGCAAAGGAAAGAGAAAAAAATCACTTACAATTTTTGCTGAACGGAGTCTATGTGCCTTTCCAGAAAAAATTAGGAACAGGGATAAAAGGGCAATAAAACTATATGTGGCAAAAAAATTTCTCATTTATTTATGGCTGTCATCAATAAAGGATTAAACTTATTCAAATTTTCAAGCACTGTTCCAGCTCCCCTCGCAACACATTCAAGAGGACTATTTGCTATTGTTACTCTGAGATTTGTTTCTTCAGAGATTAGTTTGTCTATTCCACGTAAGAGTGCCCCTCCACCTGACATTATAATTCCCTTGTCTACAATATCAGAAGCAAGTTCTGGTGGAGTTTTTTCTAATGCTTGTTTTACTGCTGTAATTATCATAGAGATAGGTTCCTGTAAAGCAGTTCTAATTTCTTTTGAAGTGGCTACTATTGTTTTTGGGATGCCTGTTACGATGTCAAGACCGTGCACCTCCATTTCCTTTTTTTCATCAAGTTCAAAAGCCGAGCCAACTCTTATTTTTATTTCTTCTGCGGTTGACTCTCCTATTAAGAGATTATATTTTTTCTTTATGTATGTTAGAATGGCTTCGTCCATTTCATCTCCACCTATTCTGATAGAAATTTTCGCAACGATACCGGAGAGGGCAATTACTGCAATTTCAGTGGTTCCTCCACCAATATCAACAACCATATTCCCTGAGGGTGTCTGGACGGGTAAGCCTACTCCTATGGCAGCAGCCACAGGTTCTGCAATCAAGTAAACTGCTCGAGCACCTGCCTGTTCAACAGAATCTCTAACTGCTCTCATTTCCACAGCGGTAATACCAGATGGAACTGCAACAATAACCCTTGGCTTTACAAATATCCTCCTTTTTGAGACCTTTTCCACAAATCCCCTCAACATTGCCTCAACCATTTCAAAATCAGCAATTACTCCATCCTTCATCGGTCTAATTGCAGTAATTTCATCCGGGGTCCTTCCAAGCATTTTTTTTGCTTCTATACCTACGGCAATAGTTTTTCTCGTCTCTGAGTCAACAGCTACAACTGAAGGTTCATTAAGAACAATTCCCCTATCTGGTATATAGATTAGTGTATTTGCAGTACCCAAATCAACTGCAAAATCAGGGGTAGAAATGCCAGGGATTCTGAATCTAAAAGCCATTTATCCTCCTTTTCTTGAATATTACAGATAAGTGAGAAGTTGTCAACAAAAATGTTTTATTGTATAGTTATTATAAAATAAGTAGAGTAATGAGAGAAGCGAGGTAGGGACAGACAAGGTAGGAGAAGTATAAAAAAAATAGCAAGGTAGGGGTCAATATAGAACAAATAGCGAGGTAGGAGTAGAGTAGAAAGAAGAGCGAGGTAGAAGAAGTATAGAACGAAAGGCAAGGGGAAAAGAAAGACACAAAAATCGTGAGGCTTTTCTTTACAGGAGACCGGGATTTTAAACGACTTAACACACCTTAAAAAAAATAAGAAAGAAGCAAGGTAGGAGAGAAGCAGGAAGAGAAGCGAGGTAGAGGTCAATATAGAACGAATAGCGAGGTAAAGAAGGGCAGAAAACCCCTGAATCGTGAGGCTAAAACGTGAAGGAAAAAAGAAAAAAAACATTAACACCAAGATTCTCAGGCCAGAGAGATGTGGAACAACCAAACTTAGACGCTTGTATGAATTATTGGTAAAGTCGCTCTATTTTTAAAATTTCTTAATATGGGACACCCTTTTCTATAACATTTTTTGCAAGAGATTCTATATAATCAGGAATAAGGCCATTTTCATTGAGTATCTCTCTTATTCTTTCTGTAATTTTTGGTGTGTCTATTTCCATGGGGCAATATTTTACACACCTTCCGCACATTGTACATGTAAATGCCATAGGAGCAGCTTTTTTAAGTCCACCGGTAACAAATGCAGTCCACGGGATTCCAATTCCTCCCATATATTTATATCCCCAATATCCTGTTGTTAAGGGATAAATAGGACATTCATACATACAAGCACCACATCTTAGGCATCTTAAAGCCTGTCTTACTACTGGATCTCTTGCAGCCTCAGTTCTTCCATTATCAAGAAGAATTATATGAAGCTCCTTTGGTCCATGCGCTCCATAAACTATTACCTTTTCGATATCTCCAGTCTTGCTGGGGCCAGAAATCAAACTCACGTATGTCATAGCAAGGTAACCTGCATATCTCGATACAACCTCAAGAAGTCTCATCCCGTCCTTCATTGTCGGTAGTATTTTTTCAATTCCAACAAGAGCAATATGTATAGGGGGAGCGGAGGTTGAAAGCCTAATATTCCCTTCATTTTCAATAAGAAAAATTGTCCCGGTATCAGCGGTTATAGCATTTGCACCTGAAATACCAACGTCTGCATTAAAGAATTTATCTCTAAGAAATTGTCTGGCGAAGCCTGCAAGTTTTACGGGATCAGCAGGTAATTCTTCACCTGAGATCTGAGAAAAAAGTTCTGCCACTTTTTCTCTTGGGATATTGACAGCAGGGGCTAATATATGCATTGGTCTTGATTTCAAAAGTTGGACTATGAACTCACCAAGATCTGTTTCATAGACTTTATTATTCCATTCTTCAAGTTTCTCATTGAGATCAAGTTCTTCTGATGTAATTGATTTTGCTTTAACTACTGTCTTTCCCTGTCCAACAATTTTCTTTATAATTGAAAGAGCTTCATCTGCGTCCTTTGCATAGTAAGGATAAGCATGCATTTTTTCAGTAATTCCCATTACTCTATCAACGTATGAATCAAAGTTAGATATTACTTCGTCCTTTGTCTTTATGAGTATTTTTGCTTCTTCCTTTACATAAGGAAATGCGGCTATAGCATTGTCTCTGTTTTTTTTAAATGAAGCTACTGCCCTTCGTAGTGCTGTTCTCGCAAAGGGATCCTTTAATGCCTTATAAATCGATTTCTTATATTTTTTTGTCTCTTCCATTTTTTACTCCATTGCTTTCAGGATTAATTCAACAATATCCATTACGTGAACATTTGTCTCGTCCGCACCATCCTTTAAATTCAAATAACAGAAGGGGCAGGAGGAGGTTACAAACTCTATTTGCTTTGGCTCTATCTGTTGGGTAATTTTCTCTTTTGCAACCTCTGCAGAAAGCCGTGGAAGATAAGCCCTTACAAAGCCACCTCCTCCACAGCAGGTCGCGTCTTCTTTTGAAAACTCTAACTCCTTGTAATGAATGTTAGGTATAGATTGGATAATCTCTCGTGGTTCATCATATATTCCATCGCCCATCCTTCCAATATAACAGGGATCATGATATGTGATAGTACCCTCAAACTTTGAGGAAAATTTTATCCTTCCCTCATCCATTAAGCTTTTTATAAATTGTGTTAAATGAATTACATTAAAATCATTATTTCTTCCAGTAAGTTCAGGATATTCCTTCTTTATTATTGAGTAGCAATGAGGACAAGGGGTAACAATGGTATCAAGGCCTACAGCAGAGGCTCTAACTTTTTCAGCCTGGTCTCTTGCCTCCTTTAATTTCCCAGCAAGAAGTAGTGGTGCGCCACAGCAGAGGTTTTCACCTAAAGAAACATAATCTACAGATGCCTTCTCCAGGAATTTCTTAAGATTATCGTATAAATATGGCGTTGATCGGGTCGTACAGCCAAAAAATATTCCAGTTTTCATCTTCCACTCCTTTTTATAATTTTAATATATTATATTTATTGTATACATCTGTACAAATTGTCAAGTGAAAAAAATCACTTTCTATTTATCTATTTTTGTCAAAAATGGAATATGAATGGATACATTTTCTTTTTTTGTGAAATAGATCAAATGGCAAATACTTCTTAGCTGATATAGCTGATTATTACGTGTTTTTATTAATTATTTAATTATTGTAAATTTTTTCCCATTTAGAATTCTTTTTTAATAAAACTTCTGACATTATAATTATGAATTCATTATACCTATCGGATTATTATCTTGACAATATTTAAAATTGAGGATATTTTTTTAAAAAGGAGGTTATATGTTATATATTGTTCTTTTTATGGTGTCTTTTGTGAATGGTGCATTGTATCCATCTGTTTCTCCTGATGGCAGTAAAATCAGCTTTTCGTACTATGGGGATATATGGGTTGCCCCATCCAGTGGGGGAGAAGCAAGAAGAATTACTGATTCGAAGGGGTATGAGGGTAAATCTCTCTGGTCTCCTGATGGGAAATGGATTGCTTTTCAATCTGATAGATATGGTAATGATGATATATTTATAATTTCTGTGGATGGGGGTACAATTCCCAGAAGACTAACATTTTTTTCTAATTATGATCAAATCCTGTTCTGGTCAGATAACAGTAAATATATTTATTTCTTTTCGTATAGAACAGAAAAGAATGGAGGTGTTTATAGAGTAAGTATAGAAGGCGGGAATCCTGAGAAGGTTTTTAACTTTCGTGTTTTGAACGCTTCAAAAATACCAAATTCTGACTTAGTAATTTTTGAGAGGGGGGGTACGAGATGGTGGAGAAAGAGATATAGAGGAAGCGCAAATCATGATATCTGGATAGGGAATATAAAGGATAATACTTTAAAAAGGATAACAAATTTTACAGGAAGGGATGCATTCCCAATGTATTCATCTGTTACAAAAAAGATATACTTTATATCCAATGACAATCCACAGAATATAGATAATCTTTTTGAAATGGGTATTGAAGGAAATAATAAAAAGCAGCTAACTAACTTTTCTGATGAAATATATTTTCCCTCGATTTCTTATAACGGTAAACTTATTGCCTTCGTCGTTATGGGTAAATTGTATACCTATGATATTTCATCAGGAAAAACTGAGAAAATCCAGATTAGTGTACCAGAAGACTATAAAACAAGGGAAATTGATTATAGAGTTTTCACAAGAAATGCATCTGAATTTGCCCTTTCACCTGATGAATCTGAGATTGCCTTTGTAGTATTTGGAGATATATTTATTATGGAGCTGAAGAATGGCAAGCCAGGAAAAATAAAGAGAATAACAGATACACCTGAGCCTGAGAAGGATGTGAACTGGAATCCGAATATGGAAGAGATAATATTTTCTTCTTTGAAGGATGGCGACTGGGACATTTATTCTGCGGAACCTATGAGAAAGAAGAAGTTTTGTAAGGATTATTCTTTTAAAATCGTAAAAATTCTTGATACTCCTGTTACAGAAAAGAAGGCAAAATATTCCCCTGATGGAAAAAAGATTGCATTTATTCAAAATAGGGGAGAACTCAATGTGATGGATGCAAACGGAAAAAATCTAAAGAAATTATATCCAGAGAATGATATTCTTTGGATTGATTGGTCACCTGATTCAAAGTGGATTGCCTTTAGCAGAACAGAACTTGGATGGAGAGAGGATATTTTTGTCGTTCCCGCAGATGGTAGTAAAGAGGCTGTAAACATCTCTGATCATCCAAACGATGATTATAAACCAATGTGGAGTAGTGATGGGAGAAGAATTTCATTTGCATCGAGAACGGCAGATGGCGATCTATGGATAAAGTATGTTTTTCTCAGAAAAGAAGATGAGGAGAAAGATATTGAGTATTGGGAACAAAAAAAGGACAGCTTGAAATTAGAAGGGCCTGTAAAGATAGACTTTGATGGGATAAAGGATCGAATTCATACCGTCGCAAAATTCAGGGGTGGTTACAATTATTGGACTCAATCTTCGGATGGAATGGTTTTTGCCATACAGGCTGAAAATCTTAATAGTAATGACCTGTGGACTGTGGATTGGTTTGGGAAGAATTTGAAGAGGTTGACAAAAGGTAATGTTAAACCAGATCTGTTTTTCGTAACAAATGACAAGAAATCTGTCTTTTACCTCTCAGATGGTGGCACGATAAACGAGGTAGATATAGGTAGTGGGAATAATACCCCAGTATCTTTCAGGGTAGGTGTAGATGTTGTGAAGAAGAAATTGAGGGAGGCTCTTTTCAAACAGGCATGGTGGATATTGGATGACGGATTTTATGATCCGAATTTTCACGGAACGAACTGGAAAGAAATGTACAGTAAATATGATTCTTTAGCAGCAAATGCAAGAGAGGATAGGGACTTCCATAATTTTGTAAGAATGATGCTTGGTGAGCTTAATGCCTCTCACCTTGGAATCTGGAAGAATGAAGAGCGTGGTGCTATTACAGGTTGCCTCGGTATAATATATGATTCTAATTATAAGGGTAGCGGGGTAAAGGTAAAAAAGGTTATTAAAAATAGCCCGGCTGATGAGAAAACCGTTGGTATTAAGGCCGGAGATATAATAACAGCAGTTGATGGTAAGACAATTGCGGAAGGGGATAATTTTTACAAATATCTTTTGAGAAAGAATAACAAGAAAGTGCTCATTACTTATCTTAGAGGCGGAAAGAAGAAGATAGAAAAAGAAGTGAAACTAATCTCTCCGTGGAAATTATGGGGTATAGTAAATAAAAACTGGGTAGATAATAATAGAAAGTTTGTAGAAAAAGAGAGCAAGGGAAAACTGGGATACATATATATACAATCAATGGGCACAAGTGACCTTGTAAAGTTTGAAAAAGACCTCTACGAAATAAGGGATAAAGAAGGTCTTGTACTGGATATAAGGTATAACGGTGGAGGCCGAATACACGATGAATTATTAAATATCCTGAGAAGGACAGTATATGGTTATTCAGTAGAAAGGGGAGAAAATGAGAAGGAGTATAATTCCCTATTCAGGTGGGATAAGCCCATTGTACTATTGATAAATGAATTTTGTTATAGTGATGCAGAAATATTCCCTATGGGTTTTAAACAGCTTAAGCTGGGTAAATTGGTTGGGACGCCTACTTTTGGCGCGGTAATTGGAACAAATGATAGAGAATTAATGGATGGCACAATATTCAGAGAACCCAGTGAGGGATGGTATAGGTTAAGTGGTCTTTCCCTTGAGAACAATCCGGTATATCCCGATGTATATATAGAGAATCCACCTGAATATGATAATCGTTCAGATGATCCACAACTTAAAAAAGCAATAGATATCTTAATGAAGGGGATTAAATAACCTTTAATACAAAATCTATCTCTTCTTCAGTATTATAGAAGTGTGGGGAAAAACGGAGGGCGTTGTTTATTAGAGAACGTTTGATGATAAGTGTTAGAATTAAATAATATCGTTACAACTATCAGTACATTTGAGGCACAAATTTCATCTTGACAAAAATTGCAAATTGGGGTATAATTTTTTTAACAAGGAGGTGTCTTATGAAACATTCTATCTATCTTTATCAGCAATGGATTGTTCCTGACACCCATTTCATTACATCCAGATGCAAAATCCATAAATCATAACGGAGTAATTACTTAATGTCTTTGAGTTTTATTTCTAATAGGATTAAATATATTAGAAGTTAAAAAGTAAAGGGAGAAATATGTCAAAAAATAAGGCAGGGTGTTGTTACCCAGGAGAAAGATGCAGGGATTGATTTTAAATGGGAATAGATATAAAATAATAGAATAGAGGTGAACTATGCTGATATTATCATTAATCCTTTCCTGGACAACACCAATAAATATATCAAATACAGATAGTATGAGCACTCACCCTGCGCTGTGTATGGATAAAAGAGGGTGGCTACATTGTGTATGGGAAGAGAAGGTTGATGGTTCTATTGGTGCCCATGGTATCAATGATATTTATTATACTCGTTATAATGGTTCAACCTGGTCTACACCCATAAATGTGTCCAATGATTCATTTGCAAGTTGGGACCCTGATGTTGCAGTTGATACTCTAAATAGGATTCATATTGTATGGGGAAACTATGAAACAGGGAAGATAATGTGGACGATGTTTGAGGGAGATACATGGACAACGCCTGTTTCTATTTCGGATGCTGTTCCTTACGGCTGTGTTGCTCCTGAACTTGCAGTAAATCCTTTGAATAATTATGTTCATTGTGTATGGCATGATATGGGTTCTGCTACTACAGAATGTGAGATATGGCATACATATTTTGATGGAGATACCTGGAGTATTCCAGAGAATGTAACGAATGACCCTTCTCGGTCTATCTGGCCTGATGTTGCTGTTGATTCTCTTGGAAAAATTCATTTAGTTTGGGAAGATGGCTATAGTTCTCAGCACAATGGAGCTCATATTTATTATACAAGATATGAGAATGGTTCATGGCTTCCTTTTGTGGATATATCTCCCAATTGTATAGGCACTGTTAACCCAAGGATAGCCATAGACAGGAATAATAATCCGAGGGTTGTATGGGAAGAGAGGGGGGGTTCAGCTGGATATGAGGTATATTATACCTATTTTGATGGTATAGAATGGGTGAATCCTGTACTGGTGGATACCAACATTTCTATTAAACCGGTATTAACAGTGGATAAGGATAACAGATCTCACATTGCCTGGGGGTATGCAAATGAAACTTATGATACTTCTGATGTTTTCTATACTGCATATACAGATACAACTATGGAATTTCCACCTGAAAATGTATCTAGTACGGATTCAGCCTCAGGAGCACCCTGTATCACAGTAGATAATGGGTTGGTGCACCTTGTATGGGTAGATTGTTCAGAAGGGGATTCTGTGTTTTCAAATTGGGAGATTTACTATTCTCAGAGGGAACTTTCCGGGATAAAGGAAAAAGATGATAAAAAGGTATCTTTTTCTCTCCCTTCCATTACTGTTCGTAAACTCTTCTTTACCTTTTATCTCTCTGAACCTTCATCTGTATATGTTTCATTCTATGATTTAGCAGGGAGGAAGGTAAATGAGATATCATTAGGTTTTAAGGGAAAAGGCACCCATCAATGCGGTATATCTCTTGATTTACCTTCAGGGGTATGTTTCCTCATCCTGAAGGCAGGCACCCAGACTTACAGGGGGAAGATTATATTTATTAAACCCTAAAAAGGAGGGGGAAGATGATAGATTATGGAAGGGAGAAAGGGATACTGGATATTGGATGCTGGATACCAAATAAACCAAATTTACGTTTAACGGAAATGAGTGGTAGGCGGTTAGCCCTTTTTCTGTTTCTTCCCTTGCTTATCTTTGGCTGGACTACTCCAATAAATATATCAAATACGGATAGTCTGAGCAATTATCCTGCAATGACGATGGATAAGAGGGGATGGTTACATTGTGTATGGGAGGATAAAACCCCTGGGAATTATGAGATATTCTACACATTCTACAATGGAACCACCTGGGCAGTGCCTCAGAATATATCTCAGGATTCAAATACCTCGTGGACTCCTGATGTTGCAGTTGATACCTTAAATAGGGTTCATATTGTATGGGGGAACTATGAGACAGGAAGGATTATGTGGACAATGTTTGAAGGGGATACCTGGACAACACCTATTTCTATTTCTCTACCTGGATATGCCTGTCAGGGACCTGAGCTTGCAGTAAATCCTCTGAATAATGAGGTGCATTGTGTGTGGCATAGTCTTACAGGTGCAGAGGACTCAGAGATATGGCATTCATTCTTTAATGGAGATACCTGGTCAACCCCTGAGAATGTAAGCAATGATAATGTTGGTTCTGCCTGGGCAGATATAGCAATAGACTCATTGGGAAGGATAGATGTTGTTTGGATGGATTATGGAACCTTTGATATTTTTTATTCCCGTTTTGACAGTGTTTCATGGTCTTCACCTGTAAATATCTCCAATCTATCAGGTCAATCCTGTGACCCAAGGATAGGAATAGACAGGGATAATAATCCAAGGGTAGTATGGGAGGAAAGGGATTCTGCTGGATATGAGGTATATTATACCTATTTTGATGGAACAGGATGGATGAATCCAATATGGGTAGATTCTATTGATGCCCATGAACCAGATATTGCCGTGGGAGTAGATAATAAGGCGTATATAGTATATCTGTATGATTATGAGATTTACTATGTGGTTTATAAAGATACGGTCCAGGAGACTTTACCAATAGATATTTCCAATACAGGAGATGCAATCCTTCCATCTATTTGTATAGATTCTCTATATGCTCATGTTATCTGGAGCGATGGTTCAATGGATTCCAGTACCCCTGAGAAACGGGCTGAGATTTTCTATGTTACAGGCACATTAAGTGGTATAAATGAGAGGATAGGAGTGGGAAAAAACAAGAAAATTTCTTATTCATCTTTTGTGGTATCTACTCTCTATCTCTCATTCTCTCCCCAAGAATCCTCCAACGCCTTTATCAGAATATATGATATTGCAGGGAGGAAGGTAAAGGAGGTATCTCTGGGGAGAATAAGCAGAGGTTCCCACCAGTATAGGATTTCCTTAAATACAGCATCTGGGGTATATTTCTTTGAGATACGAGCAGGAAGTCAGAAATGGTGGGGACGATTTATCCTTATTAACCCTTAACAAGGAGGTGTAAGATGAGACGCAGTCTCATACACCTCTAATTGTTTTAGTTTCATTTGCGTTGGTCCCCCAGCCAAATCATCAGGCAGTGCTGATTACAGGTGATACTCCTGAAGGTGCCAGAGCAAAGGTTGAAAAAGCACTTGATGTTATGAAAACGCATAAAGATGTATTAAGAGAAGAGCCAGTAGAGGATACCCTTTTGAACTCAGGGCTATGGGGACTTGAACAGGCAGTAAAATCAGGTAAAGCAGTAAATATAGACGAATTCTGGAATGACACTTATCTTATGTGGGAACTCTTATACAATAAAGGCTGGCCAGATGACCATATTCAGGTGCTATATGGAGATGGAAAGGATTATCAAACAGAAAATTCGCATTATCAGGCATCAAGATATAGACTTCCACAAATCACAGACCGTTCTGCTTATTATGCGGATGTAGTGGATGTATTTTCTGACCTTGCGAATGGAGACCATTCCGGAGGCATAGACCCAATGGGACCGTATGATAATCTTTTTGTGTGGACATTTGACCATGGGGAAGAGACATCTGAGATTATTGCTATTGATGTGTCAGACCCATCCCACCCCATAGAAGTTAGCAGATTACATATTTTGGGTTATGACAGAAAAATAAGAATTTTTGGTAATTATGCATATGTAGTGGGATATAGGGGGCTTGATGTGATAGATATTTCAGACCCGAATAATTTGAGAGTGATTGGTACGGCGACAAAATCATATCTCACGGACATAGACCTTAAAGGAAACTATGGATATGTTTCACAATGGAGCTGGGGCTTTGAACCTGGAAGAGAGTGGGAAGTAGATGTGTCTGATCCATATCATCCTCAGTTTGGAGACTCAGGGAATGTCCCTTTTCCAAATGCGAGATCGGTAGAATGTGGCAACATATATTCATATGTATCAGGGGATTGTATTGATCAAATTGCAAAAATGAAGGGAAGTATTGGTGCAATAGACACCTTTATTGCACCTCCAGGTGTTGTAGACTTTGCAGAGGATCTTGAATTGTTTCAATATAATAGCATAGACTCCCTTCTTTTTCTTGCGAGCAGAAGTGTTGGGATTCGTATTGTGAGAGCAAGTAATATGGAACAGATCTGTCATTTGGATATCGGAGATATTTACAGTCTCTTCGCAAGTAGACCAGAGCGTATTTATGCTACATCCTTAACTGACCCCTCTTTTTACATTTTTGAAATGATAAGGACCGATGACTCATATGAGATTAAAGTTCGGGGTAGCTGTTCCACTTTAGATAAAGGAATAGATGTTTTTGTAGATAAGGATAGATTTGCCTATGTAGCTGATGGCGATAGTGGATTAACAATAATAGATGTTGAGCAGCCCTCCCATCCATATATAGAGGGGAATTATTATCATGGGAGTAAAAAGGTTGCAGTCGGTATTACAAAAAAAAGACAATTATGTATTCTTATTGACGTCTGGCAGGGATTCAGTTGTTGCTCTTTGCACGATGGATAAGCCAATATATGATTATGAATTAGAGTCACTCATAGACAGTATCACAGCTAATAAGAAGATTTTCTGGATGCAACAATGCTTTAGTGGAGGTTTCATAGACAACCTTCAATCCCCTAATTCCATTATTTCTACAGCCTGCGGGTATAACCAGACTGCACGTAGAGCAGATAACCTGGATCCCTATGGTGCTCACGTTGTAGAAAACGAATATGATTCATATACAAATAAAGTATATCATCATGGGGAATTCAACTTCCATATAATGAATGCTGTAAGACAGTCTAAAATTTGGCCGTATGATAACCCTCCACCCGTATTTCCAGATGACAATGGAGACCTGCTTGTTTCTTTCCAGGAGGCATACAATTACCAGTATGATAGTACATCTGACAGGATAGAAGGACAGAGAAAATGTCATTACAGTGACATAGGTAACATAGGTTCATCCACATTTCTTGCCTGGGATGA
>Ga0190348_1000234_pt1 | contig 15727 bp, 17 predicted proteins | sample 48721367_MG_FD_161658 | JGI IMG/M metagenome (GOLD analysis project Ga0190348, IMG submission 161658) | Hydrothermal vent microbial mat bacterial communities from Southern Trench, Guaymas Basin, Mexico - 4872-13-6-7_MG | ecosystem: Environmental > Aquatic > Marine > Hydrothermal vents >... | reverse complement strand
TCTATCCTTCCAAAACCAGGGGCCAGGACTACAGCTCCGATGTCCAGGTTCAGCTTCCTGGGTTTCTGGCTGAAATCTATGGCCTGGGCCGTGCATGTCTGAGCACAGAGGTTACAGGTCTCATAGTTTATCCTCAGGCAGGCCCTGGCGTCTATATAATAGCTGGTGGGAACGGCCTGGGCATAGTCTATGTGAGGGGCGCGGGTTATATCCAGTCTTTCATTGAACAGATCAACAACGGGCATGGGGCAATACATTGTACACGTACCACAGGCAGTGCACTTATCATCGTCTATGAAACGCGGCTCCTGATGAACTATAGCCGTGAACCGCCCCGGTTTCCCGTCCAAGTTTTCCAGCCTGGCACTTGTCAGGATTTCTATGTTTGGAGACCGACCGGCCTCGACCAACTTTGGCGCCAGTATTCACAATGAGCAGTCATTGGTAGGGAAGGTCTTGTCCAACCGGGCCATGACGCCACCGATAGAGGCCTTCTTTTCCACCAGATATACATAGTAACCCAGGTCGGCAAGATCCAAAGTTGTCTGTATACCTGCGATCCCACCTCCCAAAACCATAACCGCACCGGATTTCTTGGCTTTGCCTTCAGGCATTTGCTTTCCCTAACTTTTAACTTTTAATTTTTAACCCTTAAATAAAAAACATGTATATCCTTGACAAGTATCAGCCTCGATTGTGCAGTCTACCTGGTTCAGCAAAGATGCGAGGCGATGGATACATTAAATTACTTTACTTAGTACCTCAATCGTCCGGCAACAAAGCAGATCCAATAAAAACAGCAACCTATTGCGGCTTCAAAGGCTGAAAAACATATCAAAAACCAGTTCGGCCTTTTAGACAAACGATTTAAATGCATTTAAAGACATTTATAAAGTAATACACAACAAATATTAAAGACAAAATTGACCTTTTTATATTGGAGTACAAAATTAGGCATTAATCTATCCGCTAATTAATCAATATGTCAAGTTAATGGCATACAGCCTAAAAGGGGATTCGGGACCTGTATCCATATTATACATGTTTTCATCTATTTTTTGAAAAACAGTATCTCTTTTGACATTCATGTGAAGTTTAGGGGCATCGGCTATTAAAGGATTGAGGAAAGGAATTGAAGGTAGTATGCTTATATGAATTTAATACCTAAATTATATTAATATGTTTGAATTAGAAAAATTTAGCTTGCGCATAGACCCTTCATCGGTCTATTTCTTTCGTTTTATCCTTGAAGGATACGACAACATGTACCTGCTCAGCACTGTTGATCCAAATGAAGGATTGATTGTGGTGCGGGCAGCGAAGGGCTCCGTAAAGGACCTTTCAATTGTCCTTAAATCTCTTGAGACCGCTATAGGCCTTGATCGTATGTACTCAAGACCTGATTCCTGGATACTGGATAACGGAACAGGTGATGATTTGGGGATTGAGCAATGAAACTTTTAAATTTCAGCAATGCGGGTGCTGCCGGCTTTGGTAACAGAGGACTTAAAAGGCTGTATCTCGCCACCTTTGGCTGTCAAATGAATGAGTATGATTCCCAGAGGATAGCTCAGATCCTGCATGAAAAATATACACTGACATCAGAGGTGGATAATGCCGACCTTATCCTTATAAATACCTGCTCAATCAGGGAAAAGGCGGAAAACAAGGTATACAGTCTTGCCGGCCGGTTTAAAAAATTCAAGAGACAAAACCCCGGTTTAATAATTGGAATAACAGGTTGTGTTGCCCAGCAGGAAGGTGATCGCCTTCTAAAACGCCTGCCGTTTATTGACCTGGTAGTAGGACCACACGGCATTTACGGCCTGCCTGAAATGTTGAGGGATATAGAAAAGGGCAGGGGACCTGTCTTGTATACGGAACTCAAACATGATTTTTCAATACCCTTGATCTCCGCCCCTCTACCTGAGCCGAACCCTGTCCAGGCATTTGTCACTATCATGCAGGGCTGTGACAACTTTTGCGCCTTTTGTGTGGTTCCCTATGTAAGGGGACGTGAAGTCAGCCGGCCGCCGGATGACATCCTGGCTGAAATAAGGCAGATACTGGATGAGGGGGTAAAGGAGGTCACACTCCTGGGGCAAAATGTAAATTCCTATGGCAAAAAGTTGAATGACGACTTCAGCTTTCCCGGCCTTCTCCGTATGGTGAATGAAACTCCGGGCCTGGAACGCCTCAGATTTACAACCAGTAATCCCAAGGACCTATCCATTGATTTAATGAAATGCTTCCGGGACCTTGATGCCCTGTGCGAACATCTGCACCTGCCGGTGCAATCAGGCTCCACTACGACCCTGAAACGCATGAACCGTCATTATACCAGGGATCGGTACCTGGCAACCGTGGATAAGCTCAAGTCTTTCTGCCCGGACATCACCCTAACCACCGACCTGATTGTGGGCTTTCCAGGTGAGACCGACAGAGACTTTGAAGACACGATATCATTACTCAAGGCCGTAGAGTTTGATCAGATTTTTGCCTTTAAGTACTCACCACGGCCCCTTACCCGTGCAGCACTGCTTGATGAGCACATCCCGGAAGAAATCAAGGCGGAACGTCTTGAAGCGGTACTTGAACTTCAAAAAGAAATAGGGCTCAGGCGTTATAAGTCTATGGAGGGACGGAAAGAGGAAATACTGGTGGAAGGTAACAGCAAGAAAAACCCGAAGGAACTCAGGGGCAGGACCAGGGGCAACCACGTGGTAAACTTCCCAGGGCCTGAAGAACTTATCGGGGAATTCGTTACTGTAAAAATAACAAAGTCATGTTATCATTCTTTGAGAGGTGAAATATCTGATACCCTGAAAGGAGAGGTCAAAGTTAACCTGGGTTGAAATGTCCAGAGAAGATTAAAGTTAAAGTAACGCTTCATCCTGTCTGTTTATATTAATAAATTAACCGCATTGAAAGAATCTCAAATTCGGGTGCTTAATACTTTACTTCATTTAAAACCCTGTTCCGGTTTATCCGGGTCAGGAAATCATAAGTACTTTTCGGAGAAATTATGTCGAATATTTCCATGCATGTACACGCAATAACCTTTGACGCTGATTCCAACTCCCCCATACTTATTCTCAAGGAAAAAAACGGGGAAAGGATCTTGCCGATATGGATTGGTATCCTGGAGGCCACCGCGATTGCTACACAGATAGAAAAAATCGAATTTGCAAGGCCGATGACCCATGATCTTACAGTAAATCTTTTAAAGAAGATGGAAATAGAGATACCAATGATCCAGATATCTGATCTAAAGGACAACACATATTATGCCCTGATAACCCTAAGACAGGGAGACCGCGAGCTGACTGTGGATGCAAGGCCGAGTGATGCGGTAGCCCTTGCCCTGAGGACCAAGGCCCAGATCTTTGTAAACGAGTTCGTCCTAAACAAGATTAAGCCGACTAAAGAAACCGTAACAAAGAATGGAGAAGCAATTCCTTCGGAAGAAAAGAAGTGGTCAAAAATTCTGGAGGAGATGGACCCCTCCACAATTAAGTATAAAATATGAGGACGCCTGCAGAAACCATGGGATACACGCAAAATTTTTTTATGATACGGCTCAGACATCATGTTGGACCGGGAATGAAAATTGAAGCAAAGCCACCGACTGGATTTTTCCGCAGGATCAGATTTGAGCCGCAAAAATGTTGATGTTTGACCTGCACTGCCACAGTCTCTTCAGCGATGGAGGGCTTATACCTTCTGAATTGGTAAGACGTCTGGAAGTCATGAACTACAAGGCCGTAGCCATTACAGATCATGTCGATTCTTCCAACCTTGATTTCATAATTCCCCGTTTGATAAAGGCGGCAAAAGACATCAACCGTCACAGTTCTGTAAGACTCATACCTGGTGCGGAGATTACCCATGTTCATCCTGATCTGATTGACCCGCTGGCAAAAGATGCCCGGCATCTTGGGTGTGATATACTGGTCTGCCACGGAGAAACCATTGTGGAGCCTGTCTGCCCTGGAACTAACAGGGCTGCCATTGAGGCGGATATTGATATACTCGCTCATCCTGGGCTGATCTCTGAGAAAGAGGTAAAGCTGGCGGCCCAACACGGTGTTTTCCTTGAGCTGTCCGGCAGGAAGGGCCACAGCTTGACAAACGGCCACGTAGCAAAGCTTGCCAAAGTTCATGGGGCGAAACTTATAATCAACTCGGATGCCCACGCCCCTGAAGACTTCATGAGCGCTGAAAAGGCACGAAAAGTAGGTCTTGGTGCCGGGCTCAGATCAGAGGAAGTCGAGTCAATTTACAAAGCGGCCTGGAACTGGATCCGTTCACTGATCTGAACGCAGGTGCCGGTGTATGGTCCGGGCCAAATCTTTGGAAATTCCCGGCACTTTATTGATTTCTTCCGAAGAAGCCCTGCACACCCCTGTCAGACTTCCAAAGTGCTTTAAAAGTGCTCGTTGCCGCTTTGGACCTATGCCGGAAATCTCACTGAGACGTGAACACAGTCTCTTGCTATCCCGTTTCTTCCGATGAAAATTGATCCCGAACCGGTGCGCTTCATCCCTCACCTGCTGAAGAAATAACAGTACCGTATGATGACGAGGCAGAATCAAGGGCTTTGGCCATCCCGGACGAAAGATCTTCTCGCCTTCATCCCTTGTCTCCTTTGCAAGGGCCACAACATCAAATTCTCCCAAAAGGCCTGCGGAATCGGCTGCTTCAACTGCATTCACGAGTTGCAGGCGACCCCCGTCTATCAGGAAGAGATCGGGCAAATCCCCCTTTTCCCTTCCCCGGGCGGTCCTCCTCATCATCATCTCTCTAATCATTGCGCAATCGTTGATCCCGCTGACCCCTTTTATATTGTAGTGTCTATAACCCTTTTTGTTCGGCCGTCCCCTGTAAAAGGCTACAAGGCTTCCGACGGGAAGTTCGCCCCCTGTTGTAGAGATGTCCATGCCCTCCACTTTTTCAGGGGCATATTTTAGATTCAGTATATCCATGAGAAGGCCGGCCTTTTCCCTCCATTCCTCATGCTGTCTCTCAAATGAAAGCATGGCCTGAGCGGCATTTGTCTTTGCCATCTCAAGCAGTCTGCACTTCAAACCCCTTGCGGGTCTTCTAAGTGCTACCTTTCTGCCGGCCAGGTCGAATAGCCATTCTGAAATCAGGTCCGAATCTTCAATGTCATGCGGTATAATTATCTCTTTTGGTAATGGACTCTGTTGATAAAATTGGCGAATGAATACGGAAAGAATTTCTTTATCCGTCTCCTCAATAATCCTGCTCAGATTGTATACTTCATGGCCCTGCACCTCTCCATCGCGTACCTGAAGCACAGCCAGTGCTGAAGCATCCCCGCTGCGGGCGAGGCCTATGATGTCCCAATTGGAGTGTATGCCCGCCACTATCGACTGTCTCTCAACAATTTTTTCAATGGAATAGACCTGGTCTCTCAAGATCGCTGCCTTCTCAAACTCAAGCGCCTCCGATGCCTCTTCCATCTGTGATCTCAAATTTCTGAGAAGAGGACCTGTCCTGCCTTTAAGAAAAAGCCTTACCTGTCTTACCTGATCCGCATAATCCTTTTCTGAGACAGCCCCCACACACGGGGCGGAACAGCGTCCGATCTGATGTAGCAGACAGGCACGGACCCTGGTCTTCATGGATCTGTAAGAGCAGGTCCTGAGCCTGAATAAACACGAAATGGACTTCATGACCTCCCTCACCGCCTTTGCGGAAGGATAAGGACCGAAATAGAGTGCCCCGTCCTTTGCCCTCCGCCGGACAACGCTTATACGAGGAAACGGCTTCTTTATGTCAAGCTTGAGAAAGGGATAGGCCTTATCGTCTCTTAGCACAACATTGTACTTGGGCCGGTACTCCTTTATGAGCAGGGCCTCAAGTATAAGTGCCTCCTTTTCATTGGATGTAACTATAATTTCAAATGAACCGGCCAGCTTCATAATCAGGACTGTCTTAGGCGATACAGACGAACCGGACTTCAAATATGAGGACAGACGATTACGCAGGTCCCCCGCCTTTCCGACATAGAGGACATTATCATTAGGGTCTCTGAAGAGATAGACGCCCGGTACACTGGGAATTGTTGCCAGGCTGGTGGTATTTGAAATTTCAAAACGGACCGGCTTCATGTCTGTTTCACCCCTCAGGGCAATCATACTATACAACGCCGTATGCCGTCAGTATTCTGCCATGAATAAGGCGGGCTTTGCCCTGGCGTAAAAAAAGCCCCTCTTTTGAAGGGGCTCAGCATAATCAATGGTCTACAAACCATTGAAATCATTTGTGGTAGGCGGTACTGGATTTGAACCAGTGACTTCCACCGTGTGAGGATGGCACTCTAACCGCTGAGTTAACCGCCCATGCAAAAAATATGTAGCCTATTAGTATAGTTATTTCAAGTCCGGGAAAGGCCGGAATATGTCATTTATCTCTCAAGACATTATCCAGGGCCTTCTGAAAGCCCTCATCATCGGCCACAGTCTCAAGATCACTGGAATCGATCTCCTTTGCATCAGTGTCAGTGCCCGAGGCATTCACCAGGTCGGAGACATCGATTCCGGAAATGTCCCCTGCACTTCCGGCTTCCTGCTCCGCAGAAAATGCTCCGGCCTCTGTCTTGAGACTATTGTTATCCAGGGCCAGGCTAAACCAGCTTAGTTCGGGATCCGGTTTTACAAAACTTCCAAGTCCTGCAAAGATTGCACTCAGATCCTGTCCGCAATTTGGGCAGTTTTCAATATAATCAAAGCTTATTCTTCCACATTTCCGACATTTCATAAATACAATCCTTTTTTATTTGAAAAGATTTGTGATATTGTATATGTTCAATAAAGTTAATTAAAAGATAAAAATATAATGCAAATAAGACAAAATAACCTACTCTCACTCTTTCTTATCGGAAGTTTGATATTATTTCTTACATCCTGCGCAGGTGCACCCAGGAAATATCTGGCCGTAGATGCCTCACTGGTGAAACAGGGCCAGTCCAGGGCCGAAATATTCGAGCTGCTTGGCGGTCCTGAGGCGGCAAGAATAAATCAGGCCGGACAGGAAGAATGGTACTATTATGATGTGCACCGGCGCTTTTGGCAACGAATACCGTTTCTGGGAGACCATCTCGGCGAAAAAAAGGTAGAGTCTCTGCAGATTATTCTGGAGTCGGGAAAGGTAGTCAAAGCTGTTTACTATGTCCAGGAACTACAAAGCTAAAGATAATAACCAATTTAAGATAGCCAGAGACAGAATGGTTTCCCAGCAGATTGAACAAAGGGGAATCAGAAATCCCCGTGTCCTGGAGGCATTCCGCAGCGTACCCCGGCATCTTTTTATGGATGAGGCGCTCTGGGACCAGGCCTATGGTGACTTTCCCCTTCCAATCGGAAGCGGCCAGACCATATCCCAACCCTATATTGTGGCCCTGATGACCCAGCAGTTGGGACTGACGGGTAATGAAAGGGTGCTTGAGATAGGAACAGGTTCGGGCTATCAGACAGCTATCCTGGCTGAGCTTGCTTCGGTGGTCTACAGTGTAGAATGTGTTCCTTCTCTGCTCCCAAGGGCCAGGAACATCCTGGAAAAACTTAAATACACAAATATCAAACTCAAGTTGGATGACGGCACATGGGGATGGCCGAGCGAGGCCCCTTTTGACGCCATAATGGTAACTGCGGGTTCACCCTCTGTACCTCAGCCGATTATTGATCAGCTTGATGATCCGGGCGTTCTGATCATTCCTGTTGGGGATGAATACTCGCAGGTACTCATGAAAATTATAAACTCCCAGGGCAAAATCCATCAGGAAGACCTGGGCGGGGTCCGCTTTGTGAAACTTGTTGGAGATCATGGATGGAAGAAGACATAAGGCGGGCCTGATTGCGTTCAATAACCCGATCGCATTCCTGCTTCAATTTTTCTGTTACTTAAGCACGGGCCGATTAAATTTCATCCCTGAAAGATTTTGTGCCTTACATCCCGGACTCCTTGATGGAAATCATACTTCAGAATTTTGCGGTGTAATCCGATCTATTTAACATGACAAAAATCGGAATCATAGGAGCGGGTCTCTGTGATCCGGCAATCAGTACACTTGCGGAAGAAGTCGGCCGCAGGGTTGCTGAACATAAGGCCGTCCTGTACTGCGGTGGCCTGGGAGGGGTTATGGAGGCGGCAGCCAAAGGGGCCGCGGAGGCAGGTGGTATAACTGTTGGTATTCTTCCGGGAGTCAAGGCCACTGATGCCAATCAGTACATACAGATCCCTGTGGTCACCGGCATGGGACATGCCAGAAACGTCATACTCGTCAGGAGCTGTGACCTACTGATTGCCATATCAGGCTCCCATGGCACACTGTCGGAAATAGCCCTGGCACTTAAGATGTGGAAGCCTGTAGTGGGCCTGCAGACATGGAAACGTCTCTCAGAGGTCCACTATGTCAAGTCGGCAAAAGAGGCCGTGGAAAAGGCGTTTGCCCTGCTGCCCTAGTCCGGATCATGCCTCCGCACCTGTAAAAAACTCTAAGCCTTCAGTCCCAGTTCTCTCACGGCCCCGGAAAGGTCTTTAAACAGCCTTTCCTCATCAATTGTGGTAAGCACCCTGTCCTGCATGAGTACTTTTCCCGCCACCATGACGTCCTGTACATCCCCGCTCCTCGCCACATAGACCAGGTGAGACACTGGATTATAGCATGGACGGAGGTGAACCTGGTTCATGTCCACCACTGCCAGATCCGCCCTGGAACCTTCACGCAGGCATCCAAGGTCCTCTCTGTGCATGGCCTTTGCGGCCCAGACAGTAGCCATGGAAAGGGCATCAGAGGCGGATACCAGTGTTGGATTCCTTTTGACACCCTTATGCAGCTTTGCAGCGGTATCCATCTCACTCATAAGGTCAAGGTCGTTGTTGCTCGCAGCCCCGTCTGTCCCCAGGGCGACCGTTATACCGGCCTCCATGAATTCCGGCACCGGTGCAACTCCGGAGGCCAGCTTGAGGTTGCTCTCCGGACAGTGGACCACCCGCACATCTCTTTTGGCCAGAAGCGATATATCATCTTCACTCAAACTTACGCAGTGGATGGCAAACAGCCGGTCTCCAAGTAGGCCGAGCCTGTCCAGATGCGTTACCGGAGAGACCCCGCAGCGCCTTTGCATCTCCAGATTCTCCCATTCTGTCTCTGCAAGGTGGATTATTATCAGTGCATCTCTGGCCTCTGCCAGCCTCTGCGATTGCCGAAGCAGTTCAGACCTGCACGTATAGGGCGTATGAGGGTCTACAGTAATGGTGATCCTGGAATGCCCCTTCCATTTGTCCATCAGGCGTTCCGTCTCCTTAATGGCCAGCTCCCCTGAAGAAAATGCAGGTGAAGGAAAATCAAACACCCCTTCTCCAAGCCAGGCCCTGAGCCCTACCCTCTCAACCACTGAGGCGACAGTATCTTCGAACAGATACATATCCACAAAACTTGTGGTTCCGCACCGTATCATTTCCGCACAGGCGAGCTCGGTCCCAAGGGCCACAAGTTTCGAGGTCAGCCTGGCCTCGGCAGGGAAAATATGGCCCTCCAGCCATGTCTTGAGAGGGAGGTCATCAGCAAGACCCCTGAAAAGGATCATTGCGGCATGGGTATGGGAGTTGATAAGTCCTGGAAGTATGAGTCCGAACGGCCTGTTGATGGTTTTGTCCGCAGCAAAACTCTTCGCAAGTTCAGGCAAGGGACCGGCTGCAACAACAGTATCGCCCTTTACTGCAACGGCCCCCATGGGAATGGGGGCATCATTGGGGTGAGTTATGAGAATTTCACCGCATATCAGAAAATCTACCGGTTTCAATTGAAGTGCTCCTTTAAAAAGGCTACCAGAAGACGCTCCAGGCGGTGCTCCGCATTATGCGCCCGAGCTATCACCTCCTCTATAAGTATGGGCTGAAAATTGCCCGGATCATTTACATTGGCAATAACCGAGATCCCCAGTACCTCCATGCCTGAATGAACAGCGACTATCACCTCCGGCACCAGGGACATGGCCACGGCATCCGCACCGATCAACCTGAGAAAGCGGGTCTCTGCCGGAGTCTCCAGGCTTGGCCCCGGGACAGCAACAAATACCCCCTCTCTCAACGGCATGCCCAGCTCCTGAGCTGTCTGAACAACTTTTTTTCTCAAGTCACTGGAGTAGGCCCTTGAAAGATCAGGAAACCTTGGCCCCCATTTTCCCTTGTTGGGCCCCCTCAGAGGGTTGTCAGGGATCAGGTTTATGTGATCCGTAATCAGCATCAGGTCACCTGAGGAAAAATCCGGGTCAAGGCCCCCTGCCGCGTTACACCCGATCAGCAACTTTGTCCCCAGACCGGCCATCACCCGTACGGGGAATGTAAGCTCTTTTGCACTGTAACCCTCATAGAAGTGAAATCGTCCCTGGAACAGGACCACTTTGGCTTTACCGATCCTGCCTGCCAGGAGCCTCCCTGCATGATCAGGGGATGTGGATACAGGAAAGTTGGGTATATTCTCATATAAGCCGGTCCAGGCCACATCCATGGCCCTGGCTATACCCCCAAGGCCGGTGCCGAGCATCAGGCATATATCCGGGACCCATGGCAGATCTCTTCGAAAGAAATTTACAGTCTCATCAACTGCCGCGGCATACTTTTCCATAAGTATCTGTTCATAGAAGGCCTGATACAAAAAGTCAACTTACAGTCTGCCTTCAGTTTAAAATTTTGCCCTGCGGGATTCCAGCACAGACCGGAAAATACTGTCCGCCCACCCAACTGGATCCTAAAACTACTTGCGAAATAAAGGTTCCTGTCCTATAGCTGCCATGTAAACTTTTACAGCTTGAAACTGGAGCGCAACCGATGCCACACCTTGGTTCGGCTATAAACACATATCAGACCACAGGCAGCCTCCTGATCTGTCTCCTCCTGGTCTCTGCGGCGGCCCTGGCGGTCTGCATCCCCTTTCAGGCGAAACAGCCCGGCAAAAGGCCTGAGCGTGCCGCATACTTTCTGATGTCGGTCATTTCGGCTTTACTGGCAGCAGGCTCCATTCTGGTCATTTGGTTCCATTGGGAAATATATCAGCACGTGGTCCTGCGCCTTCCGGAAAACCTGGCCCGTGAAATCAATCGATGGCTGGCAGCGGCCGCCAACCGTTCTTCTTATACACTTCCTCTCTATGATCCTGCGGCTCCGCCCAGGTATATTCTTCCTTTCTGGCTGGAAAATGAAAAGTATCTTTTCTGGTTTCTGGCCTATGCAGGAATGGCCCTTTTCGCTTGGCGCAGGCTGAACGAGCCGATTTTTCGCATCCTGCTGCAGGTCCTGCTGGTAATCCAGACGGCTGTGCTCTGCCTTGTCTGCAATCCCTTTCAACAGCCCCTTCCCGGCTTCCTTCAGGAGATCGGCCCGTGGTTTTCCCCCCTGGCCCCCATGTCGCGTCTCGGCGTGTTCATGCAATTATATCCAAGACTTACCTTCTACTATAATGCTCACTACATGTGGACACATCCGCCTCTGCTTTTTCTGGCCTATGCCGGCCTTACCGTCTTTTTTGCGGGCTGCGTGGCCATGCTGTGGACCGGGAAAAGGGCCTGCGAGACCATGGCCTATGCCCATGCAAAGGTCAGCTATATCTTTTTGACACTGGGCATGCTACTAGGATACCCGTGGGCACTTCAGGCATGGGGACCGAACTGGTGGTGGGATCCAAAGGTTGCGAGTTCACTGATGATGTGGATAGTCTTTTCAACCTATCTCCATGCCAGGCTGTACCTCTCCCGCCGATGGATGTGGGGCTTTGTAGGGGGTCTCGGCATACTCTGCTTCTGTGCCATGCTCTTTACATTTACCGCCTCGTTCTTTTTCCCCGGGGAGCATACAGGACACTGAAATGAAGCGATATAACTCCGACTTTATCCTGATCCTGGTGACAGTGGTAATCATGTTTTTCATCTCCATGCTGTGCATAGGAGGTATGTTTTACTTCAAATGGGCGGAACTTCAGAACGTGGTTCCGGCAATCAAGATTGCCTATCAGGAACAGATGAACGGTCTACTTGCCCCCTTCCTGCTGGCACTCCTTCTGACCCTTGGGCTCTGCATACCCAGGCGGCTGTTTCCCCAACACCGGCTTTATGCCTTTATCATACTGCTGGGGCTTACCGGACTGGGCGCCGCCCTGGTATGGGGGTGGCGTGAAGCATTATTATGGATGCTGATCATCTCAGCCGCACTCCAGACCGTTGTACTTATACTTGCGGTGTCGGGCCGGCGACTTAAATTCCTCTGTGAAGGGTACTGGAACCGCGTCGGCTCCTCTTCGGTACACCTGGGCCTTGTGCTTTTCTGCCTGGACTTCTTTCTTCTCGACAGATGGAATGTCCACCTTGTCATCTTCTGGATTTCAGCCGTATGCATATTTATCGGAACGGTCATAACGTTTTATGCTGAAGACATGATGGATAAACTGAGAGACCGAAAAGAGAGTCAGAAATTCATGGACCGCTGCTAAACCGCCTCACGTTTTTTATATACAGAAGGTTTATTTCAGCAAAATCATTCACATTACGATCATGCCTCTATTCCTGTCTCAGCGCCTCCACTGGATCCATGCCGGCGGCACGCCAGGCAGGCAGTATTCCTGAAAGCAGGCCTATGACAGTGGCCAGCACCTCTGCCAGGATCACATAGAACCAGGAAATGTGGACCGGCAGGGCGGGTAAAAAGAAATGAGTAAGCTGTGCACCCCCTGCGCCAACGGCCATTCCGGCAAGGCCGCCAATGGCTCCCAGTACCACGGCTTCGCCCAGAAAAAGGATGAGCACATCCATGCGCCCGGCCCCCAGTGCCCGCAGCAGGCCTATTTCAGCAGTCCTTTCGTTGACTGAGATGGTCATGACCGTGAGTATCCCCACAGAACCCACCAGCAGTGAGATCCCGCCCAGCGCGCTTACTGCTATGGTCAGGACATCCAGCACCGAGCCGAGCACATCCAGCATCTGCTGCTGGGTAGTGATGGTGAAATCCTCCTGCCCGTGCCGGGCTATCAGCACCCTGCGAATCCCCTCCGCCACCTCATCCACTGACGCCCCTTCGGAATAAAGGACATCGATCTCCATCAGTCCTTCCCGGTTAAAGAGTTCCATGCCCCGTACGGTTGGTATGTACACCGTGTCATCCAGGTCAAAGCCCAGGATCTGGCCCTTGGACTCCATTGTCCCGATGACGCGAAAGCGGTAGCCGCCTATACGTATACGCTTCCCCAGAGGATTCACCGTACCGAACAGTTCTTTGCGCATCTTGCTGCCCAATACGGCAAAGGCACGAGGGGCCTCAGCATCATCAGCCGGCAGGAAGCGCCCTGCGCTGACATCAATACGAAGCACAACCGGCATTTCCGGCCCCACACCATAGATCGTGGTGCGGCGACGCTTCCCGCCGCTCTCTACCTCGGCGTTCCCCCATATCCATGGGATGACCGACTCTGCATGAGGGACCCTTCGCAGGGCCTCCACATCACCCAGCGTCAGAAGACGCACCGACCCGAGTACCCCCAGCGGAGTGCCCATGGTAGTCACGCGCCCCGGATTGATCCCGATCAGATTGGTGCCGAACTGGGTGAACTCTGAGATTACAAAACGGTTCAGACCTTCGCCTATGGATGTGAGAAACACCACTGCGGCAATTCCGACTGCAATACCCAGACCTGTCAGAAAGCTTCGCATCCTCTGGTACGTGATGGAACCGGTGGTAAGTCTTATGAAATCTCTGATCAGCACCTGCGGCCCTTTTTTATTTATGTGACAAAGCCTGGACAGGATCCAGATGGGCGGCCCGGCGGGCAGGGAGCACGCTGAAAGTCAGACCGGTAAAAATTGCCACGCCCAGTGCCATGGCGATCGCCCACCATGGTGTACCGACCGGCAAGGCGGTATAGATCCGGCCGATGATCCGGCTTCCCGTTATACCTATCGCCAGTCCCAGCAGCGCCCCGGCGGAAGACAGCACACCGGCCTCGGTCAGGAACAGCATCAGTATCTGAGTGCGGCGCGCGCCAAGGGCCTTCAGCAGGCCTATCTCCGTGGTCCGTTGCGAAACGGTAATGAGCATAACGTTCATGGTAAGGATACCGGCAACGCCGAGGCTGATACCGGCGATTCCGGTAACAGTCAGTGTCAGGGCACGGAAGATGCGGTCAAAAGTAGCCAGAACCGCATCCTGGGTCATTACAGTCACGTCCTCTTCTCCTTGGTGCCGCTCCCTGATGGTGGACAGGATATGTGTCTCAACCCGGGGAATGGCCTCCCTGCTGGTTGCCTCCACAAGTACGCGAAAAAGGCTGTTGGTGTTAAACAGCATTTGGGCAAAGGCCACGGGCAGAATCACAAGCTCTTCCGGATCAAGACCGATAGACCGTCCCTCTGAACCCAGGATGCCTATGACGCGGCAGCGCCGGTCCCCCACGCTCATCATCTCTCCTATTGCCGGATGGGGCCCGAACAGCTCATCCCGCACCTTGGACCCGATTACACATACCGGAGACGCCTGTTCCGGATCGCCCGCAGGGAGAAAGCTGCCCTGAGCCATTGTCCAGCGGCGTATGGACAGCAGCTCCGACGTGGTGCCCAGCACCGGCACCTCTCGCACACGCCGCCGCCATGAGGCATGTGCCTCTCCCACGCTTATGGGCGCTGTGCGCCGGACCGCGGAGTGGCGGGCCACTGCCATGACATCGCGGATGGTGAGGTCGCGCGGCGTCTCCCCCATGAATGAAGAAGGGCCAAAACCCGCAGTCTCTGAACGTCCGGGCAGTATTATCACCAGATTGGTCCCCAGAGAGCTGAATTCGTTTACCACAAAGAGCCGTGCGCCCTCTCCCACTGAAGTGAGCAGGACGACCGAGGCCACTCCGATGGACATGGCCAGCAGCATAAGCATGGTGCGCACCCGGTTTCCCTGCAGTGCCATGAGTGAAAAGCGCAGGACATCAATTGGCCTCATGGCTCTGCATGTCCTGAAACATCGCTGGTGATACAGCCGTCCACAAGTCTTATGCGTCGGCGGGCAAGCCCCCCGATCTCCGGATCATGTGTCACCACAATCAGAATGATTCCCTTACGGTTCAGACCCTCCAGGATTTCAATGACCTCTTTGCCGGAAGTTCGATCCAGATTCCCGGTAGGCTCGTCGGCAAGCAGCACGGCAGGCTCCATAATGGTGGCGCGCGCAATGGCCACCCTTTGACGCTGTCCCCCGGACAGCTCTTCCGGCCGGTGATGGGCCCGCCCCTTCAGACCGACCGCCTGAAGCATCCGTCCGGTGCGGGCCTTTCTTTCAGCAGGCGGCGCGCCTGCCAGCACCAGAGGCAGTTCGATGTTCTGCTCTGCCGTAAGACGCGGCACGAGATGGAAAAACTGGAACACAAAGCCGATCTTTTCGCGTCGCGTGAGGGCCTGCTGTTCATCAGAGAGAGCGGTGACATCCGTGCCGTCCAGCAGGTAACGGCCGGAGGTGGAACGGTCCAGGATCCCCAGTATGTTAAGCAAGGTGGATTTCCCTGAACCGGAAGGGCCCATGATTGAGAGATACTCTCCCCTGTCTATATGCAGCATAAGGTCGTTCAGGGCATGGACCTCCTGGTCCCCTACCTGAAAGACGCGATGCACATGCTCAAGAGTGATCATTAATAATTATTCCGGTCCTGCCCCTTGCCATGAAAATGTAA
>Ga0190348_1000233_pt1 | contig 15733 bp, 20 predicted proteins | sample 48721367_MG_FD_161658 | JGI IMG/M metagenome (GOLD analysis project Ga0190348, IMG submission 161658) | Hydrothermal vent microbial mat bacterial communities from Southern Trench, Guaymas Basin, Mexico - 4872-13-6-7_MG | ecosystem: Environmental > Aquatic > Marine > Hydrothermal vents >... | reverse complement strand
CCAATATTATCTGAACCTCCCATAGTGTTTATAATATCCTCAGTACTTATTTTTGTATCTAAACAATTTAAATAATAAGATAAAACACCAGTAAGTGTATCTGAAGAACTAATAACATTTTCTATTTTCTTTAGTTTATTATGCAGTATTTGATAAGGCAAAATTTTCAATATTCTATCTGCAGTTTTATGTGCGATTCTGTTTTTATTAATAACCCATCTTAAAACATCTTGTAAAAAAACAAATAATTTATCAATAACATCTGAATACAATGTAATCATGACATCAATAAAATGGTTCCAAGGCAAACATTCTGTTATAGCAGTTTTTAACTTTCCATTTTTTGTAAATTTTAATTTTTGTAACTTTTTAAGAAAGGGATCATTCTTCTTAACGGCACTTAATAATATATTAAATGCCGAAGCTAAAGCCATTATTATAGAAATAAGAATTGTTTGCAATATTTCTGTCAAATTTATAATAGCACCTGACATATTAATTGTTTCAATATTAATAAATATTCGTAATATCATTCTAAATGTCCTAATATTTTTCTTTAAGTCATTAATTGTTTTGGCTTGACTTGCAGAAAAACTAATTAAATTTTTCAATAAACAACATGCCAATAATTTATCATGTAAAATATAATCAGTGCTTTTCAAAAGAGAATTTACAGTATCAATAACTTCGTTAACTATTTCTGTCAACTCTCTAGCTAAACTATTTGTACCTTCATAGGAAACATTATCAATAGCATCATTTAAAAAATTATCAATTTCATCTATATGTTTATTAGCAAATCGCAAAATATTAAAAATATCAAGAGCATATTTAAGTGTATTATCTACATCACTATTTGCTCTTGCTTCAAACTTCTTAATCATAGCTTGATATCTTTGTTTACAACTAACTGGTGATTGAAAGTTAACAACATTTGTCATATCACTAACAAAAGAACTTGACAAATTTTTCATATATTGGTCTGCTTCAATTTTTACAATATCATTTTTTTCATTATCCCATTCATATTCCCTTTTATCCCAGCATTTCTTTTCAATATATACAGGGGTAGGAACAGATCTCCATCCAAAAATAGGATATTTATATTTACATTCTTGGAATCTACTATCTGGCAAATTCAATTTCAAACCAGGATCAAATGGTAGTCTATCTTTTATTTTATAAAATAAATTAATTAATGGACTTACAACTTTCATTACAATACCAGTTATTGGAAATTTAGCAAATGATACAAATGCATTAATTATAATATACAAAATTAGTAAACCAATATATAAAAACGTTAACTTCAATACATCTAACATACCAAATTTTGTTAATTTTTCTTCATAATCTTCTAGATTTATATTTTTCTGTTCTTCATTAGTTAATTTACAATTTTTATCATATGTTTTTTGTTTTTGTGATGTATATATTCTATCACCAATTATATTATGAAATACAAGATTATGTGCATCAATAGGACTATCTTCAACAATATCTTTTGCTTTTATATAATCCCTAAACGTAATTCCATCATTAGTTTGTATATTATTATTATTAAAATAAGAGATTAAATTAGCTTTAACTTTATCACTCATTTGTTTAGCTTCAGATAATTTTTTCTTTAGCTCGGCAACTGTAAAAGGTTTTTGCTCAACATTTTTTTTCTTTTGTTCTTTCTTAAATGTAGAAGGCAATGTACTATCAACTGCTTCTATTTGTTTCCTAACCCATTCTATAATTGGCGTATAATCAAGATCTTCTAATCCCAATTAAATATGTCTCCTTATATGTTTTACTCTAAGATTTCTTTTTTTGAACAATGAACTACGTCTTTTAAAAGATATATGTTTTAATTGTTCAATTTGTTCACCTGGTTCGCTATTATATCTATATTCCATATTATTCTGTCTTGTAATTTGTGCAATTTTACTACTTTGTTTATTTCTTATAATAGGCATAGATCTTTTTTCATTATCTTCTTTAATAGCCGCTCTTTCCAAAGCTTTTTCACCTATTTTTTCTAGCCCTTTCACCTTAAATTCTTTAAAAGGATTTATTCCTCTGCTTTTCATATTTAAAGAATAAACACTATACTGCATCATAAATCCATACACTGCTAACATTAATGCAGTCAAAGAGTGACAATTAACATCTTCATATACAGGTATACTAGCAGTATGGTATCCTTTCTTAATTTTTAATTCTCTCATTTCTTGCCCAAGCCTACCAATCTCTTCTTCTTTATATGACATAAATATTTTTCTAGATATAAGTAAACGAACAAAGAAATCAATCATAAGTGGTTTCGGATACTTTTTAACGACTCTTCTATCTCCCTGACTCCAAATATCTACAGGTTTTGAAAAATCAACAGCAATTAATTTTCTTCTAATATCATTATTATACTTTTTTGATAAAATTATTAGATCTTCAATAGCAGTATGCCCATAACCTTTATCAACATAAATCCATTCTGGATTAAATTCTTGGTTCAACTCAATTATTTTTTTAATACTATGATTATGTATAAATTGTTCCATACTAATTTTAATATGTCTAATAACTTTAAAATTATCTCTTTTTTTGTTATATCCTAAAACAATAATTCTATCTCCATTTATTTCTGAATTCCAATCTACTCCTATAATATATGCCATATTTTTATCTTTACCAAGACTACTATATAAATAATTAGACAAAGATTGTTTAATAGCATAATTTGGAATAACTCCTTCTACTTCTTCTCCAAATAAAGCCTCAAATTCTCTCTCATATACCCATGGCTGAGATGCATATAACCCACGAAAATATGCTTCCCGTTCTTTATTCCAATTCGGGTTACCTTCATACACAGTCAAATGCTTTACCCAAAAACCAAGTTTCGGCACAGTTTGTGTCTTATAAAAAAACTTTCTTTTACCAGAAGGAGTAGACGAAATAATCAATTTCATATGTTTAGAACCAGATATAATAGCCAAAATAACACCAAGTGTTTTATCTGATATAAAATCTGCCTCATCTATAATCATAGTATTAGCGTCTGCTCCTCTTAAAGTACTACCTTTTGTACTTCTTTCTGCAGTAGTAAATCCTTTAATAACACTTCCATTTTTAAATTTAATTTCATATGGTGCCCTACGTCTAAATGTATCAATACTTGAATTAACTATACTAGAATCTACTATCATATTGGACATAAAATCCCATAAAATTCTAATTTGTGATTCATATGGTGTAACTAATATAATCTTTTCTCCAAAGTGGGTCATTGCTTTCCATAATGCAAATACAACCAAAGCAACAGATTTACCACATCGTCTGCCTATCCTTAAAGATACTTTATCATATAATTCCATTGCATATATAACTTCTTTTTGCCATGCTCTTAATTTAAAAGGAACTTTAGGATCATTTGGGTCCATTAAAACAGACTCGGCCCATTTAATTGGATTACCAAATATATTGACATAATTTTCTAGATCTTTTGCATTCATTTTTGTAAGATCATTTATATTAGCAAATCTAGAAGTTCTAATATTCGTTTTGTTCAATTTATTTTGTTCATTATAATACCATTCCAAAACTTTCATTTCAACATCTGAAGCAGACGAAGTATCTTTAGATTCTAAAAATCTCTTAAATCTTGATTTTATAAACCCTACTGTAAAATTAGAATATTTATTGCCTAATAAATTAACTAAATCTTCTGTTTCCAAAAAAGATTTAGAAATAATTGTTTTCAAATCTTCAAAATCAACAATTTTATATATTTTCGGTATTGGTTTTTTTCTTGGCATTATGATCTTACCATACCATGCATAATAGATGCTTCATTTCCGTAATATACATTTGAATTGACTCCAACCATTTGCATTGCTTGTATTGCTTTTTGCCGTTCTGTAGTTGCAGCTTGCGTCATATAAGAAGAATATAATTTACCACCAAATTCCAACTTATTCATATTTTCCGCAACTTTAGATAATCCTCCTCTTACATACTCAAATGCTCCAAATGCACTTCTAGTAAGTAAATTTGTAACAGTAAAAACATCATATGCTATTACCGCTGGTAATAAAATATGTGAAGCGACTTTAATAGCCGTACTTTTGGCAGCTTGTGTAGTTGCTAATTTAGTAGCGGCTTTTTCAGATTCCATTGCAGCTTGAGATGCTCCTATTCTAGCCGCTTTCTTTGTCATACCCTTTTTTACAAGTTGCCTAGCAGTACTTTTAAATACACGGCTAGCTTCTTTTTGTATTTCAACTGTTGAAGGTGAAGTAACTCCACCAACTTCTGTACCAAAAAGAAAACCATGAGTAAATCTATTAAAAAACGCATTTACAACTTTACCTTCAGTTTTAGAAGTACCAAACAACATTTTCGAAAATGCAACGGCCGGTGTTCCTAAAACTTTTAATGGAGTTTCTGCTACTGCCGGAGTTTTTGCAATTCCTTCTACTATTTTTGTTATTGTACTAGCAATACCTCTAGAAGCAAATTCTGCACCTTTATAAGCCTGTCTACCTAAAGGTCCATATACACTTAAAGCCCCTCTCCAAGCATAAGTCCCAGTTTTAACTGCTGCTCTTAATCTCCAAGGTGTAAAAGCAAATGTATACCACGCCATTTTAAATGGATGCCTAATTGGATATAATGGTAATCGTGCAGCGGCCTTAGCTTTATTCCTTATATACTTTGGATCATATATATCTGCAGAAATAGGATTAACAACATTTACATTTTCTATCGCAGTATTAACATCTGCCATTATAGAACACCTTTATGTCTTAAAGCATATAAAGACTGAGTTAATCCTACTGTAGATTTATTTAATCTACTAAAAGTAGATGTATTTCCCCAAACTTGAAATCCTTGCCCAAAAGTTGGTACTGCAACTCTAGTATTTGGAATTAAACTATTTCTTACAATTCTCCTAGTAGAAATTCTATACACCTTATTAGCCGCCATTACTAATGGAACAGTAAAAGCTACTGCGGCAAGGGTTGGTGTTGGGTGTGTTATTGCAAATTTAGAAAATCCTTGAATTCCCTGTAATATATATTTACTAACTCTTAATGCATTTTTTGGTAACATTCATCTCTCCCTATGAATTTAGCAATAATGCTCTATTCATATACATTCGTTGATTAAATGCATATGACCTATTATGACCTATTGGATTTAACATAATCATAGAATTTGACGTTATACTTGCACTTTTAGCATCTGGAAAAACTGTTCTATTTCCCATTACCATATCTACATTAGGTTTTATAACCTGAGTATTATGTCTCATATTAGCTTGTTGAGACAATAATGTTAATCCATTTCTATAAAAATTAGTTCCAGAACCAAATGGAGTATATTTTTTTCTTAAAATAGTAGAAAATGGCCCTCTATTAAGTTCTAATTGATTATACGGTTCTCCTCTTTTTGGAATTATATAATGTTTTCTATCTATTACTTTATTATTAATCCTTTTAAAAATTTCTCTTCCAACTAAAAAAGCACCAATAATTGCTATACCAGCAGCACCTGAAGAAATTTCTTTTAATATAGGAAAAGTATCAGATAAAGCAGATCCAGTAGCTTTTGATAATACCTTTATGGTAGTATATGTATTCTTACCAAATAACTTTATATTTTTTACTAATGCAGTTCTACTTATCTTTTCCTTTATATAATCATATACAGGCCATCCTGCTATAGCTCCAACTGTTTCTTTAGTTCTCGGTTCAGATTTTGTCGTTGGTCTTGTTCTTAAAACTTCTTTTTTTCTATATAAGTTATTTAATACTTCTGGACCTAAATCATTTTCAACAGAAGAAATGTTATGATAATTTACCCTAGATGCCTGATTAATCTTTATAAAATCTTCCTGTGATTTAGATATGCTATTTACATAATTATAATATCTTGCATCTAAAGATCGTTTATTCATTATGGAATATTTTCTTCTACCTTTGTACTTAATGGTCTAGCCATAAGTGATATATTGTATTTATTAACAACATCTGAATTACTTAACAAAAAATTAAGTATTTTTTCTTGTATTTCTATTTGGGATTTTGAATAAGAATCATAAAAAACTCCTATTTCTAATTGTTTTTTAGGAATTTTATACAATTTTACTGAAAACATTTTGTCTTTGCGTTTTGTAGCAGAAGAAATAGATGTAACACTATGTTCATGCATATAAACAACCAAATCCTCAAAAAATTTCATAAGCACTGCATCTCCCTGAATTAATTGCAAAATTTCATAACTTTCTGCATTATCAACTTCAAAATTTGCACTAAAAAAAGACAAAAATAATTGCTTATCTTCTTCTGAAATATCTTGTTTTAGTGATTTATCTTCAGTTATTTCCATATCTAATCTTTTCAAGTTTTCTTGCCTCTCTTTTTCTGCTTCCAAAGCAATTTCTTTAAATTTATCTTCAGAAATAATCTTTTCCTTTTCTGAAGATTCTGCTCTAGATAAAATTTTTGCCATTGCAACAGATGGATCTATTAATTCCCCTCTTTTTGTCATAAATTTAGATTTTCTTGTAGCTAAAAATTCATTTAGTATTTTTGCCTTTTTTTCTTGAAATTTCATTTTTACCTCTAATAATGGATTAACAACATCGGCATACATAATTGTTTTACTTTTAGGATCAATCGAAACAGGTTGTTTCAATAAAATATTTTTCATTAAAATAGGCCCATTTAATCTCCATATATCGTATAATTGTAGTTCAATTAAATCATTCAATAAAATTTCTTCAGAAGTATTACCTGGGGATACCTCTAAATCTTTTGTTAATGCATATTTCAATTTAGCTATCAATAGTGCTTCAATAGGACAATATTCCCCTACTGGAGCTACATTATTTTTATAAAATGGGCAATAATCTCTGTTTTCGCACAAATCACCATTACAAATTTTAGGAAGAACCTTAGCACTCATCATTTGATCAATCATTAGATCTACATCATTAAGCAAAGAATCTTTTGCTTGTTTTGGCATTGCCTCTAATGTACTTATACCACTTTCGTTAATCATTATCCTACAGTAGGAAAGTTTGTATTTATACGTTCAGGAATAAAAAGCAATCTTTTATCTAATAAATATTGATATACATTTTTTGTTATATATGGAAATTCTATATTACTTCTAAGCACTTTATTATCTTTTGGAATTGATAATACATTAGCAACATCTCTCTGTAACACAAATATATTTAAAGATCCTGGACATAATTTTCTATATATAACCTTATTAGAATGAATATTCCATCCTGTACGTTCAAGATTCCTATGCCCCCAAATTGCATAATATGGATTAAGATTGAACCTTTTTGCAGTATATGCTAACACATTTACTAATGCATTATACATACTAAGATCAATATCTGTTGTACAATCATAGTTTAAAGCAATATTATAAGTATTTCTATTCCAATTTCCAACTGCATAAACGATATCCTCATCATTTGCAGAAGTATATACAACAATATCTTTTTTTGCTCGTTCTATAACAGTATGGTATGCTATAGTTGGACATCCTTTTTCTGGGCATATATGGCAACCAGGACTTGTATGATATTTTGCTATACCATATACATCTGGTTGTAAAGAATCATCTTGTGCAGTACAATGAACAATTATCATATGAATGCTTTTTATATTCCTTGTTTTTACTCTTTCTTCGTGTCTTGGAAGTTTATTTACCAAGTTAATTAGTTTCATTCTGCCTATCCTCTTTTGTTTTAACAGATGGTAATAATGAAATAGGGCAAAGATTAATCAGTATGTTTAATTTATTAAGTAATTTAATAACTGTATTAATCTCTGCTATTTTTATATCAGTTCTTGATAACAAATTTAAAATATGCGTTATATCTTCTTGTGTAAAGAAATTAATATCTTTATCCATATTTTTTCCTTTTTTTAGATTTTTTGTTCGTTGATTTTTTTGCATTATTTGCCATTAATCCAAATTTGGTAGCAGCTACATTACTTGGGAACCATGAAGCAATTACTGCTCCTGCTAACATTGATTCTGTTCTGAAAATTGAAATCCATTCTGTTGTTAGTTTTCCAATAATAGCAAGAACAAAAGAAAAGATTATCATGATACTTTGTAAAACAATTGCTATTGCTATTCCTACTGTAGCTTTTCTTCCACCTAATAAACCTATTAATTTAAAAACACGATGTTCTATATACATAGTTCTTTCATATTAATAATTTTTATAGTTGCAAATTGAATATAGCAATAGATATATAATAAACCCAATAACAACACTTACTATATTTGTACCATTAACTAACAAAAAGACTAATACACCTACAAAATCTGCAACTAGATCTTTCCATGAAAAACCGTCGGCTATTTTAATTTCTATTAACTCCCATAATACATCAATAATAGAAATTATTGCAATAGATAACAATAAAGAAACATTAAAAGATCTTAAAACATATAAACCAAGAATATTACCACTTGCGTGTAAAAATTTATCACTTATCTTCATACTTGTGAAAAAATCATCTTTAGACCATCTCATAATATTGCCTCCTCATATATATTTTTATCATTTTTAACATTACTTACGTTCATATCTTTCAGTAAATTTTAATTTATAAGCTAAAAATCCTACCAAGTAATGTATGCAAGTACATACAAATAAAGCATAAAATATAGATCTCATACCTTCAAAAATATCTGGAGTTGTAGAACATGTTATACCAAAAATAAATATAAACATAAAACCTAATATTAATCCAAGTATAAATGCTCCTAATACCATTTGCCATCTAAAAATTATAAAATGTGCTAGTCCATAAATCAAAGCCGATACAATAATTAAAAGAATAACATTTGTTGGCCATATTAGTGCTAAAAAAGAAATAATAATTCCACGAAAGAGTATTTCCTCAGAAACTGCATTTTCCAAATAAAGTAACCAAGGTGGATACTTATCCATTATCTATTTAGTACCATAACATTAAAAAGATATACCATAATTATAATAACTAACATATAAATTCCACCAAGCATATCTTTATTTATATCGTCGATACTAAAATATGTATGTTTATAGAATTTATCATACAATTCTTTGCAAATACCAATAATAGTTGTGGTAAAAATCCCTATTTCTAATGAAATTGCTATTGTTTTGTGTGCGACAAAATATGTAAATAAGAATACAAATAGCATAATCAGCATAGAAATAGCAATATGTAACATATCAGATTCTGATGCATAAGTATCTATTTCATTAAACTCTTTCATTAAATACCTAATGGCTCCATATAAAATTACAGCATAAACAACAATTTGAAAAATATGATTCATTTATATCTCCTTTTTTATAAATTTGTTGAATACCTTCTCATATAAAACATCGCTATATACATCGTCATTAAATTTAATAACAACAAAATTATACCCATATTTTTCGGCTGCTTGCTTTTTTGCTTTATCTCTTAAGATACTTTCTTTGAAATTTTCCATTCCTTTATGAAATTTTTTGGTATATACATAATGTTGTTTTCCTTGTACTTCTACCAAACAATTGATTGATTCTATATAAAAATCATATCTATAATTTAGACGATCTTTAAGCATTTCATCACATATAACTTCTTCATATACATTAGAACTACCAAATTTTCTCTTTAATGCTCTTCTAACGGCATGTTGCAACTTGGAAGGACTGGATTGCTTTCTTTTTTTCAAGTAAAATTTCTTCATTACACTTGAATGAGTATATTTTTTATAGCATTCCAAACAAACAGGTTTTGAAGACTGATTTGATGGATGTATCCATGAAAAATCTTCTGTATCTTTTCCACATATAGTACATTTCATATATCTAATTATAACAAATAAAATATATTATTACAAATTATTACAAAGATTTATAATGTTTTTAATAGATGTTTTTTTCAATTCACCATATAATGGTAAACATAAAATTCTATTTGAAATGTCAGTAGCAACTGGTAATATTAAGTTCTTCGCTTTATATGTCCCATTTTTAATATAATCATAATCTGATGTTAAAGGATAAAAATATTTTCTAGGAAAAATACCATTTTTTATAAGTAATGTATATAATTTATTTCTATTCTTTTTATTGTTCAATAATACAGGCATATAAGAATAGTTATATTTTGATGCAATTATTTTTTGGAATTTAAACTTTTTCTTACTTAAATTTTGTTTATAATATTCATAAATATATTTTCTCTTCTTAATTTGTGTATTAACTATATCTAAGTTACATAAACCCATTATAGCTTCAAATTCATTCATTTTTGCATTTGTTCCAGGTAAAATAACTTGTTCTTCTGATACAATTCCATGATTTCTAATTAATTGAAATTTTTTCAATAAACTTTTATTTTTGAAAATTAAAGCCCCTCCTTCTATTGTATGAAAAACTTTTGTTGCATGAAAACTAATAATAGAAACATCACCATAATTAAATATTGGAACATTTCTATATTTTACATTAAAAGCATGAGCAGCATCATAAATAAGTACTAAATTATATCTATTGGCTATTTTTTCTAATTCTTCTACATAACAAGGATTACCATACACATGTGTAGCTAAAATAGCACATGTTTGTTTTGTTATCTTACTTTCTACTTTTGCAGGATCTATATTAAATGTATTAGGATCGATGTCTGCAAAAACAGGTATTAATCCTTCTAATATTGGAATATTAGTAGTTGTAGCAAATGTAAATGGAGTAGTAATTATTTCTCCTTTTAAATTAAATATTTTTAATATAATGTAAAGTGCTAAAGTTGCATTAGATACAAGTACTATATTTTCTACTTCTAAAAATTTTTGTAATTTATGTTCTAATAGTTGTACAAACTTTCCATTATTTGTAATGTGTTTACTTTTCCATAAATATTTTAAATATTTTATGTATTTTCTAAAAGGCGGGAGATAAGTTTTTGTTACAGTAATTATGTCTTTTCCGCTTCTAATATTAATGTTGACTCCTTTCTTGTTTCTAAATTTTGTAAATAAACATACTCACTTTTTGCTATTTCACATCTATTTATATTTTTAAAACCTGCTTTTTTTAATTGAATAGTTAGATCTTCTTCATTATAAATGTATTTATGACCCCATCCTCTAAAACTTAAATTAAACATTTGCCCTTTTGTTTTTATCCAATTGTAACCAGGATCTTTAAGCCAATCCTGATCTCTCCAATTTTTGCTATTATAACTTTTAATAAGAGCATCTAATCCTGGCGTTGCAATTCTTATAACCCCGCCTTCTTTCAAACATCTATATGATTCCTTTAAAAAATTAAATGCTTCTTCGTATGTTAAATGCTCTATAAAATGTTCATTATAAATAAAATCTACTGTATTACTACTATATGGCAATCCATTTCTTATATCAATTTTAACTTCTGGATTACCTGCTATATCAATATTAATCCAACCATTTAATATGTTATTACCACATCCAATATGCAAATTAATCATTATATTTTCTCCATTTTAAAAGTTCTTTTATATGTTTGTCTATTTCTTCAAAGATATCAAAATCTATTTTACCCAATGAATAAATATCATTGCAATTAAAGTTTGTAGGAACATTATTAACTAATTTCAAATTTTTGTTTTCTATTATTAAATCAGGTATTTTACTTTTTAAAAAATTGGCTATATCTCTAAAGCTAATTTCTTTCCCAGATACAATATTTAAAGTTTTTCCAAAAAATTTTTGGTTCCCGATCAATTTTACAACATATTGAGCAGCAATATTTAGTGGAATAAAGTCTCTTTTGGATATTCCATTATCATATATAACAATTTTTCTTTTTTTAACTGCATCACATACTAATTTTGATAATCCATCACGTTGTTGGTTTTTATAATATAATGTTGAAAACCTTACTATGGTAATTGGTATTTTATAATGTGAACATATAATTTCAGATATATATTTTGATACCGCATAATTACTCATATCTTGAAAGTCTAAATAATCATTATATAAAACTCCTTGCTTTTTTTGTAGTAAACTCATAGTACTAAAATATATTATTTGTATATTAGGATTTTTTAAAGCAATATAATCTAATAGATTTTTTGTTAAGAGTGTATTTGCGTTGAATAAATCATTAAAACTTCCTTTAAGTAATGCCCCACAATGAATAAAAACATTGCAACTTGATAATTTACTTTTTTGTTCTTCATTAAATTTTTGGTATCTTAACGAAATTGTATCTACATCAAATGTATTTAAATGTGTAAGTAATTCTGAACCAAAAGCACCATTAGCACCACTTAATAGAACTTTCATAATTTCCTTGCTTTATTATAAATACAATGTTTTGATTTCATTTCTTGAATTTTATTATTGTCAATAATTAACTCTTTCCAATATCGTAAAATAGATATCTCTTTAATTTTAAAATCTGGGTTATCAATGTTTTTAAAAGCATAGTCACAAATCATTTTTGGTTCATTGAATCCTGCTAAAGCTCGTGCCGCAGTAGTACCTGAACATCTAGCATTAATTTCAAAAATATATGGTATTTCGTTTTTTATTCTTAATTGTACATTACAAGCACCAAACGGTTTTAAAACATTAATAACGCTTTTGACAAAATTGGAAATCTTTTCATTTTTAACTACAAATGCTTTATATGTGTCTCCACAACGCAATTGACGTTTCATTAATATTACTCCAATACAACTGTTATCAAAAGAAACTGTTCCACAAGTATATTCATCTCCTTCAATATATTCTTGAACAACATAATTATTTATATCTATACCTTTTTTGATATATGCATTAAATTCTTCTTTATTTTTGGCTATAAATGTACCAACTGAACGAGCTCCACCTTTTTGTGGTTTTAATATAACTGGAAAATTAAGTTCAAATGAATAGTTTTTTAAACGATATGTTTTAATATAAGGAAAATTATTGTTTTTAAGAAATTCTGATGTTTTTAATTTATCATCTGCAATATCTATTACTCTACGTTTACTAACAATAGGTAATATTCCATTTGCTTTTAACTTTTCTATAGAATTTGAAAATGGTATTAATTCGGCATCAAGTCCTGGAAAAATTACTTTGCATTTTTCTTTCTTACAAATTTCAATTACTCTATCAATAAATTTTGGATGATTTGCATAAAAACCTAAATAAGATTTTGCAGTAGCATATAATCCTGTTCCTAATATTTCACCATCAATTCCAATTACATTATATTCTGTATTTTGCAATGCTTTAATTATACTTTGACCAACTCCTCCCCCAACTCCAGTAACAGCAACATTTCTATGATTCATAATATAGCCTCCAAATTTATGAATTTAATTTTCTTCCCCTCAAGAATTACATAACTTCTTGGGAACCCATTTCTTCCTTTTGTTATAGATCCAGGATTAATTATAATTTTATCATTACATTGGTACAAAACTTGTTCATGAGTATGTCCAAAAAATATATATTTGACACCTTTATGCTTTTTTTCACATTCTTTGCATAATCTTTTGAAATCATTCTTGGTTCTTAAATAATCATTACCTATAGAATGAGTTATATACATATCTTCATACCAAATCTCCTTTGGTAAAGAAGAAAGCACTTTTATTTGTTCTGCAGATAATTTGTTTCTAGTAAATAAAATTGATTCTTTTACCACTGGATTTTCCTTTTCTAAACTTTCGTTTGTTATTGCTAGTCTATCATGATTTCCAAGAACAACAAGATTTACATTATTTAAAACAAAATCTATGCAATATTCTATGTCTTTTCCATATCCCAACATATCTCCACAAAAAATACTTAAATCAACTTTCTTAATTATTGGAATAATGTTCTTTAATGCTTGTTTATTTGCATGTAGATCTGAAAAAATTAATATCTTTTTCATTTGTTAATTATTTATTTGCGTTCTTTCCAGATAATGTTTACCAACAATTCGATTTAAAAAACCTATTTTTGCCCCTGCTTCTTTCATCCTACGCCATAAATTCCAATCTGCTGGTTCATTTAGTTTCCATGATTCAACATCATATTTAAGATATTTGAACTTACTACTATATAATACAGACAAATGAGTTACGGCCCCACATTGTAATGGTTCAGAACCAATTACTCCATTCCAATTCCCAGGACTGCCTTCAGATAAAACTTTACTGTAAACCATATCATAATTATTTTGAATAGCATAATTTAATAAAGCTTCAATATGATAGTCATAAAATTCATCGTCATCATCTAATGGAGCTATCCATGACCCAGAAGATAACTCTAAAGCTTTATTTCTAGGTACTACTCCAGCAACATTCCATAATTGCCACTTATTATCTAAAGGATATTTACCAAGTCCACGCTCCTTTAAATTCATAAATATTATTCTTTTATCATTCAAAGCTTTTATCCGTTCCTCAGTATCATCTGTACAATGATCCCCAACAACTATTATCTCAAAATTTTTATATGTTTGATTCAGTACAGATTTTATTGCTCTTTCTACTAAGATTTTCCCCCTATTATATGTTGGGATACATACAGATACTAATGGTCTGTTTTCCATATTCTATTCTTTGTAAAAATAATATAATACTGTTTTATATAATGCATTAATAAAACCATTCGGTGAGGAATTACAAGAATTAACCCATCCTAATTCCATTTTAATTTTATCTGAATCCAAAGAATATTTTTTATCATGCCCTGGCCTATCCTTTACAAATGTTATCAATCTCTTATATCTTGAATAATCAGTTTTTGAAATTGTTGCTAAAATCATAAGAACTTTCGTAATAACTTCCATATTTGTAAGCTCATTTCCTGCACTTATATTATATACTTCTCCAACTCTTCCCTTATGTAAAACTAAGTCAATTGCATTGCAATTGTCCTCTACATACAGCCAGTCTCTTACATTCTGTCCATCTCCATAAACAGGAATTGGTTCTCCTTTCAAAGCATTTGTAATAACTAATGGAATTAATTTCTCAGGATGTTGCCTTGGTCCAAAATTATTTGAAGAACGAGTTATTAAAATAGGCATTTTAAACGTAATAAAATAGGACCTTGCAAGAAACTCTGCTGCTGCTTTAGAAGCAGAATATGGATTATTTGGATTCAATGGAGATTCTTCAGTAAATTTCTCTTTACTTTCTAATGGCAAAGATCCATATACTTCATCAGAGGAGATTGTTACTATTTTTCTAATTCCCCCATATTGCTTTGCTACTTCTAATAACCTATGGGTACCTACTATATTATCATGAACAAAAACATCTGGATCTTTTATACTTTTGTCAACATGTGTCATTGCAGCAAAATGAACAATATATTGGATTCTAAAAGTTTCAAGTATATACCTGACTAATTCTTTATTTGCAATATCTCCTCTTATAAACTTATAATTTTTCTTATGCCCTGTTATATCAACTAGATTATGAAGATCTCCTGCATACGTAAGTTTATCCAGATTCACAATTTCATAATTTGGGTGCTTTTTAAACATATAATGAATAAAGTTTGAGCCAATAAATCCTGCACCACCCGTTACCAAAATTCTTTTATCCATCAGTAAACTCCTTGCGGTTTTTAAAATCCAGGGTTAAATCCTGAGCCATCTTATTTGCCCTATGGAAAGAATGAAATGTTCCTGCATCTGACCACCAACCCTTCAGTATATCATATGTCAATAATCCTTTCT
>Ga0190348_1000226_pt1 | contig 15897 bp, 40 predicted proteins | sample 48721367_MG_FD_161658 | JGI IMG/M metagenome (GOLD analysis project Ga0190348, IMG submission 161658) | Hydrothermal vent microbial mat bacterial communities from Southern Trench, Guaymas Basin, Mexico - 4872-13-6-7_MG | ecosystem: Environmental > Aquatic > Marine > Hydrothermal vents >... | reverse complement strand
ATACATTTTACTTGCCTTTTCAATTGGAATTAGTTTATCATTTTGAGGCTCTATAATATATAGTTTTTCATCTTCCAGAATTACTATATTAAATGCATGTCTGTTTCCGCATGCAAATCCGAGAGTTGTGGAAGCCCATTTTCCCTGAGAAGTTACCCCCCATAATCTTACTGCAAAATCATCACAGTCATATACTTCAGAAAGGTATTTTAGTTTATCCACATTCGTATCTTTTAATAATTCTACAACTTCCTCTTTTTTTGGAAGATAATAAAAATGGTCTAATAAATATATTTGTGCATTCCCTTTTGCATAATTCTTAAGAATTTGTTTTAATTTAATATTTGAAATTTTCTTTTTTAGTTTTGGTTCTGGAAGTTCTGTTATTCTGGATTTTAAATTATCAATCTTTTTTTCTTGATTATCTATTATTTGTTTTAAAAAAATTATTGTTTTAATTTTGTCTTTTATATCTTTCTTTGAATTTGTTAATTCTTTTTGTAAAGAATAGTTATCAATCTTTAAATCATTTATTTTATCTCTGTATTTTTTACATATTAATAACTTCAACCATTCCAACATAATTAACTATTACCCAAAATATTTTTTATAATCTTTATTTGACTTTTTTTCTAATTTTTTTAATCTCTTTTTAATTTGCTTTAATTCATCAGCCAGAATTATCTCTTTTATAGAATATCCAAATACCCAAGCAATCACAAGAATAATGAAAACAATAATATCGTTCATAAATATATAACTTTAATTCTTTAATAAGAAATTATTTTATAATAATTTTAATAATTTTTTATCTCTGTAAAAAGATGCTCTTTTTTTACCTGTTAATTTATAATACTCATTTATCTGGTCTTCAACATTGTTAAACTTTTTAACAATCTTATTTAAAACATAAAGTCGTTTATCGTTTTTAATTAAATGAATGCCTATTTGTTTCCAATTATTAGATTCTTTATAAAGTGAATTTAACTTAATAAGCAGTCTTAAATTAAGAATTTTTGGATTAGTATATTTGTTGGTATGTTTTATAATAAACTTTGTTAACTCTTTAGGGTAGCCTTTAGCTTTCCTAACATCTTCAATCTTCTCTATCAGTTCGTTATAAGTTAAACTTAACTCGTAGTGGAAACATCTTGACTCCAAATGCTCTAATTTTGAAGGTAACTTATTGCAGATAATCGCTAATTTACCATTATAATAAAACCTTTCAGGAACATCTCCAAGACTATTTGAAGTAGTGTACCAAGAAATAAGTCTATCCTTTTCATTTGTTTGTAAAGCAGCAAGAAGTAATCCACAAGTATTTGAATTTTTAAATAACTCCAATACATCATCAATTATTAAAAATCCATTACTGGTATAATATAAAGACATATATAGTTTAAGAGCAGTAACATGCGAATTAATAACTAAATGTTCCTCATCTTTTAACTGTTTTAAGATTTCAAATGTTTTCCCATATCCAGAATTACCTGTTAGTAATAATCCATTTATATCTTTACTTTTTTTCCAAGATTTAATATATTCATTTAATAACTCAAATTTCATCAACATTATATAACATAATTTTAAACCTTATATAGATATGTGTAGTGAAATATATATTAAAGATAATTTAAATTATTTATAAACTTCGGATAAATAATAAAAACTTATTAAGAAATTGATACTACCTAATAAATAATCCCAATAATTATTTTTATAACAGAAGATAAAGAATCCAAGTGAAAAGCCTGTAATTGAAAGAGAGATATATAATAGTTTATAATATTTATCTAATTTATCATTGTGTTCTTTAATAGCCAATTCTTTAAATTTTCCCATTATAAATAACACCTTAAAATATCAATTTCTCTATCTGTTAAATCCATACCTTTTAAAACCTTTCTATACACCTCTTCAATTTCCTCTTTAGTTGGTTTTAAAGGCATCTCATCATCAAGTAATTCTTCTATTATCATATTTCTTTACCAGTTAATATATTAGTATTTATTGATTTAGTTTAAGTTTCCTTCACTTTAATTCCACAGTTCATTTATGTTATATTTTGTATTTGTCATATTTTTTCTTACAACCTCGTTAATTAGCCGTAACTAATTAACTATAAGGTATAAGTGTAATTAGCGTAATATTTTATTAAATAATTTTCTTGTCTTTTTTGCGACTTCAATAGATAGTTTTGGATTACTCCTTAATTCTTCAATTTCGCAAATTAAATCATTAATTTCAACATCAAATTTACTCATTTTTATTTACTAGTTTGCTTCTGCAAGTTCCACATAATTGTTCAAATTCCACATCATCTATATTGGATTCATCTAAACCATATTCTCCAATAGATTTATCAAAGATTCTAGTTTCTTCAATTGGTTTTAAATATCTTTCAATTATTTTATCTGGAAATTTTTTGCATTTCTCACACCACAAATATTTTTTTATCATAATTTTAAAATAACAAAATAACCATCTTTTTCATCTACAAAATAGACGATATAATTTTCTGGTAAATCTTTGAGTAATTCAACTATACAATCATAATCACTAAAATCATATTTCCATTCCTCAATTTTATATTTCCATTTAGCTTTAAACTCTTTTTCGAGTTTAAATGTCTCAATAAAATGGATAATATTATTTATCTCCCAACTTTTTCTAGTTTTTATTATCATTTTAAAACAATTTTCTTAATTCAGGATGTTCTTCAAATAATTTAATAAAATCTTTAGTTATTTTAAGAGTAGCATTTTTTTCTCCAATTTGAGTACCTAACAAAAAACCCATATATATTTTTTCAATATCATTAAATTCAGTATTTTTAATCTCCAACAATTTATCAGAAATCATAAATTTAGGCTTGGAGAATATTATAACAAGTTTATTTACCATTTTTTTAAATTGTTCATCACTAATATCCAAGCATTCACTTATAATATTACTGGAATTATCAGCAAGACATTTATCGCAATATCCACTTTTATTATTGGTTTTTATACCACATTTTTTACACTTCATAATATTAAAATAATTTAAATAATCTTTAATTTCTTTTATCTTAATTTCCACATTTTAACTCTTTAGCCAAGAAGTCTACTTCCAAAATCCAACCAAATAATATAGGATTTTGGTGGTAGATGAATTGGCATATTAAAGATTTTTGTTATATAATAATATGCTATTGAGAAACTATAAATACAGAATTTATCCAACAGGTAAACAAAAAATAAGATTGGAAAAACAATTTGAGATTTGTAAAAACTTGCATAATGATTTATTGGAAATATCCAAAGAAACTTATAAATGCAGTGGAGAATCCATAACAAGTAGGAAGAAATTATATCAGGTAACTAAAGAACTCAAAGAGTCTTACAATATTAAGGGATATTCCCAGGTATTGCAGAATGTTGCGGATAAATTAAACAAGAGTTATGGTGCTTTTTTTAGAAGAATAAAAGAAAAACAAAAAGGTAAACATATTAAAGTTGGTTATCCAAGATTCAAGAAAAGAATAACAAGTATTGCTTACCCGCAAAATAATGCTTTTAAGTTCAAGAACCAGAGAAGATTGCAAATATCTCAAATAGGTTCTATTCCTATTGAACTGCACAGGACACCCAAAGGAACACTTAAAACACTTACAATCAAAAAAGTTCCTTCAGGCAAGTGGTTTGCTTCATTTAGTTGTGAATTAGAAGAAAAACAAGTTAAACATAAACATCCAGATAATAAAGTTGGAATTGATATAGGACTGAAGAACTTTGCAACTCTATCCGATGGAACAGTTATAGATAATCCAAGATTTCTTAGGAAATCCGAAAAGAAAATCAAAAGGGAACAGAGGAGATTATCCAAGAAAAAGAAGGGTTCTAATAACAAAGAGAAACAAAGAGTTAAGTTAGCAAGATGTTATGAGACAATAACTAACCAAAGAATGGATTTTTTGCATAAACTCACTCACCATATTACGCAACATTATAGTTTTATATCAATAGAGGATTTAGGAGTTTCAAATATGGTTAAAAACCATAATTTGGCTAAATCGATATCAGATGCAAGTTGGTCTACTTTTACAGGAATGCTCACTTACAAGGCTCCAAGTGCTGGAAGTAAGAAAGTGGAAGTAGATAGATTTTATCCATCTTCCCAAATATGTCGTGAATGCGGAAATAAACAGAAAATGCCACTACATAAAAGAATTTATAAATGTGAAAATTGTGGTGCAATAATACCAAGAGATGATAACGCAGCAACAAATATATTGGAAGAAGGATTAAGAAAAAATACCGTTGGACAAACGGAAATTCACGCCTGTGGAGATTTGACCTCTACTGGTAAATCTAAAGATTTATCAGCAAGTCAAATCGCTGAAGCAGGAACTATATGCGATAAGTCTCAATAGCATGAATTTTATCGCTGGAAGCCACTTCCAAAAATCTATGATTTTTGGTGGTGGAGGACGTCACTAATATTCTACAATGTATTTACTTAATTTATATTAATTTATGGATAAAGAAGAATATAATCAGATAATAGAAGGTTTAAATTATCTGAAAGGACTGTCTTGTTTTAGAGATATGACATCCTATTTAAATACTCTTGAATATCAAATTTACAGGAGGAGTTATATTATTGATTTATATGAGAAAAATTTTTAATAATAAAGAATAACTTTCTCCTTTTTTATTGAAAATTATAGAATCTAAAACTTTTATCTTTAATAATTCTCCTCCTTTTTTTAAAATATCATAAACCTTAATATCTTCCGCAGAAGGTTCCAAGTCTCCTGAAGGATGGTTATGGAGAATAATAATTGAATTGCAATCATTGGTAATAGCAGATTTGAAGACATTGGAGGGACTTACAATACAAGAATTAATATCCCCAATGTGAACAACTTCCGCAGACTTCACTATATTTTTTGAATTAAGATACATTACAATTAAATGTTCTTTGTTGAAGTCTTCCTCATTGATTAAACTTCTTGCTATAAAAACGTAATTGCTTGGATTATTAATATGTTTATCCTTAACAATTGAAACATTTATTTTTTTTATTCTCATATTCAATCATTAACCTTTTCACCGCAATTGTAACAATATTCCCCATCAGGACAAGCACAACGGAAAGAAAGATAACTGCCACAATGCTTACAGGGTTTATTATTTAACAGAATCATTTTTAGAACTGGCGACTTCGCTGAGATAATCAAACGCTTCTTTTATTGTTAACTTTTTCACATTAATCACCTATATTTCAAAATCCCAGATATTTATAACCGCCTCTGGGTCACTCAAAGAGTTTGACTTACTCGGCGGTTTTGAAAAAAAATAAAAATTAATAATCTTCTTCGTCTTCGTCCTCTTCTTCTTTTTCAGAATACTTTTCTTTTAATTTACTGATTTCTTCTTCAAGTCTCTCAATTTCTTCTATTTTACATTTGATTGTTGCATCTCTTTCGCTTATCTCTCTTTTTAAATCATCAATTTCTTTTTTTATCTTGTATTCTTCAATAGAAAGACCTGTTAAATCCTTTAAGTTTTCTATATATTTGTCAACATTCTCTTTTAAGATATTGATTATATTATCTATTATATCTCCCTCACTTTCTCCAAGTTCCCAATAATTTCGATGTAGATTTACACTGATTTTATTTTGTTTTTTGTAAATATCTTTAAAGGACTCACGTGCATACTCTTCTTTTAACTCTAATTCGACATTCATAGATTTTAGAATTTCTCTGTTTTTCTTTAATATCTCAAAACTTTTTATAGTCTCTTGTAATCTCTTTATATCTCCGTAACACTCTTTTGAATCAAGATATTTGTTATTAATTACATCATTAATACCGTAAACAATGTCATCTGCACTTCCTTCAATTTCTGCAATTATATTATTTATCTTTTCTTCTTTTGACATTTCATTCATATTACATCACCTTTTCCTAAAAAAGCAACCATACGAGTTGCAATACCGTCCCAATAAGTCGTAACTTATTGAGAATCCAGTATTAAAAAAGGAAAAATTATAAAACAAAATTTTTAACTGTTTCTCGTAAATCTTGCAGACGCAAAATCTCTTTTACATAACTTTCTACGAGATTGTCTCTATGTTTAAGATAAAAATCAACTGATACCTTAATATTTCTTGACAAATGTATTTCATCAATTCTATTATCAGAATTTAATTCAAAATCAACAAACTCATGCAATGATACATTATGAAAAAAGACTTCAAAGAAATTATCTCTTGTCATTTTGAACGCTTTATTCTCTGCTGTTAAATTGTCTAACATTTTTGTGTTAACATATAGAATCTCATCTTCATATTTATAAGCAGCCCTAAAATGAAAGGCACACAGACGAGCAGACAAAATATCGTTCAAGCAACTATCAACAGCATTAAAATATTTTTTAGCTGTTTTTTCATGCTTGATTTTTCGCATATAAGATACAACTCTTTTATTATTCTTATCCTTACTAAGAATATCTATTATTTGATTAATATCTTGTCTTTCATTTGCTTTTTGAAGTCTGATGATTAGTTCTAATAAATCTTTTTTTTCAAAATAATTTCCTTCTCTTGTTCCTACAAGCTGAAGCTCTTGCTTGTAATCAAAAAGCTTATCTAAATTGAAAAATTCTATTTTCATTTTACATCACCCTTTCTTAAAATACTTGAAATTTCGTCTCTTAATTCACTTAAATCAATTAACACTTTACGTATATTTACTTCATTTGTATATTCTGTAATAGCTCTATATTTTTCTCTTGTATTATTAATTAATTGTTTTATTTCTTCAGAAGCATCAAAACTCTTAGAAAAATCCTGCTTCTGTTTTTCTTCTTTTGACATTTCATTCATATTACATCACCTTTTTATACATACCAACCATTTACATTTAGGTATGGTTTGAATACCTGTAAAAAATAAAGATAAATCTAATAATTCTTATTCTTTTTTTAATTTTTTTAATAATTCATCTTTTTCTTTAATTAATCTTGCAACCTTTTTTTTATTTTTTTTATTTATTGGAATCATCAAATCAATTATATTAATTTCTTTAATTATATCTTCATTTTCAACAGGGTTTTTTTTAATATCTTTTTCTAATTTCTTTATAGTGTTATCTATATTATTTAGAAAATTTTTACTTTCTACTGAAGATAAAAAAGGTAATTTTTTATTATTCATAATTCACCAAAATCGCAAGGAGACCCCTTAACTTGTTGGGTAGTAGTTTACCTATGTAAATAATAACTTCGTGTGGTGTTGCATTTACCACACGAATATCCTGATTCTCTCCTGTCATATTTCATCACCTTTTGAATCTTCAATATATTTTTTACACACTGAAATTGCATTTAAATTCAAGTTTATTTGTATAAACTCGATAAATTCTAACAGTTCAAATTTTGATAATTTATTAAGACCTTTTTTGAACACTGAAATATTCCCACAAATATATTCTTTAAACAAATTATTTAATTTTTCTTTTTCCATACTTATAATTATTATTTTGAATATTTTTTGATTAAAGAATTTCCAAAATCACCACAACATAAACTGGATATATCTTTTTTAAAATATTTTTCTATTCTTTTTTTTGCCACTTCTGCAATAAGTTTTTTAAAATCATCCTCTGTTTTGACTTTTAGATATTTCTTATTCCATTCTAAATCTAAAAATCTTCTCATAATTTTCCTTATATTAATTAATGCTGTCCAATATTTAATTCTTTCTTTATCTTTATCTCTTTTAGCATAAATTAATTCTTTATATGGTGAATTTATTCTGGGTTTTTTAATATCCCAAATAGTTCCAATAGTATATTTCCTTATTTTATTTTTTGCTCCCATATTTTATAGTCTGTAAATCGCAGTTTTGAAAAATTAAAATTAAATTAAAATAAATAAAAAATTAAATTAAAAATCTCTTATTAATTCTTTTATCTTTTTCTCAACTGCCCAATATAAGTCATTTCTCACGCTAAAAAAAGCCTTTGTCATAATAGCCTCTTCAGGTTCTTGCCCGTCCCATAATCCGCTATCTGTCTCTATTTCATGTACTGAATCTATAATTTCAGCACAACTGCTTAACTGTGTTTTGCATTCATCTAAAAAATCACTCCTTAAAAAGCCATACCAATCACTATCTAACCACTCGTGAATTTTGTCTGTTATATCCCATTTTTGATATATCACTTCATCAAATATATATCCCTCATCTTTGTCTTTGTTCTCTTTTATCATCTCTGTTATTTCTTCTTTATAATATGCTATAAAGTCCTCTGCCATCTCTTCAATTGCTTCATCATAAGTTTTTGCTCCCATATTTTATAATTTTAAAATCGCAGTTTTTCAAAAAATTAAAGATTATTTTACAACTGAATAAATTAATTTTATCGTATACAACCCATCATTACCATAAGTATTCCTACTTCGCTTTAAATCGCAATAAAAATAAACTTTCTTATTATCTACATGACCAAAATGACCAAAACCACAACATACAACAGGATATTTATCTCTAAATTTCCAAAAAGTTTCATTTCTTAAGATTAAACCAACATCATCAAACCATTTTAATAAATCTGACTTATTATTAATTACAATATTATATCCTATTGCTCTTTTAGAATTAAAATCAATATATTTATTAAACAAATCATAAAGTTTTTTATCACCAACCAATTTAAAATTTTCCATAATTTTAAATATTTTAATAAACTTTGAATAATTTAGATAATACTTTCAACTGTGTTTCTTCTCTGCCAGTTAGGATTGAATTGTCTAATTCTTTAAAAGTATCTTTTAGCGTATTAGATATATCTTGTTTAATTTCTTTAAGTAAAGGGAATTTTTTATAAAATAAAGTTAATATATCCCCTCCATATTCTCCAAGACTCTCAAACAATCCAACTTCAATAATATATTCATTAATTTTATTTGTTGGTAATTCAATAGTCCTTATTTCAGAATCTAAACTTTTTAATGGTTTAAATAAATTTATTTTTTTTAAATCTTTTTCAGTTTCAATAAGTTTTTTTAAAGATTTCCAAGATTTAAAACTAAATTGACCTGTTGAATTATCTTTATAATTTATAGTTCCATTTATCATTTTGACAATAATTTATCTATTTTTTTGAAAATTTCAGGTAATATAATTTTGTTTATTTTATCTCTAAACTCTACATTTTTAATTGTATCTTTAGCTAAATTGTCTGTAACTCCAGAACAACCATTTTTAAGAAGTTCAGCAGTTTTACTTAAAATATAAAAACTATTCATTAATTCAGCCAATTCCCAACTTTCATCATCAGTTAAAACAGTATCTTTAAAATTTGGGTTCTCGTTTAAATGATGGATATATTCGCTTTTTACAAATTTTTGTTTCTTTTCATCCCAAACATCTATTATTCCAACAATTTCGGAATCCCAATGAGAATGGCTTAAAATGTCTCTACTTCTTTCAGGATTTTTATTATTTGTATATCTTTCAATATAACCAAAACCCCAATACCAATCACAATCCCAAGAAGGTTCTTCTAACCAGACATTTTTACCTTCCTTATCTACACCCAGTAAATATATTTTTTTACCAAATGCTTTTGAAACTCTTTTATTTATCTTTCCCATATTATTTTTTAATCGCAATAACTTAAAATTTCTTTAATTTCTCTATCAGTAAGATTTAACTCAACATCATTTCCATTTAACTGAATATTTATTATTTTACTATTTGTATAATCTATATTTTCAGTATAAGTCTTTTTAATTACAGCTTCATATTCAATATTATTTCTGGTAAAAACTACACTGAAAATTTCAGTTTTACTTATTAATTCCACAGATATATCTTTTAACATATTTATTTTAATTGATTTAACATTTCAATAGTTTCTAATAAACACTTTTTACAGATGAAAACATTTAGAAATTCTAAATAAAGACCTTCATTATTTTTTTTAGTATTACATATCTCACAAGTTGTATTAAGATTATTAACAGTTAACTTTGTATCTTTTTCAAGTCTTTCTAATCTTTTTCCATATTCGTGATAAGCACTATAAATTATATTTTTCTTCTTTCCACCCATATTTAAATCATCAAAATCTACAACAATTGTTGTAATTATAAGTTAATTTTCCACCCTTGGAGCCAAAATAAAAGTAACTCCAATTTCTTCTAATTCAACTTTAATTGGATAATCCCTCCTTAAATATATTTTAGGATTTCCATATTTACATAATTCTAAAACAATCTGTAAATATTCTCCTGAATACTTTGAACAAATTTCATGATTTATTTCAATAAGAGAATCTTTATCAATTTTAAAATTTAAATCATAAGGTATTTTTTTAAATTCAATATCTGACCCAAAAATACTTAAAGCCAGATTAATCACTCTTTTATTTTTAAGACAAACCATACAAACATTGGCATTATCCATAAAGCAGACTTCTTTATCTTTTTCAAAAATCTCATTTGCTTCTTTAATTTTCTCTTCAAATTCATCTTGATTTCTTTCAGTTATTCTAAAGTCTTCTTCAGTTTTAATTTTCTTTAAAAACTTTACAATCTCGTTTATTCCAATCTCTTTATATCTTGACATAATTATAATTTATTCAGCTTCATCTAATTCAGTTATCTGAAATTTTTCAACTTTATTATTTAATAATTCCCAAATTTTGGATGTAGCATCATCCCCATTTTTTGCATTAATTTTTCCTTTAATTTCAAACCAAAATTCTTTATATTTTGACATAATTTTAATCTCCTATATTAACCCATTTTTTACAGCAGGGACAATAAAAACCATTATTATAAGAATCATAACCATCACTCATATAAAAATGATTCAATTCTTTTTTTAATCTATCAAATTCACCATATTCGGAACAGTCGCATTCACTTATATCCACCATTTCATCTAAATTAACCACAACTCCACAAATTGGACAGGATACTAATCTCATAATTTTAATAATTTCTTTACTGCTACAAGTCTTTTATTTTCTTCAGAAGAATTCAATATAACCATAGAGGATAATGCTTTTTTCATATTTAATAACTCCCATCTTGCAGCATTCCCTATTAACTCTTTTGCTTCTTCTAAAGACATTTTACTATATTTTTTCATGTCAGATTCATGTTTTGCAAAAGGGTTATAACCATCTGTATTAGTTTCTACCATAATTCTAATCCTCTATATGTTTTTTCATATAATTTTTTGCATATTTTAATGCAGAAGAATAACTTTTAAAATATTTCATCATTTTTTTTTCATTTAATTTCTGTAAATTTTTAACAATTTCAACATACCATTCTTTTTTTCTTCTTTTCCATGTACCACCAACCTCAACATAATCAAACCAGCCCTTACTCCAAAAAAGGATTCCATATTCTTCTGCTTTTTTATCTTTTTTCCAACCTATAATTTTTTCATTTATCATATTTTTATTTCTATACTTTAAAATACAAAAATTGTAGTTTTAAAAATTAAAACTAAATTAAACTAAAAATTAAATTAAAATTAAAAATTATTCTTCGTCTTCCTCTTGTTCTCCTTTTTTATTCATTTTTCATCACCTTTTTTGATTTGTTTTAGAACAGCAAAACTTACAACAAAATTTAATAAGTCTTCATAACAGACTGTTCTAAAACAATTGATGAGTCTAATCTGTCTATCTTCTGCTTCTGTATAGCTCATTATTTGAGCTATAATGTCAGTGCTTTCTTTGCGACTTTCCCTGTTAAACCACCTTCCCTTTTCTAAAACCTGCTCTGTCCTTTCTGCATATGAGGACTTTACAGGTTTGTTTGCAAACTCTTCTAATCTGCAAGCAAAAGCAACCGCTTCATCATCTTCTGCAGCATTGTCAAAACCAATATCGCAGAAGGTGTAATCAACTACATTTTGCTGTAAGAATGCAGAAAGCAGTTTACATACTACATCAAAGTCAAGTTCAAATCTAACTTTATGTTTAAACTCGTTGAAATTCAATGAGCTTAAATCTCTTATTTCTTCATCTTTCATTTTACATCACCTTTTTCTTGGTGTGTAAGCACCATCAAATTCTTTGCTCCCATACCTTAAAATACAAAAATTGTAGTTTTGAAAAATATTTTACCTTTTAATTTAAATTTAAATTCATCTAAAACCTTATATTCTTTTCAATTTATATATTTTTCAACAATATCCATAATTATAATTTAATTTCATATATTTTTTAATTTCAATTATTATTTTTTTATTTTGAATAAATTGATATAAAACAATTGCGTAAAAATCCCGTGAGCCTGACCCACATTCAATATATGGTTTTATCCAATCCAAAAATTTTTCAATCTCAGAATCATAATTTTTTATGTTGGAACGAGCGGAAATTATCCATGTTTTTAAATCATCATTAAACCATAATTTTCTCAAATATGCTGGTGATTTAAAAAGATATTTCCAACGAGTTGTCTTAAAAAAATCATGTTTTGGAATTTTTGGAATATTGTTTAAATCATCACTTATCATATATTTAAGTATATTAATTACTTCTTCAGGTGTATCTTTTTTTAATGTTGCATCAAATATTAATTCTGTGTACATTCCCATAATTCAAATTGATTAATTATTTTGATATACGAAGAAAAAATAGTTTTAAATCCTTTTAAGATGGATAAAATAAAAATTCTTTAAATAACTTTTTTTTAGTTATTGTATCTATATTTATTAAAATTTTAGTTTTTAAAAAATTATATAATATAAATTTAAGTTGGCAAATTAGCCTAGTAACTAATTTGCTTTCAACATAGTAGGGGGTATACTTTATTGATTCAAAAATCACTGTATATCCTTTTTATTTCTTATTTTCTTTACTCTCTTTAAAAACGCTTTTAAGCCCTCTAAAAATAGAGCTTGTAAGAGAATATATTACCCAACAGACAAATAAGGTAATTAATATTGAGCCTGTTGAATCAATTAAATTTATTGTTATATTCCCAAAAGCGTAAATTGTTGAAATTGTTTCTTCTAACATATACATCACCCTTTAAACAAATGCCTTGATATATTTTTCTTGCGTCAAGTAACCCAAAAGGCTTGACTAACTCCGCAAGTCCCCCACTAATTAGCCGTAACTAATTAGTATTGAGTTTTTTAAAAAACTTTGTAAGTATAATTTCTCTTATCCAAAACTTCCACATTGTAAAATATTCAATATGCATCTGGATAAACCCAGAAGATGGTTTAAACTTTCTAATTTCGCAATACTCTTTAAAATCCATAATTTTAAATTTTTAAAAAAATTAAAAAAATTAATTACAAGAACAAGCAATCCCTAAAATATAATTATTCCAAGAACAATCCCAATTAACCAAATCGCAATAATTAATTTTAGTTCTTAACCCCTTAACTTCTTTATCTTCTTGAGGTTCAATATAAATTCCATCTCTATCACTTAAAGGAAAATAAGTTATTATATGACCCCCATCCTCAAACTCTAACTCAACAGTACAAGCAAGAATTCCTTTATTTAAAGCATTTCTAACTAAATCTGCAGCAAAATGCGAACAGTCATAACGTTTAGTCCATTTATTTTTATCAGTTTTATCTTCTCTTAAAAAACGCTTAACCTCTTCATAACTCGCCATAGTAACTCCTTTTTCATTCTTTAAACTCTTAAACCTATTAGTTAACTCATTTGACTTCTTATTTTCACTAATTAACTGTTTAGTTAAGTTTAAATTCTTATTATTAAGTTTTAAATTATTGGAATTTAATAAACTCACTTGTAAACTTAAATTATCAATTTGAAGAGTCATATTTTCAACTTGTTCTTTTAATTTTTTATTAAGAAGCAGATTACTTGCTAAATCAACTCTTAACTCATCATTCTGGTCATTTAGTTTAATTATCTCATTATAAAAAGTTATATTACTTGTAATTGATATACTTAAACTAATAATTATTAAAGATGCTCCTAAAAATTTTAAAAGAATTTGCATAATCACAAATTTTAAAATTCATTCTGAAATAGGAGCTAAAACAAACTCCTCACTATTAATTTTAAAACAAATAGGATAATCTTCAGAATAATAAATAATAAGTGAAGTTATCTCTTTAAACAATTTAAAAAACCCTTTAATGTAATTTAAATCACCCTTTACAAGATAATTATAAGTTATTCCATTAATTTCTATTTTTGAATTAATAAATTTAGACTCACCGCAGAATATTAATTTATCATCATCTTTTAAAACAGTAAACTCACCCTCTTCAAACTTATCCACTTTTTTAAATCTTAAAAACCGTTTAAATCCTTTAATATCTTTAATTTCATGTTTAAAATCGGCATTAAAATTAAAAATTTGAGGTTCATTAGAATAATTAAACTCTTTATGTTTTTTATTTGTAATAAAGACTGCATCTTGGGATAAAAACCCATTAACAGTAAAATTATATTTTGTCATATTTTTATTCAAATATTTTCCTTTCTTCAAGTATTTTTAAGGAATTTTTCTTTAAAATCTTATAAAATAAATTCCTACTTTTAAACTTTTTCTCTGCATCCTTTAAATTTAAAGCAAGAGTTTTATCAATTACTTTAATCTGTTTAGAACTTATTTTAATTAAATAATATTCTTTTATCATTTTAAATATTTCCTGCAAATACTTAAAATCTCATTAACTGAACAAATTCCTTGTTCCTGAACATTATAGATAAATTCAACTAATTCAATTTTAGTTAATTTGTTTAAATCTTCTTTAAACTCTGTAAAATTCCCATTAATATAGGAATCCAATAAATCCGCCTCTTTTTCACTTAATATCATTTTAATTTTTAATAAAATCAATACCCAATAAAAATAAACCAATTAAAACAAAAATAGATATAATAAACTCATAAGGAGCCTCACCATAAGGACAAATTATAATATACTTATCTACATTAAAAGTTATTTGGTAAAATACATCTGCAATTAATAAACTGCTTGTAATTCCACCACAAATCCCGAGACCTTTTAAAAATCTATTAACTCTTTTCATAAGTATACATTAAATGTTATAATAACAGAATAAACTTTTTATAAATCCTTAAACCCCTTTAAATTCCCTTTTAAACGAGGTTTTGAATTTTAAAACTCAAGATGTTAAATATTTGTTATAGTTTTACCATTATCCGATTATTAACCCTCTCGACGGTAAAATTTTTTTCAATTAAAGACATTTGCGATTTAACATCTTTAGAATTTATCTTTAAATAAAATCCAACATCAGATAAACTTATTTTATCTTTGTTGAATGCCTTTAATTGCTTTAAAATATTTCTTAATACATCTACATCAATTTTTTTCATAATTTTAATAATTTAAAACTTGTTTAAATAATATTTAAAATAAAATATATAAAAAATTATAATTAAATAAAATTAAATTAAAAAACAAAAATAAAAATTATCTTTCAATAATATCTTGAAAGTCACACAGATAATTTTTTTCGTAACTATCTGTTTTTTTTGCTATAAGTCTGCCATCTTTTTCAATTATATCATACTGAGACACTACATTACTATCTTCTTCGATGTCATAGTGTTCGTAAATTACTGTATCTCCTTCTTGGAGTTCAAAAACTCCGTATTCAGTCTTTTCACTTGTAATTTCATTTATATGTAGACTAAATACCTCTTTTCCATCTCTCACTACTTTTAAACTCTCATCGTAAGCCCTTCCTTGGTTATCAGAACGACTCACGGAGAATCTTATTTTTTGTTTTATCATATCAATCACCTTTTCCTAAAAAAGCAACCATACGAGTTGCAATACCGTCCCAATAAGTCGTAACTTATTGAGAATCCAGTATTAAAAAAGGAAAAACAAAAATTATTAATCT
>Ga0190348_1000225_pt1 | contig 15908 bp, 28 predicted proteins | sample 48721367_MG_FD_161658 | JGI IMG/M metagenome (GOLD analysis project Ga0190348, IMG submission 161658) | Hydrothermal vent microbial mat bacterial communities from Southern Trench, Guaymas Basin, Mexico - 4872-13-6-7_MG | ecosystem: Environmental > Aquatic > Marine > Hydrothermal vents >... | reverse complement strand
TAGAACCTTTTTGCTTTCTTGATAGATTTTTATGCAATCTTCTTATCCTCTTCAAGGTTTTTTCATAGAATTTAGGATTTTCTATCTGTTTTCCATCACTGTCTGTGAGGAAATGTTTTATTCCAACATCTATACCTACTGCTTTGCCTGTCTTTGGTAATTCTTCTGGTTTTGTTTCTACCTGAACTATTGCATACCACTTACCACTTGGATATTTCTTTATCCATATTCCCCTTACCTTTCCATCTATCTTTCTGTGCATCCTTGCTTTTATACTGCCTACCTTTGATAACGATATTCTATTATGCTTTATATCTATTGAAAATCCACTCTGATTGAAATTCATCGTTTTGAATCTACCTTTCTTTTTGTATCTCAACTTACCTATGTTTTTTCCATTCTTTTTCAACTTTGATAATGCTCTCATATTACTCCATAACTGGTAATTCACCATCTGCAATACTTTGGAATATACCTTTTTCAACTCTGGATTTTCTTCCTTCAATTTCACTATCAATGCCTGTGTATCTTTCTGTGTTATTTTCCTACCTTCTTCTCTTGCTTTGTTTACTTCCTCCAGTAGTCTGTTATAAAGCCATCTGCATATCTCCAATTGTTCCTCTAATTTCTTCTCAATTTCTTTATTTGGATAGAGCCTGAACTTATAACTTGCAATCACTTCTCTCACCCTGACTTTCAACATATCTTTTCAACACATCTAACGTTACTTGACCAGAGGTGGCAAGAAAATATGAATGAGACCAAAACACTCCATTCCATAGTTTTTTCTTCACTTCTGGAAATTTTCTCTGTATCTCACGAGAAGTTATTGTTTTCAATGCGTTGACGTATCTTGGGATGTCCAGTTTAGGGGTTGCTTTGAATAAAATATGAATATGGTCTCTATCACTTTCGATAGCCAATATTTGTACGTCAAAAGTATCTGATATTTCTCTAATTTTTTGCTTTATAAAATCATCAATCTCTGGACTGATGACTTTCCTTCTGTATTTCACAACAAATATTAGATGGTAATACAAAGAATATACTGAATGTGAACCTTTATCTAACTCATATTTCATAGTTATTAGTAATGCAAGACAACTATATAAGGATATCGGCTCTCATCCCCTCCCTTTCGGAAGGGGATTTCCCGCCGATAAAGTTAAATAGAATGATTCATTCCATGCCATCCTATCAGGTTAAATATATGCTTCAATACAAAGCACTCTGGGATGGGATACCAGTGATGTTTGTAAATGAAGCCTACACATCCCAACTGTGTTGGAGATGTGGGGCTTATGGAAAAGTTGATGGCAGAAGATTTCTATGCCCAGAGTGTGGTTTGGATTACAATAGGGATTTGAATGCAAGTAGAAACATACTGAACAGGTCTCTCGGCTATATGCTGAGAGACAGGGCTGTTGTGAACCAGCCCCTATCTCCCCCATTGTGCAACACCCAGAAAGGGGACTTATTAGCGATGCAGTGTGCGAGGGGAGAAGCCACCGATTTCAATCGGTGGTAGTTCACCAAAAGTATCATAGATTTTGTTGCAAGAAGTTCGTTAGAATGGTTCTAAACTCTTTACATATCCAAACCAGTTTTTGCTGATTCTTTTGATATTTCCCTGCTTCAGCAATTTCTTTATGTAGAATTCAACGAGTTTTGAGTTTCTTGCCCACTTCAGCCCATCCATAATAAAGCTATGTATTTCCTCTCTCGATGCTGTTCCCCTGTTTTCAATATACCGCATAATTTGATACTCAAATGGGTCATAACCAGAATATAATCTTATTAATTCCCTACCTGTTCTGAGTGGGACGCCGGGCATGTAAATGTTTCCTTTCTTGACAAGAAGACCACCCAGCACAGCCCCTTTGTTCATCTCTGTAACTATTGATTCAACACGCCTTATTCCGTAATCGTTATTTGGCAAGATTCTTCTCTCCTGCGTAACGTGCCTCGTTATATCCTCTAAACTTGCACCGTCCCTTCTTCTTACAAATCTGTAAATTATCTGAACAAATGGATTTTCTCCAGTTGCGACCATATCATCCGGTATGAAAGTTGGAATCTCTATCTCTCCTGATGTTGTAACAATTTTTTGTGGTTTTTGGTATCTTGGGTCTGGTTCTGGTTCATACATGTGCAGGGTAAGAGGTGTAACTGGTATTCTGTCTATCTCCACACCACTGTTATCCAATACAACTATTACTGACTTTTCAAAGTTGGGATTCTCTATTGCATCACGCAGGTCGTAGCCGGGCTGGTTTGTCAGTATGAATCTACGCATGTTTCACCTCTTCTAAATCTGGAAAACATTTTTTGATTGCAGTTTCTATCTGTTCAACAATATCAAGAGTAAACCAAAAGTCATATTTTGCACGTCTATCATCTTCTTTTTCTGCTTGCTCTATACTTTTGTTAAGTGACTTTTTTATCTCTGAAATTTCATCGAGTAATCCCTGAACTGCTGATTTGATGCTGTTTTTGATATCTATAAAAGTACTTTCTACTCTTGCATCACCGAATGTTTCGTAGTCCTTTGCACATTCTTCTATTAATTTTTTGATTTGGTCAAGATTTAATGGTTTCATCTGCTCACCTCCAATATGCTGGTATTCTCGTTCTATCCACAACTCTATGATTGATTAACTCAAATTCTGGCTTGATTTCTCCAAAGAGTTTTGGCTCTTTCTCCAGCCTCCTCGTAATATCCTGCAACTCTTCGATTATCTGTTTTTTGAGAAGTTGGGTTCTGGATAACTGTTTTCCCTCTATAACTTCTGGCTTATCACTTCCCCACAAGTAGAAGACTTTATTTCCAATCTTTACAATCGGTGTGAATCTTCCTCCTATTTTTCTTGAATACCATTCATACCATTGACTGTATTTGCTTCCATAGTTTGCATTTATATCTATGACTCTTATTTCGATTGGTGGAATTGGTGGTAACCTTTCTCTTCTTAACTTTCTGTTGATTTCATCTCTTCTAACCTGTATATCTCTCAACACATATTTGTGAACATAATTACAGTAAGGACAGAATGCTTCCATATACAAGACTACTTCAACTGGTTTCACCACTTTCAGCCTCCATCCTTGCCTGTGCTAACATCATTCGTAACTCCTCTTCACTGTATCCAGTAACTTTAGCAACTTCTCCAATTGGAACACCACTCTTTGCAAGTCTTGCAAGTTGTTCTTTTGGTAGTTCAATCTTAACTACTGGTGTTATGACTCTTTGTATTGCTGTAAGAACATTTGATAACTGTTGTGTTATTCTGCTCAAAGTTTCCTTTCCTGGTTTTACAATTGATACTTCCGTCAGTAGGGCGTGATACTTTGCAATTTCCTGTTTAAGCAAAGCATAGTAATTCTGCCTGGTCATATCAAGGTTTTTTATCAGGGGTTCTAACTCCAAGATTTCAACGAGTATGTTTTTGATGTGATGGATGTTCTTCTCATCAGCTGGATATCTGAGTAATTCGTTATATAAGTCTTCAAGCTGGTGAAGAGGATTGCCAGTTGGATTTTCTATCCTTTTCGATATCTTTTCCAATATATCTGCAAGTATTTCCTTTTTGTTTTGTCCATCCGAGCAGACTCTCAACGTGAAGTCAAGCTCATGGAACATATCGTAAATGTCTTTACAATCGTATCCCCTCGTTTTTGTGTATTTTACGATGTCTCTCAAGAGTTTTGTTGCAGTGTCTCTTGCCTTATCATATTCTGAGTTGTAAATGTAATCGTAAAGCTCCTCCATATATTTCTTTATATTGTTCGGATATAATCTAACGCTTGGCATATTCCATCAGGTTAGTTTGTTTTGCCTTTAGTTTTTCCAAAAATTCGATAACCAAGGGTATCTGTTCCATTTGTTTTTTGCAATACTCCAATTTATCTTTATTTCCTTCGATGAGCCAATCTATGGCTTCGTCTCTTGTGGTAAAGAATGGTATTTTGCTGTACAAAATCTTCTCCTTCTTTATTGTTCGCTTATGAGATGAAAATGTCGGGTTGTCAATTAGTCGATGGTAACGTTCAGATATTACTTCAAATCGTATTGATTTACCGTTATCTTTTTTCTTAATAAGTTTATCTATGTGGAGATTGTCAAATATGAAATATGCTTGAAATAGTGTGTCCACACCATCTAAATCTTCCAATCTTTCAATCTCCATATTTTTCCCTCCACCCGCACTTCGGACACCACCACACATATCCGGATTTATTACTTCCTGTAAGATACATATCGCCACCACAGTTCGGGCATTTTTTTGTTAGACTACTCAACTTCCTCCTCCTTTTCTTCTTTTTCCTCTTTACCTTTTAAAGCTGAAATGATTTCATCCTTCAACTTCTTCAAGTCTTCTTTTGTTGCATATGCAGTTAGTCCTGTAGCACCAAGCCTATCAAGTTCACGCCTTGCCTCTACCTGTTTCTTTGTTGCCTCTATGACTATATCTGCGGAGTCTTTACCTTCCAGCCTTCCTAGGCGTTCAGATGTTCTCAACTGTTCATCAAGTTTGCTTTCCTCTCTGATTGTTTTTATCTGCAACTCTTTCAGTTGTCTCTTGTAATCCTCTGCTCTCTGTGTTTGCTCTGCAAGTCTTTCAGATAGATTTCTAACCTTCTCCCTCAAATTGTTGATTTCGCTTTCAGATGACTCTGCTTCAGCGTGATACCTGTTTGCCTTTTCTATTGCCTCCTTTAATCTCCTTTGCAGGTCATGTATTATTCTATCTTTTTCCTTTACACTATCCAATGCATCTTTGATTTCATTTGCTTGATAAGGATTCATAAGATACTGAAAGTTATCATCGTTATCATCGTCTGGGTCTGGAGAATTTCTGGCAGTTATTATTATCATATCGTTTCTCATTTGCACCAAATCTTCAAGTTCTCCTGTCCTCTTGTTCTTTCTGTCAAGAGGTTCTTCAAATGTATCTCCGTTTAGCTTTATTCCCTTTGCCCAGCTTCGCATCATTCCCCATCCAGGGTCGTAGCGATGTTCAATCTTTGTAAGAATTCCGACAACTTCCATACCTTTGGCTCTTACGAATATATGATATGGAGACTGTTGTAACTTTTTCAGCGTATCAGTAGCCTGAAGGATAAATTTGAGTGGATTCAAAAGTCTCACTCCTCCTTTAACTTGAATACGGTTTTTCTTATTCTCACGCCAGGCGGGTCTCTCAGGAATGCTACAAAGTCTCCCTCCTTCACCTTTAACACATCTTGAACCTCTTTTGGGATAACTATTCTGCCCCTTGATTTGACTTGAACTATTTTTATTATATCTTGAGACATCAAACTGTTATAGATTTCGGCATTTTTAAGGTTTTGGGAATGTGGGAATTAGGCAAAAGCAGTCCAAGAGAATGCCACCTTTTTCCTCACAATCTTCTTCTAAACAGGCATACAAATTGAACATTTAATTCCTCTCCAAGGAGCGAACCCTCCGCTCCTCCCTCTCCGAGGGAATCATCGCAAGGTCTTGAGTTCTGTAATAATTCAATATAGATTTTGGGTTTTTCAATTTTTCTCAAAAATCCCAAAAATTCAAAAATGGGAAAAGCATTATGTATTTACAATGTTGAAAATAAAAGAGTTGATTGTTTATCTGACGAGCAAATGTAATAAGTCATGCAAGCATTGTTATTTAAGCGAAGAAGATAAAAAAATCAACCCAAAAGAACTGACAGTTGATGACTTGAGATGGATTAGCGAAAATATCAAACCAAAGAAGGTAGTTTTAATGGGTGGAGAGCCAACATTATACAAGCATTTTCTCCTTGCACTTGAGTTTTTCTCTGATAGTCTGATTACAGTTGCAACAAATGGAACATTAATTGACAAATTTGTCCCTGTATTGAGGAAATTTGATGTTGAAGGTATCCAGTTGAGTGTAGAAGGCGGAAGGAAGGAAACGGATGAACTGAGAGGAGAAGGAACATGGGATATGGTATTGAAGAAGGCAAAGATGCTAAAAAAGAAGGGGTTGAAACCATACCTGAGAGTATCGTTCTGGAAGGGAAACTACAACAACCTTACAGAGGTGATGGATGCTGGTGAAAAGATTGGAATACCTGTTGTCTTCTTTCCGAGAGTGGACAAACCACCGCTTCCGCCTGGATTGACGAGGGATTTATTTGATAAGGTTTTGAGTAGAGAAAATTGTATAGTAGCAATGCCAAATTTCTTTCAGTATATAGGTAAAAAAGGAAGGTGTGGTGCTGGAGAGGAAAGGATTTGTGTGTTCTTTGATAAGAGGATTACACCGTGCAATATGGATTTGGATTACACTCTTGGGAGAATTGGAGATGATGTTGAAAGCATTAAAACGAATATGAAGGTGTTTGTTGAGAATTTTAAAACCATTCCTGCTGAGTGTATTGGTTGCAAGAACGCAAGCGTATGCAAAGGTAGTTGCTACGTTGCGAAAGCCTGGCTTGGATGTCCTCTGAGATACAATGTGAGTGTTGAAAACTATATTGTGAATTATAGATTGGATAGAGAAAAAGTTTATGAAAAGGCAGAGATGCTTACGGATTTCATGAGAAGAGTGCTGGTGTGCTAACTATTCAAAGCCACCCATCCAGCCGACTATAAGAATGTAGAAAACCAGCAGATAGTATAGTATTGCACCGATAAGTGATATAGGATTCTTTATTATGACACCTACCAAAAATGTAACTATTGATATTATGAATATGAAAAACAATATTAGTGCGGTAGTGTCTATCTTCCTCATTATAACACCTCCTCCCCTCTCTGAGCTGGCTCGGAGAGGTTGGGCTGTTGTTAGAAACACTCTTTCAATCGTTTCCTCAATAATTTTCCAAGATTTCTGTATGGGGCTGTGTTTTGCTGTCTGAAATATTCTTCCATCAGATTGAGAGTCTTGCCATTCCTGAAAAGAACATGTATTATTCCCTCATCCCACAATTTGTCGTTCTGCAGTATCTCTCTCCAGTGTCTTAATTCCAAATCTTTAATTTCATTGAAACTCTCTTCTGGATTTTTATCAAAGTTTATTTCGGGCAAATCTGGCAATTCGTTTTTCCATCTTGCCAACCATTGAATTATATTATTCCAAATTTGAGGGATGCCAAAATATTCAAACAACTCCTGCCCATAAAAGAGATGAGTTTCCACACCGTAAAATTCAGCAAAATATCGCAATCTTTCAGCATAAAAATTTCTATTTTTAGCCAAATCTGGGTCAATAAAATACATAATTCCAACCAGACTATCTCCATGAATGTTGTACAACATTTCTAACTTTTTTTCAAAATTGTCTATCTGTCCTCTCTTTTTGGTTGAATCGTGGTCATCTCGTATTTTTTGTTCAATAAAATAATATGTAATGCCATCTGTAAAATACTGGTCAAGAGATAAAATTTTACCGTCATCTCTAATGGTTTTAGAGAGATTTTTATATCCCAAATCCGCTATAATTTCTGTTATAATTTCCTCGATAGCATCTCCGAATCTTATTTCGTGAGATTGAAGTAAATGCTGTAATATCTTTGCCTCTGGTTTTGTGGGTCTGAATAAACCTATAAACCGCTCTGGTCTCTCTGCTAACTTTTTCAACAAGTCTTTCTTTTCTCCTTCAAAAATATGCTGATTCAGTATTTCAACAAATCTTTTGTAATCCATGATTTACCCCCAGATTTTCAATGGTTTCTGAAATCTTTTCTTAATTCCTTCTACATATTTTGGATTCTTCTCTATCATAATGAAGTTTCTATTGAGTGCTTTAGCAACATATCCTGTAGTGCCGACGCCAGCCATAGGGTCAAGAATGATATCGCCCTCTTTGGTAGATGTCAAAATAACTCTTTTTAGTAATTCTACAGGCTTTTGTGTAGAGTGTAACTTCCTACCATTTTCATCTTTTAATCGCTCATTACCATTGCATATTGGTAGAACCCATACATTCGCTCCAATTTTACCAATCCCAAACTCTTTTGCCCATCTCTTATTAAATGTGTATTTTTTTACTTTTTTATCCTTTACAGCCCATATCAAAGTTTCTGTTGCATTTGTAAATCTAACCCCCAACCAGTTTGGCATGGGATTTGTTTTTATCCAATGGACGTCATTGAGTATCCAGAAGCCCAAGTCTTGCATAATTTTTCCAATCCTGAAGATGCTATGGTATGTTGCAATAACCCAAATGGTGGCATTTGGTTTCATTACCCTTTTGAGTTCTATAAGGATGTTTTTGATAAAGTTATCATATTCTTCAAATGATGCAAATTTGTCCCAATCATCGTTGACTGCATCTACTTCTGTCTTAACTGTCCATCTTCTCAATTTTTTGTTTGACAGTTGCAGAAAATATGGTGGGTCTACAAAAACCACATCTACGGATTCTTCCGGTATCTTTTTTAGTACCTTTAGGGCGTCTCCCAAAATTACTTTGTTTAATATGCTTTGTATTGAATATGCTTTTATTTTAGGCGTATCTTCAATTACCTCTATTTCTTTTGCCATTTTCAGTTCTTGCATAATAAAATGTAATAGATTATTGATTTATAAGATTTACGGTATGGAAGCAGAGCAACACCCAGAAAGGGGACTTGTTGGCGATGCAGTGTGCGAGGGGAGAAGCCACCGATTTCAATCGGTGGTAGTTCATATAATGGATTTTTCTTTGTTGCTATGATAACAGAGTAAATGGCTTCTCATATTCTCACTTCACAATTCACCTTCCTTCGCTTTACAGATTAAGGTGCGATATTCTTCATCATCCCATACTCCAAAACCACCCATCTCGCAATGAATTGTATCACTTAAAAATTCTATTTTGTTAGTAAATTTGTTGACTTCTACTTTTCTCAATTTTCCACTAAAGATTACTTCACCAATGTTTTCAAACTTTTTTTCCTCTTTAGTAAAACTTGGTGTTAAGGCATAATCCTCTAATCTTTCATATACTCTCAAGGTGGCTCGTTTATTTTTTATATCATACACTAGTGACGTAAACATCAATCACCCTCCTTCAATAAAGAATGTCTTAAACCACGAGCAGTAAATATAGCTCTTGTTGGTGTCCACCCACAAACCTCTGCTTCCCACCATTCCATTTTAATCACCTTCTTTCGCTTTACAGAAGGGTTTAAGTATGTCATCATCACGATAATAATAATATCGTTCATTACCTATTTTTAACTCTATAACATTATACTCTTTTAATTCAGCTACTCCCACCCTTTGTAAATAAAGTGCATCTTTCGTTGTTATGGTTTTTCCTGTCTTTACAAAGTTTATTATATCTTCTGCAAAAGACCATCTTTTTTGCATAAAGCATACAGTTTACTATCATCTTTAAGATTTTCACATATGTCTGGTATCCTCTCCACTCAATCCACCCCCATCTCTCTCAAGGTCTTTTTCATATCCTTAACTGCATCTTCCATCCATCTTACGACGCCTTCCTTATCTGCAAGTTTGACCGCTTCCCTGGCAAGGTCAATTGCTCTATTGTAATTCCAATATCCTTCATATCCAAAAAAGCTACCTTTTTCAACCTCTGCCATTTTGAGGAGAGGATAACCACAGATTACAGCCATCTCCGAATTTTCATCATCAATTGCTTGCTCTACACACTCACCCAGAACCCTATATGCTTCTCTACCTTTTTCTTCCCACCATTCCATATTATTCCCTCCTCAGAAGAGAATGCCTCATACCACCAGCGGTAAATATAACTCTCGAAGGTGTCCATCCACAGACTTCTGCCTCTTCTTTTATTCTGTCCATCTGTTCAAGCAGAAACTCGTGTAATCTGCATGCATCTTCATTGTTGTGATATTTGCATTCGTGTCTGTATTTTTCATCCAACGCAAGGTATGATACGTAGTCCTTCAGGAGACGTAAACATTCCGCCTGTTTGTGGGTAAATATTTCACCCATTTCAACACCCCTCAACTATTTCAACACCACCCCACTACTTACCAGAGGATAAATTTTCGGTAATCTCCAACTTTTTACATATATACCATACCTCTTGGCTTCCTCCAAATCTCTTTCCGTTCCATATTTTAACAACAATCGTTTCCAATCGCCAAATCCCTCCTCAAGCAAGTGCAAATCTGATTTCGGAATATCCGTAAATACCCTTGAATCTACAAAATCTTCTCCAGCCCAGCATATTGCAATCGCCACAGGGGAGTGGTCAATCTCAAGCGGAATGCCAGCGTATTTTGTCTTGAACATTGGTATGCCCTTATCCCTCCTACAAGCTAGGATGAAATCACGAACGGCGGAAGGCGTCCACTTTTCTTTAGGAAGTTTGGTTTTCATATTTCTCCCTTCATACCCTCTGGTTTTACCCAGAAAAGGTCTTTATCTTCTTTCTTACCTACTATCAACTCAGCAGTATTTCTATCAACAAGACCTTTTGCACCATCTATTACTGCTTCACACACCACAGTATCTAGTGAAACTATTTTACATTTCATTATTTTTGCCAATTCTTTTGATACGTTACCTCTTCCAGATATATTGAAATTGTCGAAACTCAATATCACCTCCTTTATATCTGCCCATAGTTCTACATGAACAGGTTTTGAAGTTTTAAATTCATATATATCCTTATCAATTTGTTTGGTAAACATGCCATACTTTCTCAATATTCTTTCAGATGGAAGAGGAAAAACCCTTTCTGTATCATTTTCCTTTACCCTAACATAGGTTTCTCCTTTCTCTAGTTTCATCTTTTTTCCTCCTCTCTTTTCAATTCATCTATAACCTTTTCTATTTCTTTCTGAAGGTCTTTGCTGTATCTATCATAAAGCCTTTCTGGTGCTTCTCTGAGTCTCTCTAAATCTTTCTCTGTTATGTTAAATCTGCTCCATCCAGAGAATTCTTCTGCTAAATCATATAGGTCTAAATCTTGATGTGCTGAGTAGCATTCGAGAGGTGTATCCCCTGTTATGTTCCAGCAGAAGTAATCCAGAGCATCAGTAACTTTTTCTTTCACATCTTTCAGGAAATCTTCCCAATCTTTCATCACAACCTTCCTCCTTTCAAACCTTCTTCTTCGTATTTACCACCCATCGCTTCGCATGTCATTTTAAATAGTTTTTCTTTTTCTTTCATAATTTTCTCCCACTTAATATTTTTTCTTTAATATTTCCTGTAACTTCTTATCCAAATCAATCTCCTCTCCACTTCTGATTTTATCCCAATTGTCAATTATTTCCTTTGCAAAGATGACTTGTTCTATAGAATCATTTGCCCCTTTAATGAATTTGTATCTGAGAGTATCTATCGAATAATCCTTCATATATGTTGAAATTACAGTATTTGGTCTTCCATGTTCAGGTGCATGAATTGTCATATCCACACAAGTTATTGCTTTTTCATTCCCAAAACCAAATCCTTCTCCCTTATGCATAATGCAAAGCCAATCCATTCTAGTCCCCAGCCCCTTACCTTTAATATGCTTTACTTCCAACATATATTATACCTCCTATTTTTCTCTTTTTGCTTCAATACAAACAATTCTATTTTCTGGTAACTGCTTTACCATATAATTGAGAGTCCATAACATAATTTGCTTTTTGTGTGGTTTATTACTATCTCTACAACATTATCTATAGTTTTTTCTTCCATCACTCCACCCTCTTCCATACTATCCCTAAATATATAGAGAGATGGGGGGGTTAAGTAGTTTTCTCTCCTGCAAACCCTCTGAGAGATTACCAGCCCTTTATGTAGGTGAGGTTTGGTCTGTATTCTTCGATTGTTTCTTTTTTGGTTAATACACCCAGCAGTATCAAGTTCAGTAGGAAGTATACGAATGTCTGTGTCGTTGCGTCGCCCTGCAATATTGTTGCAATGTTACAAAGAATTGCGTATATCGAGTAGAAGAACAGTAGCCACCAAGACCAAGCCTGTGTATAATAGAGACCGTAAATCACTAGGATGTCGAGCAGTAGTACCAGTATTAGCTGTGGTGTTTCAAAAGTTGTCTCTATTGCCCCGACAAGCCCTGCGAGATTACAGAGGGCATGCAGGACTACCAGCCCCATTATTATCAATATAGAGGTTTTGTTCAGATTTGCTGGCATGGGTTCACCAAATTGTGAAATTCTTAAAAGTATATAAATTTATCTGGGGAATTGAATAAAAATGGGAAAATGGGAAATTACCACAATAATTACCACTTTGGAAATTGACTTCTTTTCTTCAAGATGATATATACTAAAAAGATTGATATTACAGCAATTATCACCAAGAATACTATGAATAGCATCAATAAATTTATCAACTTACTATACAAAACATCTGGAAGTTTGTCGAACTGAGCTATTCCAGCACCCCACACATAGTAAACACCCTTCGGATAGCATGTTTCCTCAACAGCAGATTTAACAGCATTTGCAACTACTGTACCATCCCAGAAGTAGAGCGTTCTCACCAAATCATACAAGCCTCTGTTCTTTGAGATTGCAACTGCTATTCCACCAGCTACGAATGGTGCTGAGAAGGATGTTCCAGACATTACTCTTTCCTGTGTTTTGCCCCAGGGAAGGCGTATTGATTCTCCAGGTGCTACGCAGTTTGGTTTCTTGAGTGCTGGTGAACCTCTTGAACTCCACTCACAGATTGTATCATCTCTCAAATCTAAGATTGTCCTCTCTGGGTTCTCAGCACCTACTGCTATGACATTCGGATTTATTGCTGGAGATAAGATTGTGTTCAAATCAGAACCAGAGTTACCAGCAGATGCAACAACAACTATTCCAGCACGGGTCAGTTCTTCCGCCTTCTGTGAAATCAAATCTCTTTCAGAGGGGATAGCACCAGCAGATATGCTTACGACATCTGGCTTTAATCTCTTTGCCATGTCCATAGCTTCTATGAAGGTTTTTTCAGTTGATTGCCCAAGTGGGTCGAATGATTTTATACAGATTAATTCATAGTTATCAACCTTTGTTGTCAGTATATATAGTAAGATTGAGGCTACTGCTGTTCCATGCCCATAATCATCTTTCGTGTCGCCTGTCACCGTGTAGGCTGTTATCTTTGATAGGTCTATTACCGTGTCGTTTATCTGATATACTCTTGGCGAAACTCCAGAGTCTATAAAGACTACTCTGACATTGCCTGATGTTTTTGACAAGTTTGAGATTCTAAGTAAATCGCACATTTGCTTGATTGAGTAGCCCTTTGGAAAGAGTGGTGGTTTTACTGGTGGAATAAATGGATTTTCAGAAACAGCTCTCACATGGACTATCTGTGAAGTTCTATCGAAGCTATTGCCCGATGCATCTCTAATCTCCAAAATTACCTCGTAATTTCCCTCACTCTCATAAGTGTGTGTTGGATTTTTGCCTGTTCCTGTTGTTCCATCCCCAAAGTTCCAGAGCCAAGTGGCAATATTTCCAGAGCTTCGGTCAATGAAATGAATAGATTGGCCTGGTTGTGGGTTTGGTGGATAATATGAGAATCTAGCTACGAGACCGCCACCTATACTTAAATTTAGCCACTGCGTCGTCTTGGAAAGGTCAACAACCGTTGTATTTATTGCAGTAATATTATTATATTCTCCAGATATTTGAAGAATATCGCCAGTCTCGGCATACAGCGAACAGGTATAAATCCCGCTCTCATCCGTAACTCCCGTATCTTGTTCTGATGTATTGAGATTTACAACCGTAACTTCTATTCCAGCGAGTGGTTGATTTTGAAAATAAACATATCCTGCAATCCCAACTGGCTGTCGCAACCCCACAGCAGGAGTAAGAGTAAAAATAAGGGTCAATATAACTAGGATTGAAACTATCCTGTGCATGTTTTTTGAATAGTTTGGATATTTATTAATTTAGCCCTACCCTACCACACCTTACCAGTTACCTAACCGTTCCGCACCGTCACCCCATTTTCACCAAACCACGCCTCAGCCCACCAAGTACCTGACCCCGCCTAACCAAGCCGAATCCAGCAACACACCTAACCAAACCCCACATCACCTCATTACAATTATATAATCAACTTTATATTTTTAAGATTTTCTATCCCGTCTTCATCAATTCTAACTACTTTCCATCCAGCCCTTCTCAACATCCAATCTCTAAATCTATCTCTTTTCTTATCTTTATGCCAATATTTTCCATCCACTTCAATCGCTATCTTCTTATCTGGTATGGCAAAGTCTATTATGAAGCCGAGTCTTGTTGGATACTGTTCTATGTAATTCACTCCAAGTTCATCAAGTATTTGTTTGGCTCTCTTCTCCAGACTGGTCAGATGTGTCTTTCCCCGTTCCATTTTCCACCTTCTCGAAGGTTACTAATTCAAACAATCCATAATCTGGTCGGAAATCGCCCAGCCCCTTGTATCGCCCAGCATCCACAATGAATCTTTTTAGGGCGTCTGGCGTAATTATCGGGTCAATTATATGTACAGTAAATTCCAACTCCCACTCCTTGAATTTTGGTCTGGCTCTTACAATTCTACTTCTTTGAACTACAACTGGTCTTAAATCTACTTCCCATGCCTCTTCTGGGTCTTTGCCATCTGGAACTATTAAAGGTGCATATTCTTCTTCAAAAAGTATTCCTGCCCTAACATAATCTTTGTAGGTTTTCTTTCCTTTCCCTGGAACACGATAATCTACTGATGCATTACGTATGGATGCCTTAATCATATATGTTGGTATTGCTATCTTTCCATTTTCATCCCTATATATTGCTTTCTTTGCCTCTTCAACTGGGTCTGGAATATCTCCTGTTCTCCTTCTTGTGGTCTCTGAGTTGAATTTGTGCATAATTAATGGTCTTGTTCCCCTTATTTTTACTCTATATGTTTCTATTGCATCTACCATTTTATTCACCTCTCATATTCAGTATATAAAAAACAATATTTAAAGTTGTTGGTAAGTTATATATAATGGTTATCATATTTACAATTATGCAGGAGTTTACAAACATAAGGGTAAGTAAGAAATTGAAGCAAGAGTTGGCAAAGTTTGGCAAATTTGGAGAGACTTATGAAGATGTGATTTGGAAACTTATAAAGATAGCAAGAGAAAAGCAAAAATGATTATCATATACTTTGATGGGGCTTGCGAGCCAACAAATCCTAAAGGGATAGCTACCTATGGATTCGTGATTTACAAAGATGGGAAGAAAATAGGACAGGGTAAAGGGTTGGCATGTAAGCCTTTCAGTTGGAAAGCATCAAATAACGTTGCAGAATATACTGCTCTAATAAAGGCTTTTGAGTTTGTAAGAAATAAAGGATTGAATGATAAGATTGTTGTTAGAGGAGATAGTCAACTGGCAATCAGGCAGATGCAAGGCATTTACTCTGTGAATGCAACTAGAATTATTCCTTTATATAACAAAGCTCGGGAATTGACTAAGGGCTTAAATGTAAGATTCGAGTGGATTCCAAGAGAGAAAAATGAAGAAGCAGATTGGCTAAGTCATAAGGCATACGAGGAGTATCTTGATACACATCCTGAAGCATTAAACAAAATAAAAGATTTTTTAGCAACAGAAAAGCAAAAAGAGTTTATGAAGAGATTGAAAATCAAATTTGATAAATATATTGGAAAGAGAGAGGCAAACAGGTTGATAAGTAGGAAGCTGGAGAGATATTAAATATATTCTCCTTACCCTACCCTATAGACCGTGCCTTACCTGATACCAACCATACCTCAAACATAGCTTACCATAACAGCCTTATCTCGCCATGCCACACCACAAACAATTTCTAAATTAAATTTATATTTTTTAAATTTACTATTTCCACCACTTCCTCCTCCTATCCTTCACCACAAGCAAAACCAATACCACCACAACTATCCCAATAACCACAGGAGGAATGACTGCAAACCAATCAAAACCTCCCTCGCTTTCAGGCTGTATCTCTTC
>Ga0190348_1000220_pt1 | contig 16145 bp, 28 predicted proteins | sample 48721367_MG_FD_161658 | JGI IMG/M metagenome (GOLD analysis project Ga0190348, IMG submission 161658) | Hydrothermal vent microbial mat bacterial communities from Southern Trench, Guaymas Basin, Mexico - 4872-13-6-7_MG | ecosystem: Environmental > Aquatic > Marine > Hydrothermal vents >... | reverse complement strand
CCTCCAGTAATTACTATTTCATTAGTCATAATCAAAAATATCATCGGTGGCATAGATTGTATTTGCATATAAGTCGGCAATTAAAAAATTAAATCCCTCTTTTTCGGCTTTTAACTTATAAGTTTTTAACTGAAGTAGTTCGCTTAATATATTTTTTTCTTCTTTGAGTTTGAAATAAGAGTAAATTAAATAAACTATTGAAACTGTAAAAATTACCAATTCTAAAGACCTGAGAATAATCATTTCTATCATAATCTTCTTTCAAAAATAGTTCTAATATCATTTACTAAAGAATCCCACTCCTCGCTATTAATTTGTAAAACAGGATTTAATGAGGTATCAATTGCATTATCCTCTTCAAATTTTTTAAATTTTGATAAAACTTCAGATTCGATATTTTTTATATTTTCTTTAATTGATTGAATATGAGTTTCTATTTTAGCAGTCCAAACTAATTTATTATCTTTAACTTCTGTTTGTTCTTTAAGAGTATAAGCCAACACCTGTTCAATTTCTTTTGCTCTTTCTTCTGCAAAATTTTTAATTAATTCATTCATCTCTTTTATTATTTTCTTTCTCATTTTAAATGTAAACTTCTTTTTAATTGTTTTTCATCTTGCATATTTAAGTCATAAAATCCCTCCCACTGTCTTGTTACTTTTTCTTTAGATATTTTTGGGAGTATTGGGAGACTATTTTCATTTATCAGTTTAGCTTCAGATTTAAGATGTTGTTCTGTTTGACTAATCTCCACATTTACCGAGTTGCCAAAAAACACTTTAGAAAGAAAGTCTGTATCAGGAAAAACCTTCTTTTTATATTTAATTAATTTTATCATTTTAAATCCCCCTCTGAAATATTAAAAAAGTGTTTAATCCAATGAATTACTGCTTTAGTCATAACGAAACCATCTGCCCAACCATCAGTATCTAATTCTGATATTGTCAAATTTAATCCATTTTCAAATTTTTTAGTTATTGATAATTCTTTATAATCTTCTATTTTAGTTAATTCTTTAATCCATTTAATTACTTCTTGTCTTATTCTATTTTCACAATCACACCCATCACTCGGTAATGATAATTCTTTTAGGGTTTTCAATCCCCTTTCGTTATATATTTCTAGCATAATAAATTCATAAGTTTTTTAGTTTATACCAGATTCTTGGTAAAAACCATTTTGAATTTTTTAAATCTCTATTTTCATCAATTAAACCCATTTGCCAGATTACAGGTTCTCCTGCTCTTATTTCCATATAAAAATAATTAATATTATCACTTATAGGTTTTCCATCTATTTTAATTAATGTATTTTGTCCATAAGGTAATTTATTTTCTTTAGTTCTTTTTTTTGAATGTATCCCAGTAATTATTTCTAATTTCATTCTAAAACCCCTTCAAGATATAATAAAGATTTATTCATTAATTCAACTAAATGGTCTGCATATTCTATATTTTTTTGAATGTGTTGTATTCTATTTTCTGGATTTCCAAAATCCCAGTTTTTTAATTCTTCTTTTGATTTATCTATTAATTCTGATTCTAAAGAAGATTCTAAATTTTTTAACCTACCTAAAGTTTCTCTTAGTCGACCTTCAAAATCAGATACTTGTTGTTGGAGAATTCGCAAGTCCGATTGTTTAGATTCTTCATTCATATTTTTCATACCTCTTCAAAACATTTAATACATCAATTGCAGGATATTTACTAAGTAAAATAAGAGTTATTCTTAATATTTCTTTAATATCCCCAATAGAAACTTCACGAGTATTTTTTTTATTACCTTTTGATTTTTCTCTTTTAGCTATCTCAACTGCAATATCATTCAAATTTATTTTTTTCATTATTATATAACTTAAAGAAGTATATATTGTTTTCTATAGTTCATCATATATATTCAAATGTAATATAATGGTTTAGTGGTTTTAGGATAATAAGGAATATTTAATTCATTAGAATATGTTCTCTTAATATTTAAATACTCTTTTTCCATTCTGGATGATTTTTCAGAATCAAAGTAATAATAGGACATTATTCTTTTTTTTCTTTAAAATAATATTCCCCAAGGTCTAAAATATATTTACCTGTAATTGTTATAAATCCAGTTAATCCAGGATTAGTGGTTGCAGACCAACCAATTATGGCGGGAAGTCCAACTTTGATTAATTCTTTTATTGTTTTCCAATTACCTTTTAACCATCTCCAAAAGGAATACCCTTCAAAACTCATTGCAGGGCTAATTACTCTTTTTTTAGTTACCATAATTATATTATTTTATTAATATACTAAATAATTATATAAATTTATGAAACTAATAATAAATATAAATGAAGAAAATGAGGAATTATATTGGGAATTTATGAGATTAAAAGTAAAATATAAACTTAAAAATCATGCTAAACTTTTAGAGATATTAATTGAAAAGGCTGGATTATGAGGGTAACTACAAGAGTGAATAAATTAAACGAAATTTTAATGGAGGGATATTTATCTTTTAAATATTTTGCGGAGAATATAGTAAAAGAAGTTGAGGGATATAAAGTTGAAATAGCTGACTTTCATCAGGAGTGGATTGATGCTATTTTAAAAAATGATAATGTAGTTATTTCAGCAAGTCGTGGTTCAGGAAAAAGTTTGGTAATGGGGGTATTGTTTCCTTTATATATAGCAACTTATAATTCAAATAAATCTATTTTAATAGTATCTCCTACTGAAGAGCGTTCTTTTGAAATATTACAGAAAATTAGATATGTTATTGAAAATAATTCTTTACTTAAATTTCTAAAACCAGAAAGTGGAACAGGTACTTGGAGTAAACATAAATTAGATACATCAAATCATTGTCAATTTTATTGTAAAGTCTTATCTTCAAATATCAGGGGACATCATGTAGATTATTTATTATTAGATGAATGTGGTGAAATAGGGGATGGAGAAATATTTTTTAGTGCAGTATTACCAACAATTTATACCAAAAATGGAAAATGTGTGGCAATTGGAACACCAACAAGTAATTCAGATTTATTAAATACATTGTCACGTAGAAAGACATTTAAAAGTTTGAGATATCCTGCAATCAAATTAATAAATGGAAAATTAATCCCATTGTGGGAAAAGAAATTTTCTATTAGTAAATTGAATAGAATAAAAAGAACAATGGGTGCATCCAGATTTGAAAGAGAATTTATGTTAAATATAGTTTCAAAAGAAAATCAACCATTTACCCCAGAAATGTTAATGAGTTGTCAAAATGATAAATTAAGATATTTGGAGAATGGAGATATAAATAGGGAATATTTTATTGGAGTTGATTTGGCTTATTCTAAAAAAGGTGATTACACAGTAATTACTGTGTTTGAAATGCAACCAAATGAAGTAATGAGATTAGTTTATATGTTCAGAGTTAGAGGGATGGATATCCCATCACAGGAAAATAAACTAATTGAAATTATGAATAAGTTTCCTCCCAAACGAGTAGTGATAGATATTAGTTTATTTGGTTTAAATATGGTTAATAATCTATCTAGAATGGGTTATCCAATAGAAGGTTTCTCTTTTGGAGGTCGTGGTAAGAGAAGTTTAATTTTATTTACTGCACTTAAAGCATATTCAGATAAAAAGATAGAAATTCCTTATCATGAAAGTGTGAGGGATGGAATTTGTGGGGTAAAGAATTTAGAACGTGAAGCATCTAATATGCAATTAATTGATGGAAGCTTTAAAAGTGTTATGGGACATGATGACATTTTAATAAGCGTGGGTTTGGGGCTTTATGCAGCTTCAAAGTTTAAATCTTGTTTGGTTTATGGGGCTTCTAATTCATCTAATATATATAAAGAAGTCAATAGGAATTATGGGGGAAGAAATTATAAAGAACAAAAAGAAAAATATATTGAGTATCTCCAATCATTACATAGATAAAATTAAGAAAAAATACAAAAAAACTATATTGGGGATTAAATTTAAATTGATAAATTGGAAATGGAGAATTATTTCTGAATTTAAAAATTCAGAAACTTATAAATATTATTATGGTAGTTTAATTTATATTATGTTTACAGGAATTTTAATTAATTCATTTACAAGTTTTTATTTAAATTTTAATTTTACGCTTGAAGGTATTATAGGTTCTGGAGGTATTATGTTTTTAATTCGTTATGAAACCATTGAGTTCATAAGGGATTTAAGAAAGAGATAATTATGCAACCATTAAATAAATTCATATTAGGGGAGGATACAATAAAAGAAACAGATGTTGCAGGTATTTCAAGTACTGTTAAAGATAATAAAATTGATACCAATAGAATTGATTTAAGTCAATTTGAAGCTATTTATATTACAGATGCTTTGGTTAGAAATTCTATTAATGCTTCTGTTTGTTTGTTTGATTATGATTATGAAATAGTAGCTAGTTCACCGAGAGTTAGAAGAGAGACTGAAGAATTTATGAAATTTATTAATTATGATTCTTTAAAATTAGAACTTGCCAAAAATGCATTTATTTATGGTGATGGGTGGCTTGAATTGGTTTATAAAAATAATGAATTTTTGGGGGTGGTTAATTTGAATCCAAAAAGAGTGGATTATAAGAAAGATATGAATGGTAAAATCTTATTAGATAGTAAAGGTAAGATTGAAGGATATACACAAACTATAGGATATGAACAGTCTTCAGATAAAAATTTAAAAGGGAAAGTTGAAATGGTAAATGGAGTTCCTGTTATTATTTTAAAACCAGAACAAATTGCTCATTTTTATTTTGACTCAATAGGGGAAGGTTGGTATGGAATAGGATTAATTGAACCTATATATTCAATTACTTTAGGAAAAAATGAAGCTGAAATGGGATTATCTCATGTAATTAATAAAGTTGGTTTTCCTATAGTTATAAATAAAATAGGTTCACCAGAACATGTTCCAACTCCAGAAATGATTGAGGAAGGTGCTAAAATAGTAAAAGATTTAAATTACAAAACCGAATTAACAGTTCCTTATTATATGGATATTGATACTCTTAAAATTACTAGAATCGAAAAACTCAGAGAATATTTACAATATTTTCTTGAACAACAGATAACAGGTATAGGGATACCAGGAGGAATTGCTACAGGGTCAGGAGAATCAATCAACAGGTCAACATTGGTAACTCAAGTTAAAATGTTTATGAAAATAAATGAATCAAGAAGGAAAAAGCAGGTTAATCAATTTGAAAATACAGTTCTAAAGACTTTAGCCAAATCAAGAGGTTGGAAAGAAATACCTACTATTAAAATAATACCCACTGATTTGGATGATATTTTGAAAGACATCAAAAAAGAAAAAAAAGGTGAAATTGGATAATGGAAATGATATTTTTAGGAACTGGACCAACAACACCAATACGTGGAAATGGAAAAAATTATAGGAGTAATACTTCTCTACTTGTTAAATTAGATGATAAAAATATCTTAATTGATGCTTCTCCTATGATAGTTGAACAATTATTTGAAAATGCTGTTGAGAATATAGATGCAATTTTATTAACTCATAGCAACTATAGTTGTGTAAAAGGAATAAAATATTGTAGTGAAAATTTTAAAGATGTGCCTGTATTTGCTTTAAAACAAACTTTTGATATAATAGATAAATATTATAAAGATTTAAATATTACAAAACATATAATTAAACCAAATAAACTTTTTGATGTATTTGGATTGTCTATTTTACCTATTAAAATAAATCATACCGAATCATTAAACAAGAAAAATCAACCATGTGTGGCTTATAAATTTAATAATAGTTTATATGCTCCAAATATAGAATCAATTCCAAATACATCTCTAAAACATTTTAGTGATTTGGATTATCTAATTTTAGATGCTTCAATGTATTTTAATAAATATATGAAATGTCATTTAAATTTAAGTGATTCTTTAAGGATAGTAAATATATATAAACCTAAGAAAGCAATTTTAACACGTATAGGTCATACTTATCCAGATTATTATAAAGCTGAAAAACAAATAAAGAATTATTGTAACTTAAAAGGATATAATATAAGAGTCAAATTAGCTTATGATGGGCTAGTAATTGGTGAAGAAGTTAAAAAACTCGGGAAAATTTTAGATGAAAAAATATCAATATATCTTAAAGCTCCACTTCCTGAAAAAATATTTAATAATGAGAGAAGATATTTTTTTAGACCAGACAAATTAAAGAAGTTATTAAAAACCAATTTATATCTGGTTGATGATAATTTTTGTTATGGGATTGTGGAACTAGTTAAAATTACTGAAATTAAACCTAAAGAATTAGAACGAATTAAAGAAAAATATGAAAAATTAAAAGAATTAGACATTAAAGAGATTTTTAAGAAATATAAAAAAATATATGCTTATGAAGTTAAAATTATAACAAAATTCCCTAGAAAGAAAACAATTAAAATTAAAGGTGATAAAAATAATTTTAGCAATCCTTTTGAGTTTATAGAAAATAAAATTGAAGAAAAACCAAAAAAAGTTGAAACAAATGTAAAGAATAAAAAAACTGAAACAAAAAACGAGGAAATTAAAATAGATATAGACAAGTTGTTAAAACAAAAAGAGAAAGATTTGAAACATAAATTAGATATATTAGAGTTGAAAAATAAAGAGAGGGAAATGGAAATTATAAACAAAAAAAAGAAATTAATAGATAAATTATTGGAGAAGGTGGAAGATGGAAGTAGTTAATTTATATTATGATAAGGAAAAGACTAAAAAAATAGGAGAGGAGATAGATTTTGGAATTGTAGAAGCAGGAAGAGAAGAAGAACGGATAATTTATATTCAAAATGAATTGCCTTTTAAAATAAATCTAACTTATAAACTTAAAAAAGAAGATAAAATTGAATTAATTTCATCTCCTAATTATTTAGATTCTGAAAGAGGAGGAGAGATTAAATTTAAAATAAAAACAAAACTATTAGAAATGAAACCATTAAGAGACATTATATCTATAAAAGCCAGTTGGATTGTTAGTTAAAAATGATAGAGTACGAAAAAACAGATGACAAAAATATCATCAAGCAAATTGAAATTGTTGAAAATGAAGTTCATATTGATAAGCTGGAAAAGGATATAGCGGAATTAGAAGAAAAATTAAAAAATATGCCAGAAGAGATTATACTTCCGACTGATAAGGTTGAACAAGAGGCAGAATTAAAAAGGAAAAAAGAATTTCTTAAAAAATTAAAGGTATTATAATGGCGGTAACATTTCAAAATGAAGTAGATGTCCCTTATATTTATTTTTATGATGCTTCTGAGGGGACATATGGAAGTAATTTAGCTGGGGCGTCATTTGATTATTTCCCAGATGACGCAGAAGCTGGTGATTATATTTGTTTTGGAATTACAAACAATCAAGGTTATTACCATACATTAAAATTAAATATAGGAACAGCATTAGTGGCAACTTCTATTTCAGTGGTTTGGGAATATACTGATAATCCTTATGGCAATCCAGCGACTTGGAGCGAAATACCAGCTGACAGATTACAAGATTTGTCTAATGGATTTCAAAATGCGGGTGTTCAATATGTAGGATTTAACTTATTTCCGCCAGCAGGAGGAACATTCACAAAACTTTGGTCTTCCGCAAGATATTCTATGCCTATTGGCTATCGTCTATGGATTAGGTGTAGAATAGTGTCGGTTAGCGGACTTACAGAAGGTGGAGCAAATCAAACCACCCCTCCAAAATTTTATGACCAGAAAGCCCATATAACAGGAACAGGTTCATCATTTGATGATTTGGTAACGGCTGACAAATCAGGAACTTTTACTTTAATGTATCCAGAAGCAGCAGCGACAAATCTTAATGTTTTATTTCAACCAAGACCGCAAGAATGGGGGGCAACAAAAATACAATGTGTTATTACAGGATATTCTGCAAGTGGAAATGTTGTCTTGACGGGAAAAGATGAGGCTGATAATGCTATAACAGAAACTATTGCGATAACAGGAAATGGAACATTCACTTCAACAAAAGCATTCAAAACAATAGATAGTGATGGAGTGGATTGCACAGGAACTTATACGATTGAATTAAGACAACCTCGTTGGGGGGTATTTGGAAAATTTGGCAATATGTGGCAATTTTCACAGGTTGTATTATATATTGGTGATGGTTCTACTGCTACTGATATTACCGAAACAGGAGGACATTTAAGATTAGAATATTCTGGACTTCGTTTAAACACAAACGCAACTCTGACCTTAGGAGATAAAGACGCTACTTACGAATATCCGAATGTGCCATTTATGATTGAATGGTATAATTCTGGTGGTCAGAGTGCAGATTATGGTTGGTTGGGTACTGGAATTTATTTACGGGATGTTAATTTATACAATGTTATTTATTGTAATTATGGAAGTTATACAAGATTTCAATTTGTTTCTGCTAACACGACAATTAAAAGATTTTCTGCTCCTAAGGGTTCGTTGTATTATATTTATTTTTCAGGCGATGCTGCCAGTGGAACATATTCTGATATTGCCATTCCACAAATTTATCAAAGTATGGGAGGATTGCCTGTATGGAATGACCTTAAATTAAAAGGTGGTGGTATTGGTGGAGGGTTTTTATATAGTAGCCCACCTGCCAACACTCCTGATGTCGCTACTCGTTTAGTTAGACCAGAATTTGAAGGCAATACAAGAGATGTTTGTCATTATAGTGGAGGAAATGGAATTGTAATTGTTGACCCCGTTAATCCATTAGTAACCAGCAAATTAGGAGGAAATATGTCTAAGTCAGGATACACTTATCGGATATGGTTATATTATACTCTAAATATTAAAGTAATTGACCAAAACGGAAATGGAATTGAAATGGCTACCGTTACAGTTAAAAACAAAGACGATGATGAACAATTTTCGGTTACCACTGATGGAAATGGAGATATAACACCTCAAGAAGTTCTAACAGCTTTATGGTCTCACGAATATGATGGGGATGGATATAAAAGTTATACTGATGAAGAAAAAACAGATTATAACGATTTTACCTTAGAAATAAAAAAAGCAGGCTACCAAACTTACACAAAGAAATTCACACTTGATAAGAAAATTGACTGGGTTATTAGATTAAAACGAATTTCCATTAATATTGATAGTGAGGTAATATTATGAGATATTTAGAAAGTGAAAATCCATATATAATAGCAAGATTTACAACTGGAGATACTGTAAAGATTAGTATTTATAAATTATCTGATAATTCTAAAATTGTTGATGATGTGGCTATGACTGAAATAGGAACTACAGGGTATTTTAAATATCAATTCAATCCTTCTCCTACATCATTAACAGAATATTTGTATATCGCAAATAATACAATAGAAGAACACGCTGGAAAGATTATATTAGGAGGTTATCCAGATAGTATCAAAGACCAGACAGATAAAATGAATTTCACAGGCACAGATATAAAGGCGACACTGGATGGTGAGGAAGTAACAACAGATTCAGCGAGCAGGATAGCGAGCAGGGCTGATGTATCTGCATTGGCATTAGAAAGTACAGTAACACAATATGAAAATTATAAGGCAACTGGATTTAGTACACATACTCCATTAGATGTAAGAACAGAATTGGAGGGGGAGGGAACAAAATTAACTGCAATAAAAGATAAAACAGACACATTAAATTGGGATGATATAACAAAAATATTGCAAATAGAACAAGGAAAATGGAAAATACAAAATAATCAAATGATTTTTTATGATTCTGATGGAGTTACACCAATACTAACATTTAACTTAAAAGACAAGAATGGAAATTCTACAGAAACAGAAGTCTTTGAAAGAGACCCAGTATGAATACAATAATTACAAGAGGTTTAGGAGGAGAACAATTAATTACTAGAGGTTATGGATATATACAGGAAGATGTTTCTGGTGGTGGAGGGGGTAAAAAAAGGAGAATACATCATCCATCTAAATTATTTAGAGAGGCAAATTGGGAGTTTAAGATTCCTATTTATACAAAAATCAGAGGGGGTTTAAGTAAGGATTATAAAATTTCAGCAAGTATTTTAAATAAAACCATTAAAGAATTAAATTGTATTGGTAGTATTTATAATATTAAATCCCAAAATTTTGAATTAAATTGTAATGTAAAAGGAGGGTATATTGAAAAATATGAGTTATCAACTAAGGTCTATAATCCTTATATATCTTTTATTTTAAGTGATTTGTAGCAATCGAAGTCACTTAAGTGAATATATTTGATATATATACTACAGACTATAAAAAATATATGGTTAAAGAGTATGTTAAAAAGAACTGGACTTTACTAAGTGCAGGTGAAGCAAATGGAAATTATTATAGTCGTGAAGAGCTTTCCAAAGGAGTAAAAAATACTGTATGGGATAAGAATAATCTTTCGATTTTTATGGACCATTCCCCTTATGAAACTGGAACTTGGGTTGGTAGGGTTGAAAATCCTCACATGGAGGGTAATGATTTAAAAGGTGATTTGTATTTTTATGATTTAAATTTAATTAATAAATTAGAAGCTAAAGCGGAATTTGGGATATCCCCAGAGCTTGTTGGAAAAGAAGTTGATGGGAATGTCACAGATATTACATTCCAAAACTTTAGCGTGGTTTTTGAACCAGCATGTAAAACAACTTATCTTAATTCAAAAAATAATGAGAAAGAAATTCTCATTGAACAGGCAATAACGCCTGAAAAAGGATACTTCTATTTTGTAGATTCTGACGGAAATGTATGTCAGAGAAAATTACAGAAAATACAGAATAGGGGATATGTAAATATGGTAGACAAGACTAAATTGGAAGACGAAAAAATAGACGAAACAGAAACGAAAGATGCGAACAAAACCACAGAGACAGTAGAATCCAAAATTGAGTCCATGTTATCCGAAATTTTGGAATCACAAAAATCGATAACCAAAAGGCTTGATGACCTTGAATCCAAAGAAGAACCAGAAACAAAACAGGAAGAAAAGGAAGACAAACCTGAGGGAGATACTGAATCAAAAGATGAGACCGAAGAACCTGAAGAAAAACCTGAAGAAGCTAAGTTATCAGCAGATATGTACGAAGCTTTAAGGGAAGTTAATCCAGACTATGCAGAATTCGTCAGAAATTATGTTAGAGAACATAGTACTGAAGGAACTCTAGTTGAATTAATGGAAAAATCTTCAATTGAATTCAAAGAAAATAGAAAAACTTTGGAGGATGAAGATAAAAAACAGGAACTTCAAGACAACAAAGTAACAGTATCACAACCAGAAGGTGATGAAGAAAAAAAGGAAATTTCATTGAGAGATGTTGACATGGAACTAGCTGAAGCCCTAATGGCACAACAGTCTGGTCTAGCCGCAGGTTCATTATGAGAGCAGATTTAGTTAATGCGGTTCAGGCAGCGTACACACACCAGAGACTTGGAGACTATTTTATATCCCAAAAACTAAATCAAAGGATATTAAATGGCGGAGGGTTCTCTTTATTTAAATTAGACAACCAAGGGACTACAACAACTTATGGTTCTACAAGTGGTGTTGCTACATCAACTCCAGCAACAGCAGGTACAGCAGGAATAACATGGCAAAAAGAGATTATAAGATATGCAGAAGCCTCAAGAATGTTCGACCAAGCAGTAATGCAGAATGTCTATATGGTTAATACAGGAGCTCACGAAGTGATGATTCCTAGAACTAGTAGTCATTTAGACATAGATGTTACCTCAACAGGTGAAGGTGAAAGCAGACATTTTACCGACCAAAGTAATGTTGTTACAACTCCAGTTACAATTGCAAAAACAGATTACTTAAAAGGAGGTATAGCTATATCGAAAGAAACAAACCAGAATACAATGGCTGATAGACTTAGCCTTGCTAGAGAACAGCTGGGTGAAGATATGGCACAAAGAGCCGATGTTGCAACTGCAACAGAACTTCAGGACACAAGTGTAACAAATGTAGTCTATGGAGGTAGTGGTAATTCAAGTGTAGATGGTTTAGCAACAGGAGATGTGATAACTCCAGATTTGGCAGTGGATGCAATGGAAAAAATAGAATCCAACAATTTCATCCCTAGAATGTTATTCTTAGGAACACCTCAAATCAAAGCATTTAGAAAAAGCAGTCAATTTATAAATGCAAGTGAATATGGTTCAGATGAAGTTGTTCTTAAAGGAGAAATAGGAAACTATCTTGGCGTAAGAATAATTAAGACAACCAACACACCAGCTTATTCAAGTGGTGCTACAGATATCAATGAAAATACTAAAACTTGGGGTGCAACAGGACATACTTGTATAATGGTGGGAACAAACAAACATAACAAACTTGTTGGTGGTGTAATGGCATGGAAAGAAATGCCATCAATTAATTATGAATACGACTTAGATACTGCATCACATCGTTTCTACAGCGACCAATGTTTCAAAGTAAAGGTTTTAGAACCTAAAGCGATTTGCTTAATTAAAGTATCAGACGCTTAATTTATTTTATTTTTTATTGTATTTTTTTATTTTTATATGTAGTTATGGGTAGTTATTCTTATGTTCAATTTACCGAATTAGTGGAGGGAAAATTAAAACAACATACCTATTATGGATTAAATGAAATTGAGTTTCAAAATTTAAAACATAGATACAAAATTATTAAGTATTCTAAAAATATATAATTATGATAAAAATAGATTATGATTTCAGGAAAGGATATTCACTAGAACAAAAGGATTTTAAAATAGATTATTTGACTAAAAAAGAATTATTAGAATATATAAATCTTCTAAATTCAAAGTGTAGTTATATTTATATTTCACAATATGCAAAATAAATTAAGTGCAAGTGAAATTTCAAATCTTATTTATTATCAAACTTTTAATTTTCCAAAAATAAAACATAAATCTAAATACAAAAGTGGAAATCAATTACATAAAGAATTAGGTTTTACAAATCAAAAAATATATTCAAGATATTACAAAAGACCATATGAAAATGAATTTTGGAGATTAAATGGAATACCTGACCGAATAGACCAAAGGGAAGGAGTAGTGGAAGAATTAAAAACTTACCGCTCTGAAGAAACAAAAGAAAAACAAAGAAAAGCAGGAGAAACTCAAATTAATGTTTATTCATTTCTGACTGGATTATACAAACAAAAACTTTATCTCTACAATACAGTTACAAAAGAATTTGAAGAAATCCAAGAAGGATATTTTGATTATGATAAATTATATTCTGATGTTGAAAAAGCAATTTATTTAAAAAAATCTCACGAAGATGGTAGGTAAAAATAGACCAGTTCATTTATATGGTAAGTTACTTGGTTATTGTTATCAATGTCGATGTCCAAAATGTGGGGCTCGTTTAAATTATAAACCTATTCGGAAAAAAGGAGAGTTGCATGCAAAATTAAAAAGTAATGCAATGAAAACATGTCATATATGCAATTGTAGGTTTAATGTTAAAAATAATCTAATTGGTGAACGTGATATTAAAACTAAATAAATTATTTTAAACAGATTTTGAAAAAGGAACAAACCACAAAAACCACAAATACCGCAAATTTTTGAAACTACCTTATATAGGCTACTTTCATAAAATTGAAGTTTATATGGTTGTTGTGGTTTTAAAGCATTCTGTTGGGGTTATTTGCGATTTTAAAAATCATAAAAACCATAACTTTTTTAATTTATAGTAATTATCCACAAAAACCACAATATAAAATAAAATATGTTATATTAAAAGATTTTATATATAATTATGGTTGGAGTGGGATACAATAAACTAACTTCAGAACAAAGGGATAAAGTTATTGAGATATTGAAAGATGTTAAGGAGAATCCACAATCAGAAATGGAACTCATTGAAAAATATGGATTTAATGATTTGGGTCATGCTTTAGGTTTGATTACAGGTCATGACAAAGAGGGAAATAAATTAGAATTTTTTGAACTTACTGAAGCAGGTAATAATTTTTTAAATGGACGATATGGACAAGGAGAATTGAATATTTCATCAATCAATGGACAATTAGACCCTTTGAATATTGCAAAGGATTATATCGAAAAGAATCCTATAATCTATACCTCTAAAAAAGAAGGTCGTGTATGGTGGGTTTGGAATAATATAGAAAAATTTTGGGAACTTGCAGACGAAACTGATATATTTAATTCATTAAATAATATAACTAATTGGAGTGGGATGGTTCATAATTCAATTAAATCAGCATTGATAGAAAGTTTTAAAATGGTTGGAAGAAGAAAGTTTTATGAACTTAAAGAGCCTAAAAAAACATGGATTCAGTTTGGAGATGAAATAATAGATATAGAAACAGATGAGAGGATAAAACCAACCCCAGAATATTTCATAACTAATAGAATACCTCATAAATTAGGTTCAAGTAAGGAAACTCCTGTTATTGATAGTTTATTAATGGATTGGATGGATGATAACAAAGAAGATGTTATTAAATTGAAAGAAATAATGGCTTATTGCATGCTTAGTGATTATCCTATAAATAGAGCTTTTGCTTTAGTAGGTCGAGGTCGTAATGGTAAAGGGAGATATTTAGCAATGATTGAAAAATTAATAGGAAGAGAAAATACAACAGCAATAGAACTTCATAAATTATCAACTTCTTTTCATGCAGTTAAATTATATAAAAAATTATGTGCAACAACAGGAGAAACAAATCACAAGATAATGGAAGATACTGGGCAATTTAAAGGACTTACAGGTGGGGATATGATTAATGGAGAGTTTAAATACGGAAGTGGTTTTGATTTTAATAATTATGCTAAAATAATTTTAGCTACCAATTCATTACCACCAACTACAGATAAAACAGATGGATTTTATGCGAGATTTATGATTATTGAATTTAAAAAACAATATACTGTAGAGAAAGATGTATTAAAATGTGTGCCAAAAGAAGAATATAATAATCTATGTACTCAATTAATTCCAATTCTTAAAGATTTATTAAATAGGGGTAAATTTACTAATGAAGGAACGATAGAAGAACGAAGAAAGAAATATGAATCTATGAGCAATCCACTTGAAACATTTATAGAAGAAACATTTGATAAAGACCCTAATTCAGAATTTCCTAAATTTAAATTCAATGAATTATTTGAAGCTTATTGTTTAAATAATGGTCATAGAATTAAAAAATATAGAGAAATAAACACATTGATGAAAAGTGAAGGGTATGAAGATATGAGACTTAAATCTTTATATTCAGAGAGTGATAATCCAATTTGGCACTGGATAGGATTAAAATTAAAAGAAAAATAATTATGAGAAAGATAACTTTAGAAGAGCATAAAGAATTTGGGAAATGTTGTAAGAGATTATATAATCTTTTACTGGAATCCAGACAGGAAAAATTTAATAATGCTAAAACAAAAACAGAAGGGAAGAAAATAACATGGCATGAGGAAAAATCAATTAAAGCGATATTAGATTTAAAAAATCATTTGGAAGAAATAATGTTCAAAGATTATCCTGAAACAAAGTTACCGAAATTGGGAAAAGATATCTATTATGGTTCTGAATAGAAATAAGAAAGGAAAATTAACAGAAGTATATAATCAAGTATATTTAGAGTTAAAAGAAAGATACCCGATAGAAATTCCTATCATGAATTTTAATAATATTCTGAAAAAAAGTTTATCCAAAAATAAGAAATATTCTAGAGAAAATTTAAATTATTTGAGAGGTTATTTTAGGAAAAATAAAGTTCTTATATATAATCATTCAACAGGACATTTGAAATGGGCTTAATTAATAATTTTTAAGACATCCTATAAATACTCTAATGTGTTATAAATATATGGCATTAGCACATAGATGGGGTTTCCATAATGGAAAGTTAACCACAAAAGATATTGAGGTAACCGATACATTAATAATTAAAGGAAATATGACTTTTGGTGATGCAGCAACAGATACATTAACTGTTACAGGAACTGTAACTGTTGCAGATTCTGCAACATTCAGCAAGGAAGTAACTGCTTTGGGTTTATTTAATACAGCTACAGAATTGACAGAAAGTGGAGCAATACCTGCAAATACATCTTATGTTGAGTTAAATAATTCTACTACTAAAATTGAAGCAACAATAGCCGCACCAGCTGCAGGGAG
>Ga0190348_1000209_pt1 | contig 16488 bp, 17 predicted proteins | sample 48721367_MG_FD_161658 | JGI IMG/M metagenome (GOLD analysis project Ga0190348, IMG submission 161658) | Hydrothermal vent microbial mat bacterial communities from Southern Trench, Guaymas Basin, Mexico - 4872-13-6-7_MG | ecosystem: Environmental > Aquatic > Marine > Hydrothermal vents >... | reverse complement strand
CAAAAATAAAACAAAGAGAGCCAATTCTAGAACAAAAATAAAGGGAAAGAAGAGTCTTCGAAACCATTGCAATGAAACTAATTGTTTTACCAAAGAAATTCAACTCCAATTGTACCTTTAAAGAAATTATTTTCCATTAAAGAGTTTTTGCCCATTTTCTGTGTTTTTTTTAGCCGTTTTAAAAGAAAAAGGAGAGTATTTTATTAGGATTTAAACTAAATTCCCATTAGAAAATTTCTTTATTGGGAATCAAAAAAATGCTTTGAAAAAAGTGCAAAATTTTTTTCTAAGGCATTCAAAAAAGACTTTTTCCTTACAAAGTAACCATGGAAAAAGCTTGGAAAAGAAGATATAACGAGACAGAGTTTATAATATAAAGCATAGAAAATGAACGAAATACGAAAACGAGGGCACAGAAAAGACATTTTTTAAAAATGAGAGATTAAACCACTCGTTTTAGGCGTTTTCAGCCAAAGCTGAAAAGCCTTTTGTTAAAGGAAACGAAGAAATGTAACAAGAAGATCACTGAGGAAGAAAAATGACTGAAAAAAAATTCAATTACTCACCGGAAAGTTTCCCAGAAAATCGCTTGCCGGTTGGGATTGATTTCTCAAAAATGGACATTATCAACCTCCCCACAACCGGAGGAACAGAAGGAGAACTGAGAAAAGAAATCAAAGCAGAATTAGTGAAATTTTCAAGAACTGATAAGATAAAGAGACCTGCAAAAAGTACAATGGCGATAGGGTCCTTTGTCACAAGAGAACAGCTGCAAGCAATTTTACGAAAAGACAGAAGGGATCGAAGCTATTTCAAAATGCTTGATTATTGTAGAAAATACGACAAACAAACAACAGAGCTTTGCGCGGATTTTGACTTACTCCGGGACTTTTTCCCATCCGACCTTTTAACAGAAGTAGAACAATATTGCTTGAAAATTATTTCGAAAATTGAACAAAAAGTAAAAGAACAAGGAAATTTAAAGCTAACCCCAAGAAAAAGGAGGGGATTTGTCCTTGCAATCCTACGCTCGCATTGTCGTCGAAATGGCCGAAAGTTCCCGAAGGAGCTTCTCGAAGAGATTAATGATCGATTCAATTACACAAAACGCATTAAACCTTTTGAAATCTGTAAAGCGGAGAAGGAATTGATAGATTGGAACTTCCTTGCAAAAACAGCCGGGAGAGAAACAGAGGATATTCGAATTTTTTATCTAAACGTTATCAATAGCATTAATCGACTTAAGAGGAACCCTACAATTGCCAAAAGTAAAGAAAAAAGCAACATAGTTTCTCAAACACAAAAATATATAAACAATTTTGCAACCAACAAGGAACAACGAAAGGCATTAGTAAAAGTCATAAAACATCAAGACAAGGATTTCATTGCACGGTTGATAATCTGGACGATTGCAAAGCATTTTGCAAAGAAAGAATACAATCTCATTTACCGCGAACCAGAGAAAGAACCAGGTTGGAAAGAACTTTTCCTTGTCGAGAACCTACAAGGGCAAATGTCCGAAGAAATTCCGATTCGTTCTTTCAAGTTCATTTTCTGGGCGAGCTTCCATCTAAGAAAGAAACTCCGAGAAATCGGTCTGTTCCCAGAAGAAGAAACTGAAGAAAACGAAAAAACAAATTAATTTTTAAAAAATTAAAATTTTTTTATAAATAATGACTCGAGGAAAAGAAAGGAAAAACAATCCCAAAAAAGGGATGGCGTTTTCTAATGTTTCTTCTTGATAGAACGAATGAAATCTAATTTCTTTGTAGTAAGTTCTTTCTTCTCAATTGCTTCTTTGAACTTTTTGTTAAGCAAAGCAATGATTTGTCGAGCTGTTTCTTCATCTACATTGTTCTCGTTGAGGATCTTCCTAGTGTTTTCCAAAGTGTAAGTTTTCTGGTTGGAAATGCTTTTTTCCAAATTATCCAATTCTTCGTTTGAGAAAAGGCTTTTGAAAAAGAGAAGAACGCCTCGAACGATTAGCGTTGGCTCTCCAGAAGCGGTTTGCATATATTCCTTAAAGTAATCGGTTTCTGTTGCCATCTATCTACACCATTTTATTTTTCTACTTCCCTAAGAAAAAAGTTCTCTATTAAAAGATTTGCTTTTCATTCGAAAGAAAGTTTTTTATGGCTGATTTTAATGGGAGGAAAACCTTTTGGATTATTCGTAGAGTTTTTTTCCTAAGGAAAAATTGATATTTACTAGAAAAATGGCTAATAAAGCATGGATGCTTCTAAAAACAACCCCCCTATTTGGCAGCAAGTTCTGGCAGATATAGCTCTTTTAATTGTTAATGTGATTTGGGGGAGCACGTTCATAATGGTTGATACTGCCGTAGAAACAGTTTCTGTTTTCGTTTTCCTCGCGTTGCGTTTTGGGATTGCTTTTCTCGCCCTCCTGATTTTCTTCGCCTATTTCTTGATAAAGAAGCCGCCAACAAAAGCCGATCTCTGGAGAGGAGTTCTTATTGGAGTATTTCTTTTTGGTGGATATACTTTTCAAACTTTTGGTTTACAGTGTGGGACAGGCCCCGGCAAGGCAGGTTTCATCACAGGCCTTTCAGTTGTTCTTGTGCCAATTTTTTCAGCGATCATTCTGAAAAAGAAGCCGCACTCTCTTTCATGGCTCGGAATTGCAATTGCAGTAATTGGTTTGGGACTCCTTTCATTTGACACGGGTTGGCATTTTGGCATCTCGGACATAAAAGGAGACTTCCTCGTTCTTGCTGGTGCGATCTGCTTTGCCTTTCATATTATCTCCATTGATAGATTTATCCAAAAAAGCCCTTTTATTCCCCTAACAGTTTTCCAGGTGGGAACAACAGCAGTACTATCCTGGCTTTTAACCGTGACTTTTTGGGGGCGTTCCTTTCCAATTGTTTTCAATTCGCAAGTTCTATTCGCAGTCATCTTCACAGGCTTGGTGGCAACAGCCTTAATTTATGCTACACAAACGTTCGTCCAAAAACGAACTTCACCAACACATGTAGCAGTTATCTTTGCTACGGAACCAGTTTTTGCAGCCATTTTTGCAGTGAGTTTAACAACAGAAACATTCCTTTTAAGACAATGGGGTGGATGTGCTCTTATTTTAGCAGCAATGCTTTTCCAACAAATTCTCGATATTTTCTATATAAAAGATGCTCGTGCGAAAAAAGAACCGTTGAAAAACTCTAACACAGAAAAAAAGGAAGAGAGTAAAACACATTCAATAGAAGAAGAGAAAACGCAAGAAAAAAGCGTCTAAAATCACTTCTTTGTTCTTTTCTTTTTTGAAGAAATAGCTTTTTTTCCTCTAGAGGTCTTTTGTCGAGGTTCGCTTCTGAAAAGATAAAGGGTTTCATCCTTTTTAGCAGTAGCTTCGGCTTGACGGGTGTTCACAACAATATAGGGCGCTGAAACGGGGCCAATAATATCAACAGCTTTACCGACAGTTTTAAGCTCTTGATTTACAATGCGCGAGTTGAGCCGAATTGGTTTTGATGTTCTAACGAGAAGATCGCCTTTATTGGTGATGACAACCACTTTGCCCAGTTTTTTCAAGGAGGATCACCTTTTGTGAACACGTTTACACTCGAGTTGCTTTGAGAATGGATTTGTTGCGCCTAGCGAGTCTTCTGGCGATATACGCTGCCTTTTTTAGTTTTCTTCTTTGCTGTTTCTTTCTTCTTGGCTGTAGGTTTTGGAAGATTGACTTTTGACAAATTTTTGGCAATTAATCGCAGCTGTTGTTCTTTCGAGCCATCTTTTGGGATAAATAATCGGCCTTTCTTATGATACCAAGTTCTTGAATAATGCTTCCCCGGATCTAAGAAGACTTCAAAACCCGCCTTTTGAGCAGCCAATGCAACACGTTTTAATTCCGGATCATCGAAGGCAAGTTTTAACGGTACACGACGTCCCATTCTCCAGGAGAGATTTTTGTCAAAATATTCTGGATAAATTACGCGAAGATCTTTCCGTTGGGTACCTTTGCCTCTTCGTGCTCTACTCGACACTCGTAATAACCTCGAGATAATATTCTTCTGCTATCTATACTTGAAACCTTACAAACAATTATATTAATTCTTGCTAATCTACTTTATTTCCAACTTTTTAAATACTTTCCAAAGAAGGGGCAATTGAAGTTTAGTTTCTCACAATTTTTTAAAGACTTTTTTCATAAGCTTAATCCACAAATTTATGAATTAATTGACTCCCATAACAGATAATTTACATCTGGAGACATTAATTGTGCATGAATTCTCAACCGCAGTAGGAGTCGTTGAAACAGTCTTGGATGTTGCAAGACAAAACAACGCCACAAAAGTAAAAAAAATTGAATTGGTCGTTGGGGAGTTTACCATGCTTAATGATGATCAGTTAAAATTTTCATTCGAAATCGCTAGTGAAGGGACTATTGCAGAAGGAGCAGAAGTAATCATTAAAAAGCAAAAAGGGGAGATTGAATGCTTGGATTGCCAGTATAAGGGTGAAATCGCCGACCGAGAGAAGAAGGAAGAATTAGATCACTTTGTGGTCGATTTAGTTAACATTTTCGAGTGCCCAAAATGCCATTCGAATAGAACTAAAATCAGCGGTGGAAGAGACATTTATGTAAACAATATTGAAATCGAACTAGAGGATGAGAGTTGAGACCATTAGAAAGACAATTTGCTAGAAAGAATTTTTAAAGGAAAATTGGCAAGTGATATCCGTTGGTTCGGGATTTTCAATGGCACTCAATTGGATAAATTATCTATGCTTTATTGTTGGTTATGTAAATGTAGTCAGTTTCACTGTTATAACAGCCATCGTTCTAAAACGAAACCCAAAAGAAAAACTCAATTGGATTTTCGCCCTAAGTTTCTTCTTCTTAGCAATTGCCTACGCGTTGTTGCCAACCGGAGCATTTGTCTATACTGAAACAAATCCTACAACAATGGTAAATTTGACGAGAATTTATGCCTTCTTTTTGTTCGTTGCGTTGGCTATCTTAATGTTAAGTGCCTTGGCAATAAATTATAGCACTGTCTTTATTTTGAAATGGTACATCTGGTTACCAATCATAATTATAATAGCAACACTTGGAGGTTTAATTTTTGCAACGGATATTATTTCAGCTGTTCCCGGTCCAAACCCTGACACAAAAACCAAACCACTTTTTATTTACAGTTATTATCCCCTTAGCTTGATCGTTGCACTTTTAATTTACATCTATTTTATTAGAGCGTATAAACTAACAACCGATGAAAATTTGAAAACAAGTTTAAAGTTCTTTTTAGCAGGCTTATCGATTTGCCTTTTCTCAATTATCCCAAACATATTGTCAAATGCTTTAGCGGATATTTGGGAAAATGCTCAAGCCTTAAATGGACTCGAGTTCATCTTTGTGCTCATTGGAACAACAGTACTTTTAGGTGGTTTTCTATTAAAATCGAGAAGAAAAGTGATAGAATCATTTCAGCAACAACTGCAAAAAGTTACAACAAATTAAAGAGAAATTAAAGCCAGGATGGATCATACTTGCCAATCCATGAAATGCCAAAAGCACCAGGTCCAAGATGAGAGGCGATTGTTGGCCCGATATCGATAAGCAAAACTTCTTCAGGAGGATCCGACAAGCCCTTTATAAAGTCAACAAGCTCCTCTCCCAAGTGAGGGACATTTGAATGCCCAACGATTAAAGTTTCACAAAGACGATTTTCTGACGCTTTTCGAGCAATTTTTCTGAGCAATTTATGCATGTGCTCTTTCCCGCGCACCTTACCGGGAGAATGAAGTACGCCATTCGAAATCCGAAGAATTGGTTTGATTGATAGCAAGGAACCCATCAACCAAGAAATGGTGCCAATTCTCCCGCCCTTTCGGAGAAATTTTAAAGTATCAACTACACCCAGTAATTGTGAGTGGGGAATTAAAACCTCAGAGATAAATTTAACCACCTCTGTTTTGGATGCTCCCTCTTTTGCTTTTTTAGCTGCAAGATAAACAATTAACCCTGACTCAATTGTTGCAGCTTCAGTATCAATTAAAGTCAATTGGTCATTGAAAAGATTCGCCACCATTCTCGCAGTAGAATACATCGCAGAAAGCTTTTTGGAGATCGTTAAAACAATAACATCTTTTGATTCTTGAAAAGCATGTTCATAGGCAATTTTGAATTGTTTTGGTGCCGGAACACCAGTTGTAGGAACATCACCAGCTGCCAACCGTTTGTAGAATTCCGCACGAGAGAGGTCAAATTGTGAATAGATCACATCATTAAAGATTACATTTGCGGGGACAACTTCGATATTAAGTTCATCAATTATTTCAGCACTCAAATCACAAGCAGAATCTGCAACAATTTTTACAGGAGACATTGTTATCCCTTCTTTATATTATTATTAAAAAAATCTCTTAATATTAGAAAACTTTTTGGATAAAAAGAAACCCTCTTTAAAAAGTTGGTAAAAATGGTTGCAGTCTGGATAATTGTGCTCCTCGCAGTTGTACAGGGCATTTTGGAATGGCTACCGGTCTCAAGTGAAGGACAGTTGGTACTTATTTTAAATTGGTTAAATGAGTCGGAAAATGCACTTGCAATAACGCTTTTCCTTCATCTCGGAACTTTGATGGCAATTATCATTCGTTTTCGAAAAGATTTAGGAGTATTATTGGGAGTAAAAAGACGAGAAAAAGAGTCAGAGGAGAGTAAAGCTCCAGAAGTAGAAACAGTCAATGATGAAAAAGAGAGTGGCGAGAAAGGTCAATCAAAAGAAGAACAAAAAGCATTGTGGAAATTTTTGCTGTTAGGAACGCTTTTTACAGGCATTATAGGTGTACCGCTATATTTCCTTGTGAAATATGTTTTACAAGAAGGAGATCTACTGACATTTGCAAATGGGGCAATCACCGGAGGAGACATCATAACAATGCTAGTTGGTATTTTTTTAGTTGGCACAGGAATATTCATTTTTATTTCAAAGAGAAGAGTTTCAGCTCGATCTTTGCTCCAGATGAAAACTTGGGAAATGATTGTTGTTGGTTTAGTGCAAGGTTTGGCAATTATCCCGGGTGTCTCAAGGTCAGGTTCGACAGTAAGTACAATGCTTCTTGAAGGAATCCAAGAAGAAGAATCTTTGCGATTGAGCTTTTTACTGAGTATTCCAGCAGTTATTGGAGCAAATATTCTAACATTCATAGTCGATCTAGCAAAAGGGGAAATGTCATTTACTGGCATTCCAATCTATGGAATGTTTCTGGCGATTTTCATAGCAGCGATAGTTGGCTATCTAACCATTGACATGTTTTTACGGTTTGCAAAGAAAGTGAATTTTGGATGGTTCTGTGTTGCTCTGGGGGCATTAGCACTTGTTATTACAATTATTGTTATTATTCTACGAGCAACAACAGTGATTTAGAAAACTAATTTAGAGATATTTAAGAAAACCTATTGGAAGATTTGCACGTTTCCATTCGACGACTTTCCCTTCGAGACCCATATCCATGACTTTTTTACCATCATTGCCAATTACAAGAAGAGCTGTACCTTGAATTGATTGTTGGCAGAAGAGATTGAGCCACTTATCAGTACGGCGCATGATTTTTGAAGCTATTTCCGCCGGTGGGTTCATAGAATATCGCTCGTACATTTCATCAAAATCGGCAAAGTGAAGAATTAGTAGGTCATGACGGTTTAAAGCTTTGAGAGCTTTAACATAGATGTTTACATCTGTTTTTTCTGTCATCGCAACGTTCGGGAGGGTAGTGATTTTAGGGATATCCTCCTCCCGCGCAATCACTCTCACTCGCTTTCCATTTGTCACAACGGTCGAAACAAGATTAAAAGTAAGACTTTCGGTGCTGTAGAACATAGATTGTAGCATTGGACCGGAAAGGGCTTTTGCCTTTGATTCGGTTTCAATCAGTAAGAGATTTTCCAAATTTTTAATCATCCATACAGGTTGATAGGTGACAATTTCAAAAAGACTGAAATTGTCGATAATAACAACTAACACTTGATCGACAGAGTCAGCAGGCAAGTCGAGTTTTTCAATTGACGGTAAATAAAAAGGACGACCCAACCCCAACAATTTTAGAATGATGGAAGGGATCTGCTCTACAGAGATATTGAATGTCTTCATTCCCAAATCTTCAGCGATTTCCATTTAAAAACTCCCAAAGTATTGTCATTATTATTGATAATTTGAAAATCATTAATAAGTTTTTTATCTATGGCAATCATTTTTTTGGAAAATTAAAGACCTTCAATAAAATAGTGGAGAAAGAAAAGGAGTTAAGATTTTACGAAAGATTTTAGTTTAAGGAATAATAACTCTTCAGTTATTGAGGGTTATTCGATATGCGACGAAAGCAGAAAGAAAAAGAAGTGCATGAAAACGCGGGTGGCATTGAGGAGAAACAAAGAACAATAGAATTGCAAGAAGAAGAACACAAGCAATTGAAATTGTGGGAAGTCCTAAAGCTACCCTGGTATGAAGTAGTGCTTGTCATTTTGCTTGTAGGAGCAACGGTGACAATGTTTGTTTTGGACCGGATTTTAGCCGGAGGAATGCTCATAGGAGTAGTAATCACTTCTGCCCTCCTCGGTCTTTGGCTGGCGTTTCGACCCAGCGAATTTGCAGTTGATGGTCTCGATAATTTAATGAAATATGCGGGTTTAACAGCATATGTTGCAGGCGTTATATCAAGTCTAGCAAGCAACCTTCCAGAAGCCGTTGCTGCAGGCATTTTACTTGTAAAAGGGCACACAGCAGGGCAACAAGATTTGGTAAATACGGCTTTTTATACCACCCTTTCAGCCGCTGGATTTAATGCTATTCTTTTAGCAATTGTAATTCTCGTAGGTGGAAAAAAGAAAGGCTATGTGGAAATCAAGGTTGAAACAATGCGCGCTGAAAATGTTTTACTCCGCTGGGGATTTGTTGCAACATTTCTCACCTTTGCCATTGCAATTATTGAGATTCTCTTTCAGATTTTTACTGAAGTGAAAAATCAAACGTTCTTTGCAAGTATTGAACATATCCATGGCGAGCTTCCACGTATGGCTGCTGCAGTATTGGTCGTTGGCTATCTTGTTTATCTTATCTATTTAATTATTAAAGGGCGACAAGCCAAAGCACTTGACCACATCATTGAAAAGCAAACGAAACCAACAAGAGGACCACTCGACGAAAAAATGCCCAATACAAAAGACTTGGTAAAACAGACAGAACCAAACATACTCGATACAGTTACTTGCGATGAAAGTGACGAAAACTATCGTCAAAGTGGCAAAGGAATTGATAACCCGTTTCTGGTGGCACCAGCTCTAGAACGACCACATGTTAGTTTAGGAGCAGCGATTGTACTAGTAATTCTCGGAATTGGGGGAATTGCAGGCGGAGGGTATCTTCTTAGCCATGCAATTGAAAGTTTGTTGGAGCATACATCCATTAATATTGGTCTAGCAGCCCTTCTCGTTGGATTTTCAGGCTCGATCCCAGAACATGGAATTGCAGTTGTCGCTGCGGCAAAAAGAAAAACAGACGTTGCATTAGGGAATATTATTGGTGGGATCTTGCAAATGACTTTATTGATTTTCGGAACTTTTGCGATGATCATCCCAGCGCCAATCGACTACTTTATGCTCTTCCAAATCGCAACAATCGCAGTCATAATATGGTTTGTTCTGAGAAGTATAACAGATGACCATAGATTGACGTCTTTTGAAGCGATTATGATAATGTTGGCTCAAACTTTCGGCTTCATTCTGTTGATAACTGAACTAACTTGAAAAAGCAATTGATGAGAAACCTCTCATCAATGATCTTTTTTTTAAAAAAAAAGAGGGGGAGGGTTTGTTTATTTGAAATATTTTTCAAGATTTGCTGAGAGACGCTCATTGGATGCATAGACTTCTGCCGGTTTGAATTTTTGCCCGGTAATAAGTTCATAAGCATTGATAACATTTAATGCTGCATTTACTATGACATCTTCAGGAAGGTCGGGGATTGTCCCGTCACCGGTGAAGCCATGTTCTCGAAGCCAGTTTCGAACATATTCTTTGTCTAGGCCCTTTTGGTCTACTCCTTGCTCAAATCGCTCTTCGTAAAATTCTTTCAGCCAGTATCTAGAAGAGTCTGCTGTTAGCACCTCATCGATTAAAACAAGCTCATTATCTGGCGTATAACCAAATTCAAATTTAGTGTCGACAAGAATTCCTCCTTGCTTGCTAACAACAGCATTTCCTTCTTCGTAGAGCTTGAAGGCAATGTTAATGATTCTGTCAAGAACCTCCTGGGAGACAATTCCTTGCTCAACGATTTCCTTTGGCGTAATTTCAACATCATGCCCTTCTTTTGCCTTCGTCGTTGGCGTAAAGACTGGCTCGGGAAGTTTCTCATCTTTTCGCAGATCCGGTGGAAACTCAACACCTGAAATAACAAGTGGTAAACCTTGTTCTTTCAAATATTTATAGCGGCGCCAAGCAGAACCAGTAAGATACCCCCGGATGATCACTTCAAGTTCAATAGGGCGACATTTTTGAGCAATCATGACATTTGGGTCGGGAACAGCAATAATGTGATTTTTCATAAATTTCTTTGTTCGTTCAAACCAAAATTCCGATGTTTGATTCAATGCTTGCCCTTTATAGGGGATACCTTGATTCAAGATAGCATCAAAAGCCGAAATGCGGTCAGTTGTAATTATTATGATTTTATCATCATGAAAATAGAGGTCCCGTACTTTTCCGCTTTTTTTCTCGCCAAATTTCGGAAGGTTGGCTGAGAGGAAGACATTCGGAATTTGCTTTTTAATGGTCTCGGTTAAAGAAATATTAGTCATAATTAAAACACTCACCAATTTCCTTTTAAAATCGATAGTCTTTTGAATTTATTGTTTAATATAAATAAAACTAAATTTTCTGAAGAAAAACTATTAATTAAGGGAGATAAAATGGTTAGTTACTATCAAATGAGAAGATGAAAAATGCAAGATAAAAAGAGTGCCCTTAAAAAACTCATAGAAGACTTGAACAAAGGAAAAGACCTCGAGGAAGCTAAGAAAGAATTCCAACAAATCATCACGGAAACAGGCCCGGATGAGCTTGCAAAAGTTGAGGAAGAATTAGTAAAGGAAGGTATGCCTCGAGAAAAGCTAAACCAACTGTGCGAAGTACATTTGGCAGTGTTTAAGGAACGATTAGGCAGCCAGAAATTAATCGTAAAAAAAGGCCATCCATTGGCAATCTTGATGGAAGAGCATCACATTTTACTCGAGTATGTTCAAAAACTAAATACAACAGCAGCTAAAATCGCAAAGAAAAAGGGCTTCAAAGAAAGCACAGCTTTAATGGCAGATGTGAAGGATGTTGCTAGACACTTAGAAGCATCAGCTAAGCATTATTTGCGTGAGGAAAATGTTCTTTTCCCATTCATAGAGAAACATGGGCTTACAGAACCACCAGCACAGATGTGGATTGATCATGACAACATTCGAGCAACAAAAAAGACTTTGTATGACATCATACAGAAAGCAGATGAAAAGAAAGTGGACTTTAAGGAGTTTAAAGAAATTCTCTTAAAAACTGCAAATGAATTGGTGTCAATCATTTCCAGCCACTTTTTCAAAGAGAACAATGTCTTATTCCCGGCATCAATGAGGTTATTAACAGCTGAAGAATGGGACACAACAAGAAAAGAATTCGACGAGATTGGTTATTGTTGTTTCACACCAGAAGACATAATCAAGCCTGAAGAAACAAAAGAGAAAGCAGCGACAGCAGAAAAAGCCGGTCCTCCCAAGCAAATGGCTGAAGGGGTTATAGAATTTGAGACAGGACCATTACCAATAGCTGTTATTGAACCAATTCTAAACACATTACCCGTTGATATCACCTTTGTCGATGAGAATGACATTGTAAGATATTTCAGTAAAGGAGACGAACGGATTTTTGTAAGAACGAAAGCGATCATTGGGAGAGCAGTTATTAACTGCCATCCTCAGAAAAGCTATGATGCTGTGGAACGAATTCTGACGGACTTCCGGGAAGGAAAGCGGAAGACAGCTGAATTTTGGATCAATCTAAATGACAGGATGATTTACATCCGCTATTTCGCTGTCCACGATAAAAATGGGAAATATCTTGGAACATTAGAAGTTTCACAGGACATTACGGAGATTCAAAAACTTAAAGGCGAAAAGCGATTACTGGATTAGAAACACTAATCCTTTCGTCCTTCCGTTATTTTTTGTAGTGCAGTTATAAGAATATCAGCTTGTGGTGGAGCAAGGGGTTTACCATCAATTAAAGCACCTTCACTTTTCTTGGTGACCTCGCCAACCACTGCAATTGGGAGAGTCTTTGCGACTTTTTCTGTGAGAATACCGGCTTTTTCTTTTGATGTTACAACAACCAATGTCCCTGAGGATATCAATCGCAAAGGATCAATTTTCAAAAAAGAAGCAAGCTCATGAGCTTCCTTTGTAAGGGGGAATTGTTCAGAAGAAAGCCGCAAGCCAAAGCCTTCAGGAACAATTGTTTCATAAATCGCCCCTAAAATCCCCCCTTCTGTTGCATCGTGCATTAGACCTGGGCGAATCAATTTATTAACTGTTAATGCAACATCCACAACAGAAAGCGCTTCTCCTAAAGCAAGCAATTTTGAGAGAAAACTCTTACTGAAAAATTGCTGTAAGTATTTTTTCCCTTCATGAGCAATTATCCCCATTCCTTCTTTTGCACAAAAACCAACACAAACAATGACATCACCCACAGTGATCTTTCTTGGGACATAAAAATCTCGAGGAACAAAACCAATCATCGCACCTGAGAGGACCGGAGAAACCACAGATTGGGAAAATTCGGTGTGCCCTCCAAGGACAGCAATGCCTAGATTCGAACATGTTTGTTGGACATTTTTTTGAATTTTGAAAACCTCTGCTTCTGAAAAGCCGGGCGGAAAAACCATCGTTATGTTAAAACCAAAAGGGAGTGCACCACTTGTGACAATATCATTGGCATTTATTATTACAACTGATTTCCCGGGGTTTGCTGTTGGGAAAGTAATTGGGTCGGTTTTTACAACCAAAAGCACTTCTTCTGAGCTCTGATAGAACTCTTGTGCCCGTTGGCTCGCAAGAGAATAATCAAGAACAGCAACATCCACACCTACTTTCGGTCCTTGTAGAACGCCTTCAATTTTCTCGGCATAGTGATAGTCAAGAAGCTTTTCGAGAGAACGGAAAGGGAGCTTACCTTCTTCCATCTGTTATTTACCCCGTGATGGTAGTAGTAACAACAAACTATTTTTAGATAATAAAAAACTATTCCAATTACTTGAAAGAGCCTTAAGGAAATCACTATTATGAATGAATTGAAAAAGTTACTATTGGAACTTGATGAACATATGCAAGAAGTGTATCAGACAAATGCCGGAGAGAAAAAATTTCTCGAAAAAACCGACAATATTAATGTCACAGGCGAACGTTCTCGAGTAATTGACATGCTTTTAGAAGAGACAATAATTGACTTCTTTAAGGAGAAAGCTTTTCCTTGTGTGATTGTAACAGAAGAACGAGGGAAGGTAGCCTTAACTGCAACACCTAAGTTTGTAGTTATTACTGACCCCCTCGATGGGACAACGAATTTTTCCAGAGGAATACCTTTAACTTGTTATGGCATAGCAATTGCAAAAATAAGGAAGAAAAGTGAGCAAACCGCATTCAATGACATCCAGGCAGCCGCTGTCCGATCATTTCATACTGATGAATTTTTTCTTAGTGACAGCAAGGAGGGAAGCACCTTAAACAATCAAGCTATCACACCATCAAAAGAAACGAACTTACAAAAAAGCTTACTAGCAATTGATTTGGATAGAATTTGGCATAAAAAACCAGCAAAAGTACAAGCAGTTTTGTCAATCGTGAAACAATGTAAAGGTATTCGACGATTTGGTGCAAATCTCCTCGATATGTGCTATGTAGCTGCCGGACGAATTGAATGTATGATTGACATCCGGAACATGCTCTCTATTGTTCATACACCAGGATTATTTATCGCCAAAAAAAGTGGTGCTGTTCTTAGCACAAAATTATACGAGGAATTCAACCCTACCTTGGAAGCTCAAGAGAAGATGAGCTTCGTGTTATGCAACAATGCCAACCTTGCAAGTAAAATATTAGCTAAATTAGATGAAAGCCACTTTAAATGACAGTCATTGCTTAATTTCCACGAGGAAAGAATCCCATTAAATTGCTTTCCAATAAAGACGTGCTTTTGTTAATAATTCGTTATTTTTAATCTTGGTGATTTTGCTAAGGCTCACAAGACTATCATCTGTTTTAGATGCTTTTTGGAACTCTGTTTCAACAAGAACAGTATCTTGATGAAATGCCTGCCCTTTAAAACTAATTTCCAATTTGTTAACAACATATTTCTTGAGGGTTTTTGATGGCACACTTTCCAAGAGCCACTCCAAATAGACGGCATTATTTACATGGTTATTTAGATCCAGGTCTGAACGGCGAACAGTAAGTGTTGCAGAAGCATCAGTTTTTTCCGGGAGAGGGAGCTTTGGAAAATCATAAGAAACCGACCGTCTGTCAAGTATTGGTCGGTCAGACACATAATCTAAATAATTAACAGGTTTTCTTTTAACATAATTATAAAGAATCCAACTGGTAGTTGCACTACAAACGATTTTTCCAGACTCGTTAATAATTTCAAAATCCCGTAAAGAATATTTCTCACTCTCACTACGTGCAACCCAAGAGCGAATGGTTAAAAGTTCATCAATGATGGGATACTCATACATTTCAATGTAATATCGAAGCAAATACCACGTAAGATTGCGCTTGAAGATATGTTGAAAACTAACACCCAAATTTGATGCATGCTCAAAAGCCACTTCCTGGAGATAGTTAACAATAGCCGTGAACTTTATATGACCGGTGTAAGTCATATCTAACGCTCGAGGTTTAACTTGCAATTCATAGATGTCTATCATTTACTGAACACCAAATAAAATCTTGTTAGTATCAAGTCACTTACAAAAGTTTCCATGGAACTTGTTAAAAATAGACAAGTTTTTCTTGTAATTAAAATAGCCAAAAAGATTCCTTAAAAAAACTTTCTACATTTGACTTCTCTTTAGAAGGTGCATGTAAAAAGAAAAAGTGAAGACTATTATTTTGGCCGTTCTTTATGACAAAGCCACCAATCATAACACTCGTATTTCTTCTTTCGCTCTGCAGCGGTTTTCACATCACTTGCAGGAGGAATGATCACGCGATCTTTTATCAGTTCATTATTGGGCCAGTTTGCCGGAATTGCAACATTATGCTTGTCTGCAATTTGGAATCCTTCAAGAATCCGTAGAATTTCATCCATGTTTCTACCCATTTCAGGTGGATAGTAAATGATAGCTCGAATGATGCTTTCAGGGTCAATAACAAAGACCGCTCGAACGGTGCTTGATGATTTGTGCGGGTGAATCATGCCATAAAGCTTTCCTACCTGGCCATGGTCAGCAATGATAGGAAATTCAATGTCTACATCTAAATTTTCTTTGATCCATTCAACCCACTTAATATGACTAAAAACCTGGTCAATACTTAAGCCAAGAAGTTCAGCGTTAAGCTTTGAAAATTCCGCCTTTCGTTTTTGAAAAGCAACAAATTCTGTCGTACAAACAGGCGTAAAGTCCGCAGGATGAGAGAAAAAGATCACCCACTTACCGGCGTAATCTTCCGGAAAGTTGATTGGACCATGAGTGGTCGTTGCAGTAAAACTTGGGGCTTTGTCACCTATTAAGGGAAAAGTAGTTTCTTCCAATGTGTATACCTCTAATTAGTTTATTTTTAAAGAAATACTCTCTTTTTTATAATTATAAATTCTTCCTCATAAAGTGAATGTTTTTCTTGCTAAAACTTTAATTTTGAAGTGGTCTAAATAATAAAGGAACGATTTTAGGAGATTGAAAGGAATTAATCAATTGGTGTTTTGGCTTTTTTCTGTGCCATCTTCTTCTTTAGTTGCTCTAACATCGCAGGCGAAATTTTCCCCTCTGCAACCATCTTTTTAATCTTTTCAGGGTCAAGCATGCCCATTTCCATCATTGCAAGAGGTGAAAGCTCTACTTCTTCCTCCTCTTCTTCTTCGAGCACTTTCTCTACATCGATTTCCTCTAAGCCTTGGAATTTGTAATAGGTTTCATAGATATCGGCATAAAGTCCTTTCTTTCGGATTAACTCCTCATGCGAGCCCATTTCAACAAGCTCACCATGCGAGAGAACAATTATTTTATTAGCATCGAAAATTGTCGAAAGACGATGAGCGATAACAAAGGTTGTACGTTTTTTAAAGAGCGTCCTTTGTGCAACTTGAACAAGAGATTCGGAGTACGCATCAAGTCTTGATGTAGCCTCATCAAGGATGAGGATCTTTGGGTCAGCAAGCATTGTCCTTGCGATTGTAATGATTTGTCTCTGCCCAGCGCTGAGTTGTTTTCCACCT
>Ga0190348_1000206_pt1 | contig 16546 bp, 10 predicted proteins | sample 48721367_MG_FD_161658 | JGI IMG/M metagenome (GOLD analysis project Ga0190348, IMG submission 161658) | Hydrothermal vent microbial mat bacterial communities from Southern Trench, Guaymas Basin, Mexico - 4872-13-6-7_MG | ecosystem: Environmental > Aquatic > Marine > Hydrothermal vents >... | reverse complement strand
ACCGTCCTGATCGTAGAGCAGAAGGTCCGGGAAGTCCTGGAAGTCTGCCATCACATCTATTCAATTAAACTGGGGAAAACTGCCTATTCCGGAAGACCCGAGATCCTGAAAACCGATAAGCAAAAGCCAAAAGAACTGTTTTTATGAGATTAAAGATAGCGCTGAATAAACCGCTTCAAGGCAGGATATAGCTGGCTCACAAGAATATTTACAAAGGCATTCGCGTTTATCTCTTTATTTTTTGACCTTACGGGGATGGTGAAATGTCATTTCCATGGGCTTAAAAGGACCTGCTGTAAATTTAAGTATCTTGTCGCGCGCGAATCTTTTTTTCCTCTTGACCTCAATTACGGCGGTGTCTCCCTCCTTCTTGAAAAGCAGGGCGAGTTTGAGGCCGGAAATGTCTTTAACAGGCTCTCCGTCAAAGCTCAACAACAAATCTCCGGACTTCAGGCCGGACTTTTGTGCAGGGCTGTTACGCATGACTTTCTTTAGCACCACCCTGTTGTCTTCCTCATCGAGAATTACTCCCAGCCTGGCGGAGAAGGGCGGCTGCATCATGGGCGGAAACAGGAAGAAGTCCGCCATGCCCTGTTCCGGGTTGTTGCCGGTTACATTGGCTATTATTGCCTGATCGTATTTCCCGCGCCTGTAGGTCCTTGAGGGAATACCATCGCCGAAGGCAATATGCCCGTTGCCTGCAAGCACTACTATCTGGCGGCCGGGATTATTCTTCATGTAATCGTGGACGTTCTGTGCCATTGTCTCATCCCAAAGGATCTGGGCCTGATAAAAGTCGTTGAAATTCCTGACTCCGCTTTCAGGGTGTTTTTCAAAGATTCGCCTCAAACGTGTTTTATAAGCCGTATTTGACCAGTCGAGGTCCTCTGGCACCTGCCTCAACTCTTCGTCTGACAGTGATTCAAGGCCCTTTCTTGCCACTTTTTTTGAAATTTCTTCCGGAAGGTTGAGCGCCAGGACCGGGATGTCATGCTCTCTGCAATACTGTATGATCGGGCGATAGAGCTGGTAATCATACCTCCATCTCTCAAGGTATTTGCTCTCTTTGAGGAAGGTCTTTTCGTCTATCCGGCCTTTCAGATACCTGTCAAGTACATGCTGAAACGGACGCTGGAACATCTCCATACCCACGGCAAGGGGGTGATCAAGTCTGTCAAGCCCCTGGATGATCCTCAGTTGGGCCATGTGATGGCTGAAATTGTCATGACACTCTCCAATATAGATCACCTGCTTTTCGGATATGTCATTGATTATCCGGTCTATTGGAGAAAGATCACTGGCAGCGGTCCCCATAACCTCGGTCTGCAGGACAAGGCGTATCCCATTCCGGGTGCCTGCGGTATCTTTTCTCACCAGTTTGCCGTCCTCGAACCTCAATGTACTATAGTATCCGTAGTGGGGAAGCTTTTTCAGGATGAGGTCCAGTTGTCTTGAAGAATCGGCCTTTACCACGGCCACCACGCCTGCCGGGTTTATGGGATTTTCTCTGACCGTGATGATGACCCCGCTGCCCGGATCCGGCATCGCCCCTGTCAGCCGTTCAAGCCTCGGGGCAGGGTCTCCCAGTATGAGCAGGGAACCTTTATTCAGATCCGAGCCGGTCATCAGGCTGTCAATGCTTTTTTCCTTAAATCCAAGCGACCGGAGAAAAACAGCGAATTGACAATAGACCTCCGGGTTCTGCAAAGGGAGCACGAAGAACTTGTGCTCTGACCCCAGGAGGCGTGAGAGCACAGGTGGAAACTCTGACGGCTCCAGGCTGCGCATCAGATCATAGTCCGGGTCCAAAGTCACGCTGAGGGGCTGCCCCTTGATTTCAATTTCCATGGATTCCTTTTCATGCTCTACACGGACATTGCGTCGCACCTCCCCGAATGTGGTTTCTAATACCAGGGGCACTGACAGGGAGTAAGGGCTTTCCGTACCTTGCCGAACAGTCACTTTCAGGCCTTGATGTCCGCTTCCCGGATAAGTGATACCCTCTTTCTTTATGGAGAGTATCGGCACGTCCTTTCTCTCAAGCCACTGGTCAAAAAATACTGAAAGGTCCTTTTTGCCGATGTCTGAAAAGACTGCTTTCAGCTCACTCCAGCCCGCCGTCCTGAAGCGGTAATCCATGACAAATTTTTTCAGGGCCTTGTAAAAGGCATCTTTACCTATCTCCTGTTTCAACATATGAAACAGCATTGCCCCCTTGCCGTAACCTATGGCCTTTGAGGGCCGGTCCGTCCTGAATCTGAACCCTGAGAGTGGCATGGCCCTGTCTTTATGGACGTAGCTTTGATAGTCTGCAAGCAATCGATGCCTGTAGTCCCTGCCCAGGCCTTTCTGTTCTTTATAGAGATGGTCTGCCAGGTATGTGGTAAGCCCCTCGCTCCAGTTACCTTCCCGCGGGTCCACATAAACCGAGTTTCCAAACCAGGAATGGAGTATCTCGTGGCCCAGGGAGGTATCTACAATGAAGGGGAGTCTTGCCACCTCTTGGCCGAGAAGGGTGTAAGTGGGAAGGCCATAGCCCGTAGGAGCGCGGTTTTCCACAATCGCAAATCGCTTAAACGGATACGCTCCAAGGATGTCTTCATAGAGATCAAGATAATATTTGGCCTTGTCAATGTATTTCCGGGCAAGTTCCTTATCATCAGGAAAAAAGTATGCGGCAATCTCAATACCCTTGTGACGCTCCAGATTGACCTGATATGGGGCTGCAACCAGTGAGAGCCCGGTCCTGGGATGGGGAAATTCAAAGATATATATGCTCGTACCTTCCCGGGATTGTACTTTTATGGCATCCGCCTCGGATACTGCCTTAAAACCGGCAGGTATTGCGGCTCTGAGCTCATAGAGGGCAAGCCCCTCCAGCATGGGGCACCAGCCATCGAGCAATACGACACCTCCGGCATCTATGAAGTTATCCATAACAAAATAACCATTTTTTCCGCCCGGCCCGGAACCCGATGGCCGGAAATTCCTGTGGAATTGGATCCTGAGCAGCCTGTTCCCGCCCGAAGCCGCAACAGTGAAAGAGTCTTCTTCAATGGAAGGATTTATAGTCCGTCCTGCAAGGGTGATACGGCCTAAATCCACGCCTCCTGTATGTATCCGTATCGTTTTTCCCATGGGGAGTTGTGCAGAGACCCCGCCCTTTATCAGGCGGTTTTCTACATCCAGGATTACGTTGACACGGACTATGGGTATGTTGTCGATATTTTCCCCGCCGGCTTCAGACCGGGCCGGGGTGCCAAAGGACGCTAAAAATGCCAGGATAAATAGAAATAACGACAAGAAATAAGGGGATTTTTTCATGATAATACCTGTATAATACTTGTTTTCGAATCAACACACGAGAAAATATATGAAACCTACTATCACAACGCTTGTAACACGCAAGGCCTGTCCCATCAGGAGTATGATTATGCCCATTTTTGGCTGAAAGATACCCAGATATCTCGGAAGTTGGTGTCTCATGGCCCTTACAGGAGTTGCAATTATACTGCCGAAGAGAAGCGCCAGCACGGTTTCTTTCACAGTGAGCACTCCTGCATTCAGCATGGCCCCGGCTGCCGCGGCTCCGGCCGTGAATTCCGCAACTATACTGAATACCACTACAGATATGCCTTCCACAGGCAGGGCCTCACTGGTAATTATTGATGCACTTTTGTGCTGAAGCCAATCAAAAAATTCCCATTGCTGGAGGAGAACTACCATAATATAGATTGGCACGGTATACATGGCTATTTGGTTAAGGCGGCCAGAGAGATATTGGGCCAGGAGCTTTTTCACCCGCTCCTTTCTTGGTTCCAATCCCTCCCTATCTTGATATTCCGGTCCCGGTCCTCTCATTTTCTCAGGTGATGGCAGCATTAAGCGGCCCAGGAAGAGTATTATTATAGTCCTGAGCAATGCAGCCATAAGGGTCAACCCCACGTATATCAATCCGGCTCTCCCGACAAGTGGTATAATTATGGCAATGGTAGTTGGGAGATGCAGCGTGTAGGAAGGAAGACCCAGATTCAGGAGTGTAGCCAGAAGCATCTCCCGCCTGCTTAATTTCTTCTCTTTATATACGTTCCAGAGAATGGTATTTGCAGCGACACCTGAAAGAAAGGCCGTTGTAAAGGCGGTCCCGCTCCAGTCACTGAAGTTGCCTGTACGCATGAGCGGCCTGGATAGATTTGCAATTATTGCAGACCAGCCCATTCCTTCTACCAGGGCACTTAAGCTGAGGCTGAGGGCCATGATTATCAGGATACGGCTGAGAGGCCATGCTATTCGATGTACGACAAGCTGCCAGTCCATCCCGGGGGCTATGAAAAGCAGCCCCGCAGACAGGAATGTAATTGCTGCCCAGATATATGGCGCGGGTCCCGGCCTTTTTTTATGCTCTAAGTTATTTTGTTCGTCGGGCAGTGTCATAGATATGCATTCTTACCAATTGACAGCAGAATCTGCAAAGAAATAGGGAGTCCGGTTGCACGTAGCCGGTTTCTTTCAAGCATACATATTGACCAAGATGTATCAACATGGTAGGAACTGATCTGCCAGCGAGCTGCTTGCATTCTGGTTTGCAGCATAACACTCAATAAAGAGGTGGATTTGAAATGGCTAAAGGGATAACTGTTACTGAGTTTATCTTATCAAGACAAAAAGAGCGGCCGGAGGCGACGGGCGCCTTTACATCGATATTATCTGAGATGACAGTAGCAGCCAAGATCATCGCCAAAAAGGTAGACAAGGCAAATTTGTCTGATGCCCTGGATACTGTGGAGTCAGAAAGCGTTGGCGAAGCGTTCGTACAAAAATTGCGCGAATATGCCAATTTTACAATTATGAATCGCCTCAGTCACGTGGGCTATCTGGCTTGTATGGTCTCCAAGATGAATACCGATTTGATACCTATCCCAGAGGAGTATCCAAGGGGTAACTATATATTGATCTTTGATCCCCTGGGGGGTGTTACCAATATTGATGTACCCGTCACGATCGGTACGGTCTTTTCAATCATCAAAAAAGAGGGTCCCAGAGAATTCGGCCTTATGGCAGAGGCCTTAAAGCCCGGTTATAAACAGGTGGCAGCGGGATATTTTATTTACGGGTCGAGCAAGATAATGGTTTATACAACAGGAGACGGGGTGCATGGCTTTACACTGCAACCGAGTATCGGGGAGTTTCTTCTCTCCCACGAGAACATTCGTATACCCGATAAGGGAAAGACCTATAGCGTCAATGAAGGAAATTATTATTTCTGGGATGAAAGAGTACAGGACGTGATCGAGTATTTCAAGACACCGGACATAAAGACAGGCCGTCCCTATACAGCGCGATATACAGGTTCTTTTGTCACTGATTTTCACCGGAATCTTCTGAAAGGCGGGATATACATGTATCCGGCGAATTCAAAGGACCCGTTAAAGCCCCATGGAAAGTTGATGCTCACTTGCGAGGTAAATCCCCTGGCCTTTGTAGTAGAACAGGCCGGAGGATATGCAAGCACCGGGTTCGAACGTATCCTTGATATCCAGCCCCAACATCTTCATCAAAGGGTGCCGGTGTTCATCGGCAGCGCGGAAGATGTGCGGATGGCCGAAGGCATCATTCAGGGTAAGCGTTAAGACTGTGGATACGGAAAGACTAAACAAGATACTTGCAGTTTTTAAAGGAGAAAAGGGGGGATTGATCTCCATCCTGCAGAGGGTCCAGGAGGAGTTCGGATATCTGCCCGAGGCCGCCCTGTCTTCAGTCGCGGATTTCTTGAAATTGCCGCCGAGCCAGGTATTCAGCGTGGCAACGTTCTATGACCGTTTCTATTTGACGCGACGGGGTGATCATCTCGTCTCCGTGTGCCAGGGGACTGCCTGTCATGTACTGGGTGCGCGTAGCATTCTGGAAACGGCGGAAAACTGCCTTGGGATCAAGACAGGTCAAACGACCCCGGATTACAAATACAGCCTGCAACGGGTTGCCTGCCTCGGGTCATGTGCCCTGGCTCCGGTTGTCCTTGTAGATGACGAAGTCCACTCGAGAATGACAGTAAGAAAGATCAAGAAATTACTGACAGAGGACCTCGATTGATAAAAAAATCCGGACATGATTCTTGCTGAATTAATCTGTTGAGTGCTGAATCAATATGGATATGGAAAAATCGATCTCGATACCATCAATGGAAGGCTACAGAATAGGTACCGTGGAATCGTTGAGACTCCTGAGGGAGACCCTCATTGCAGGTGAGCAGACAACAGGCAAACTTGTCAGCGTCTGCTGTGGAAGCGGTTGCATGTCTTCCGGAAGCGAGCATGTCAGGGAGGCCTTTGCCAGAGAAATCAAGGAGCAGGAGCTTGAAGATGAGATAACGGTCAAGAAGACGGGTTGTCATGGGTTTTGCGAGAGAGGGCCAAATGTGATTATAGGTCCGCAAAATATCTTCTACAATAGCGTAACAGAAGAGGACGTGCCGGAAATCATTTCCGAGACATTGCTTGAAGACCGGGTAGTTGAAAGGCTCCTGTATGAAGACCCTGTCACCGGCCAGAAGTGCCTTTATGAGAATGACATCCCCTTTTACAAGAAGCAGAAAAGGATTGTACTGAAAAACTGTGGTATCATAGATCCTACTATCATTGAAGATTATATAAAGGTCGACGGCTTTCGGGCCCTTGCCAAAGTCCTGTCTCAAATGACCCCTGAAGGAGTCATTGAAGAGATCAAACTCAGCGGTCTGCGCGGAAGAGGAGGTGCCGGGTTTCCGACCGGCATCAAGTGGGAAACGGCACGCAATGCCCCTGGTAAAGAGAAATACATCATTTGTAACGGCGATGAGGGTGATCCGGGCGCCTTTATGGACCGGAGCGTCATGGAAGGCGATCCCTACAGCATATTGGAAGGGATGATGATCGCCGGTTATGCCGTCGGGGCCTCTCAGGGGATCATATACGTGCGCGCTGAATATCCGCTGGCCGTACATCATCTGTCCACAGCCATTGCCCAGGCCGCTGATCTGGGGCTCCTCGGGCGCAATATCATGGGGCGCGGGTTTGATTTTGAGATCAAGATCGTAAAGGGCGCGGGTGCATTCGTATGTGGAGAGGAGACCGCGCTTATAGCCTCAATCGAAGGAAGAAGCGGCCGGCCAAGACCAAAACCCCCCTTCCCTGCCATACAGGGACTGTGGGGCAAACCTACTGTTATTAATAACGTGGAGACACTGGTAAACGTCTCCAGGATTGCCCTGAACGGGGGCGAGTGGTATTCAAAAATAGGTACTGCCACCGATACGGGGACGAAGATATTCTCGCTCGTGGGAAAGGTCCGGAATGTGGGCCTTGTCGAGGTGGAGATGGGCACGACGCTTCGCGAGATCATCTTTGACATAGGCGGAGGTATCCCGGAAGGGAAGCGTTTCAAGGCGGTACAGACCGGCGGGCCATCAGGCGGATGTATCCCTGAAGAACTCCTGGATCTGCCAGTGGGGTATGAATCGCTGGCCAGGGCAGGGTCGATCATGGGCTCCGGAGGGATGCTCGTCATGGATGAGAGCACGTGTATTGTAAATATCGCCCGGTACTTCCTCGATTTTGCACAGAATGAGTCCTGCGGGCAGTGTGCTCCGTGCAGGCTCGGCACAAAGCAGATGTTCAAGATCTTGCAGGATATCACAAGAGGAAACGGAAAGCCCGGAGATATCGAGATCCTGCTCGAATTGTCCGATGCCGTCAAGCAGGCCTCCATATGCGGCCTTGGAATGACAGTCCCAAATCCCGTAGTATCTACCATACGCTATTTTCGTAAAGAGTATGAAGAGCACATCCATGAAGGACGATGCCGGGCCCTTGTATGCAGGTCCCTTATTTCCTACCGTATCAAGGACTACAGGTGTAAGGCCTGTATGAAATGCCTGACGGCCTGTCCGGTTGGTGCCATTATAGGTGCGAAATGGCAGGTCCACGAGATTGACCAGAGCAAGTGTATCAAATGCGGGACCTGCATGGAGGTCTGTCCCAAGCGGTTCAATGCAGTGGAATGTGTTACCGGTCTGATGGAAGGCTCAGGTGATAAGAGTGAGTAGCGTTTCTTTGAACATAAACGGAATTACGGTAAGGGCCGATGAGGGTGCCACGATCCTCACAGCGGCCCGGGAGGCAGGTATCTATATCCCCACCCTGTGCCATTGCCCTGATGTCTCGCCCCAGAGCGTGTGCCGCCTGTGCCTGGTCAGGATCGAAAACCGGAGGAGACTTGAACCGGCCTGCCGGACCCCCGTGGAAGAAGGGATGGTGGTTGTTACGGACGATCCTGAAATCGAACGATTGCGCCGGGTGATCCTTGAGCTCATCCTGAGTGACCATGACTTCAACTGCCTTCTCTGCCCAAAGAGCGGGCAGTGCCGCCTTCAGGAACTTGTGAACCGTATAGGTTTCAATGAACACCGGTTCAATCGCTTAGAGCATACGGCCAAGGACCTTCCCATTGACACCAGCAACCCGTTTTTCGATTTCAATCCAAACAAGTGCGTGCAGTGCACCATATGTGTCCGAACCTGTCACGAGATCGCAGGTATTGATGCAATCGACATGGCATACCGGAGTTACGACCTCAGAGTCAGCACATTTGCCAACAAACCTATAAAAGACTCCGTCTGCGTGTCCTGCGGGGAATGTGTCGAGCGTTGCCCTGTAGGTGCCCTGATACCCAAAAAGGCCGAATATCCAACCCGTGAAGTAAAAACCACCTGTTCATACTGTGGTGTGGGGTGCGGGCTTTACCTGGGCGTGCGCGGAAACACCATCGTAAGGGCCAGGGGCGATTGCGAAAGCCCTGTTAATAAGGGCAACCTCTGTGTCCGCGGTCGTTTCGGTTATAAGTTCGTTGATAGTCCGGACAGGCTGTCTCTTCCGCTCATGCGTGCATACGATGAATATGCACGGCCGTCTTCTGTAGTTGAAGTAACAGAAGAAGGCAGACGGGTTACATTGCCCCTTGTGAAGAGAGAAGGCAAGTTTGTGGAAATCACCTGGGACCAGGCGATCAAATATGTGGCAAGCAGCCTGGCCCATTACAAAGCAAATGAGATTGCGGCCATCTCCTCGGCCAGATGTACAAATGAAGAGAACTACCTCTTCCAGAAGTTTACCAGGGCGGTATTGAAGACCAATAATATCGACCACTGTGCCCGTCTCTGACACGCGCCCACGGTGGCCGGTCTGGCCGCCAGCTTCGGCAGCGGTGCCATGACGAACTCCATAGGTGAGATCAGCGATGCGGCCTGCATCTTTGCCATCGGCACCAATACGACGGCAAATCATCCGATTATAGGCAGGCAGGTCACCAGGGCCGTGCAAAAAGGTGCAAAACTCATCGTGGCGGATCCCAGGCGCATACCTCTCTGCCGCATGGCCGATATCTGGCTCAGGCTCCGGCCAGGAACCGATATAGCGCTCCTGAACGGGATGATGAGGGTCATTATCGAGGAAGACCTCCTGGATACCTCATTTATCGAGGAACGATGCGATGGCTATGAGGCCTTTGAGGCCTCGGTCATGGAGAATGACCTGGCAACTGTTGAGGAAATTACCGGTGTTCCTGCACAGGACATGGTCGAGGCCGCCAGGATGTTCGCCTCTACTTCACCCGCTACCATCCTGTATACCCTTGGCATCACCGAGCACTCGCACGGGACGGACAATGTGCGGGCCCTGGCCAACCTGGCGCTGCTTACGGGCAGCATCGGAAGGCCCTCGACCGGCGTAAATCCCTTAAGGGGGCAGAATAACGTCCAGGGCGCCTGTGATATGGGAGCGCTTCCAAATGTATACCCGGGTTATCAAAAGGTGAATGATGAAAAGGCGCGGAGGAAGTTTGAAAAGGCGTGGAGTTGCAAGCTCAGTCCATCACCCGGGCTCACACTGACCGAGATGTTTGATGCGGCCCGTGAGGGCAGGATCAAGGCCCTCTATCTGGTTGGTGAAGATCCGGTAGTCACGGACGCGGACACCACCTTCATAGAAAAGGCCATATCACACCTGGAACTGTTCGTCGTGCAGGATATTTTCCTCACAGAGACGGCGCGTCTGGCAGACGTTGTGCTCCCGGCAGCCAGCTTTGCCGAGAAAGACGGGACCTTTACAAACACCGAGCGGCGGGTGCAAAGGGTACGCAAGGCAATAGAGCCCAAAGGCAATTCACGTCCCGACTGGATGATCATCTGCGATATTGCAAAAAGCATGGGGGCAAAAGGTTTTGATTTCGGCAGCCCCCAGGAGATCTTTGAGGAGATGCGCAGCCTGACCCCGAGTTACGGGGGCATTACGTACGAACGTATTGAGAATTGCGGCATCCAATGGCCCTGCCCGGATCACGAACATCCGGGAACGCCGTATCTTTACAGCGAGCGCTTCAACACACCGAACGGGCGCGCAAGATTCGCACCCATTTCGTACCGGCCTCCGGCAGAGACTCCCAGCCACGAGTATCCATTTATCCTTATCACCAGACGGAGCGCCTTCCATTATCATGCCGTTATGACGCGTAAGGCCGAAGGTTTTGATGACCTGCGTGGCGAGGAGCGAATGGAGATACACCCGGCTGATGCCGCCTCCCTGGAGATCCAGGACGGCGAAGTCATAAGAGTGACCTCGAGGAGAGGGAGCATAAAGGCCAGGACAAAGATAACCGAAATCGTTTCTCCGGGTGTTGTTTGCATGACGTTCAATTTTTCTGAGACCAGGACAAACATCCTGACCAGCAGGGCCCTGGACCCCATTGCCAAGACACCTGAATTCAAGATATGCGCAGTCAAGATCGAACGGGAAGAGTCTGCCTATCTTATGAGAGACTATATGAGGTGGGGTACCGGGAAAGGTTGATTCGAAACTTGAAATTTGAAATTGGGAAAAACAGAAATTCGATAATGCCCGTTTTACTGCAACTTACAGAACTGTAACCGTTTACAGGGTGCTGCATATGCGAGACCTGCGGATACGCAGACGTACTTCCTGTACTTCAAGTGCCCGACCTGTCTGCCGGCAGGCAGGCAACAAAGCAGATGCGGTGCCCTGTAAACGGTTACCATAAATCTATGAAGGAAAGGAAACAGCATCTATGGAAGTCAGCAACATCAGAAATCTCGCTCTGGTCGCCCAAAGCGGAAGCGGCAAGACTTCTCTGGCAGAGGCCTTGCTCTTTACCGCCAAGGCAACTTCGCGCATGGGCAAGGTCGATGACGGATCCTCGGTGTTGGACTTTGAGCCGGAAGAGGTCAAGCGCCACATCTCCATCAGCACAGCGTTTCATCACCTGAACTGGAAAAGGGCCAAAGTCTATCTTATGGACACACCCGGGGACGACAACTTCCTCGCCGAAGCCAGGATGGCTGCCAGGGCGGCTGATAATATACTGTTTACTGTAGATGCTGTAGATCCGGTAAAACCGCAGGCACAGAAGGTATGGTCCATTATCAGGGATTCAGGCCTTCCTGTCATTATGTGTGTCAACAAAATGGATAAGGAGAGGGCAGACTTCAAGAAGGCAGTGGATGCAATAAAGGAAGCCCTGGACCTGAGACTGGTTCCGGTATCCTTGCCTCTTGGCGAACAGGAGGATTTCAGGGGTATTGTAGATCTCGTTAATGCAAAGGCCTTTGAGTTCAGCAATGATGGGAGCGGCAGGGTCAATCCTGTTGATATCCCGGCAGATCTGCAGGGCGAGGTTGAAAGTTCGAGGAACAATCTGATCGAGTTTGCCGCAGAATCTGATGACGTGCTGCTGGAAAAGTTCCTTGAGGGTGAAGAACTCACCCCTGATGAGATCGTTTCCGGCCTGAAACAAGGCATAATGAGTGGCGGTTTTATACCGGTGTGCTGTGGTTCCGCCTTAAAAAACATGGCCGGAAGCGCCTTGCTTGACCTGATTGTACAGTTATTACCTTCGCCTGATGAGCGCGGGGCTGTCTCCGGCACTGACCCCAAAAGCGGGGATGAGACAGAGCGGGACCCGTCTGCCGATGCCCCGGTATCCGGCCTTGTCTTCAAGACACTTACAGATCCCTATACGGGGCGCCTTTCCATTATCCGGGTCTATTCCGGCACGCTAAAACCCGACGGCTCCCTCTATAACTCCAGCAAAGGAAAAAATGAGCGATATGGCCAGATATTTGCCCTTGAGGGTAAGGCGCAAAAGCCTGTGGAAAAGGCGGTTCCCGGCGAGATAGCAGCGATAGCAAAGCTAAAGGAGACCGGTACCGGTGATACCCTCTGTGATCCTGCAAATGCGGTAATCTATCCGTTCGTGGCTCTTCCCGCTCCGGTCCTGACCTATGCCCTCAAGCCCAGAAGCCGGGGGGATGAAGAAAAGATAACCCAGTCCCTTTCACGACTACAGGAGGAAGATCCCACAATTGATGTAAGGCGTGACCAGCAGACAAAGGAACTCCTGCTCTCGGGAAACGGCCAGATTCATATAGATGCCACTGTGGAAAAGATGGCAAGGAAGTTCGGCGTTCAGGTGGACCTTGCCCTTCCGCGTATCCCCTATCATGAAACCATAAAGGCGCCGAAGAAGGCGGTTATTTATCGGCACAAAAAGCAGACCGGCGGAGCAGGTCAGTTTGCAGAGGTCCACTTTGACATCTCACCACTACCAAGGGGTAAGGGTTTTGAGTTTGAAGAGGCGCTTGTGGGAATGAATGTCCCGAGAAATTACGTTCCGGGCGTGGAGAAGGGGCTGAAGGAGGCCACAGAGTCAGGACCACTTGCCGGATACCCGGTTGTTGATGTAAAGGTACGTTTTTATGACGGCAAGTCCCACGAGGTTGACTCCTCAGAGATAGCCTTCAAGATAGCATCCATCAATTGCTTCAGGAAAGGCGTGCTGGAGGCAAAACCCACCCTGCTCGAACCTATTGTGAAGCTCACCATAACCGTGCCTGATGACGCTGTCGGCGATATAATCGGTGACATAAACAGCAGACGTGGCAAGGTTATGGGTATGGAACCGGGCAAGGGCGGACAGGCAATTATAGCGCTTGTTCCCCTGGCAGAGGTACAGCGCTACATGCTGGATCTTAATGCCATGACCGCAGGCCGGGGGACATTCACCATGGAGCAATCCCACTACGAAGAAGTGCCGCCGAATCTGGCTGAAAAGATTATCGCCCAAGCCAAAAAAGAAAAGGCATAGAAGGAGACAACGTGTATACCGCCGGCGTTCTCACTGTGAGTGACAGCGCTGCCAGGGGAGACAGGAGAGATGAATCCGGGCCTGCAATCCGCCACCTGCTCGAACGGCATGGCTGCAACGTGCTCTCGCACAAGACAGTCCCTGACGAAGTACAGGATGTCAGGTGCATATTGATCAAATGGGCAGACGATGCCTCTTTGGATATCATAGTTACTACAGGCGGCACGGGGCTGTTTCCCAGGGACATCACGCCTGAAGCCACGAAATCCGTAATAGAGCGGGAGGTCCCCGGGATCTCGGAAGCCATCCGCATCAGGGGCCTTGATTCCACACCAAGGGCCATGCTTTCGAGAGGGATTGCCGGAGTGCGGGGCAAGACACTTATTATCAATCTGCCCGGCAGTCCTTCGGCCGCGACTCAGGGAATGGAGGTAATACTTCCCGTGCTTGGACATGCCTTGGATAAAATCAAGGGAGATCCCGCTCCCTGCCGGCAGGACGGTTCCGGGTTCAGAGGTTCAAAGGTTCAAGGTACGGGGTTAGTGAAGGTTAACAAAAGAAAAGCAACCCTGAACGGTGAACCAGGAACCTCTGAACGCTTAAAGATATAGCCCATGAAGATAGGAATAGTCGGGCTGCCGGGCTCCGGCAAGACCACCATATTTAACGCCCTCACAGGAAGCGCTGCAGAGGTCTCCGCCTACCAAAAGGGCAAAAAAGACCCGAACCTGGCGGTAGTCAAGGTGCCGGACATCCGTTTGGACAGACTCTCATCCATGTACAATCCCAAAAAGACCACCTATGCCCAGGTACAGTACGTGGATATAGGCGGGACTATCTCTGCCGGAGAGGGTACGGAGTCTTCAATACATGAGCTCCTTAGACTCCTTCATCCTGTGGACGCCCTGGTACATGTGGTTCGAAACTTCGACCGGTCCGGCGAGCCCCCCGTGCCGCAGGAGGATCTGGATGCCCTGGAGTCCGAGCTCATTCTCACCGATCTCATCATCCTGGAGAAGAGGATTGAGAGATTGGAGAAGGAGATTGCCAAGGCCGGGAAAGGAGATCCCAAGGAGCTGGAGCTTCTTAAAAAGGCCGGGGAGATCCTGGAAAGGGGAGAGGCATTGAGGGGATATCCGGAGATAGCTCAATCCCCGATGCTCAGGGGTTATGCCTTTCTCTCGGCAAAACCCTGTATCGTGGTCCTTAACACCGGAGATGATGTAGAGCTTGGTGCTACAGGCCTTCAGCTCCCCGGTGCAGTTGTCCTTGTAGAGCTTAAAGGGAGGCTTGAGATGGAGCTGGCCCAGCTCTCACCTGAGGAAGCAGAACCCTTCAGGGAAGACCTGGGCCTTGAAGAACCCGCCACTCTCCGTTTGATCAGAGAATCCTATCAGCTTCTGGGCCTCATTTCCTTATTTACTGTGGGAAAAGATGAGGTCCGTGCCTGGGCAATCCGGCAGGGCACCCCTGCCCAGAAAGCTGCCGGGGCCATCCATTCTGACATGGAAAAGGGCTTTATCAGGGCAGAGGTGGTATCCTGCGACGATCTCATGGCCTGCGGCAGCCATTTTGCCGCCCAGAAGGCCGGGAAGGTGAGGCTTGAGGGCAAAAACTACCTTGTGCAGGATGGCGATATTGTAGATATACGCTTTAATGTATAGAGGGGATTGAGGGATTTGCCAATTCCTCAATCCCTGGGTTATCTTCCTGCGCATGACTGACATGCCAAAGTGCACTTTCGCCTGTTAACCCTTCGGCTGGATGCTCAGCCAGCCTTTCACTTCGGGGCATGGAAAATCGTAAAAGCTGGTGTCCCTTGACAATATCATCAAAAAGGCCAAGCAAAACAAGAAGTAATCCCGCATTTTACATTTGGATGGCGTCATGTTTGTATAAAAATACCTACAGATCTGTATGTATACAGATCGATATACAATTTTGTACAAACAGAAGGAGGGAAATTTTTTCTTGTCGGCATCTCATGTTTATTATATATTGCATTTGTAATGAACTTTTTTGATAAGAATATTTCATTAGTAATGCAATATATGGAGCCAGTAAATGGATAAGCGCAAACTGCGGGAATTGCTTGTTGAGCACAAGGAGCATGCCCTGAAGGCAGGGGATTATTTTGCGCGGCAAGCATCCTCGGACCCGGACCGTCTCTTTGCCCAAAAAGAGATCCATACAATCACCGGGGTCAGGCGCTCCGGCAAATCGACCCTGATGCGGCTGTTGATGAAAAAACTTCTGGACAGCGGACGGACGGAGTTGAACCAGCTTCTTTTTCTCAACTTCGAGGATGAGCGGTTCACAGAGTTCAGGAGCAGCGATTTCCAGGCCCTGTACGAGGCCTATCTTGAACTTGAGGCGCCGCTGGCCGGTAAGAAATATTTTTTTCTGGACGAGATCCATAATGTCCCTGTCTGGCAGCGCTGGGTAAACAGGCTCTATGAATTTGAAGACATCAAGATCTTCGTCACCGGCTCAAACGCCGCCATGCTCAGCAGCGAGGTCGCCACGGCCCTCACCGGCCGCAACCGGATAATGGAGCTCTTCCCTTTTTCTTTCCGGGAATTCGTGCGGGTGAAGGGAACGATCCCGGATGATAGGGATTTCCTGCGGCCTGAAAAACGGGCCGCGCTGGTTCATCTTTTTGACCGTTATGTCCAAACCGGCGGTTTCCCTGAGGCGTTGAAAACCGGAGACACCTCCATCCTGCAGGAATATTTCCGGGATATAATCTATCGGGACATCGTTGCCAGGCACGGACTCAGAAACGTTCGTGAGCTCAAAGAACTCGCCCTTTATCTGGCCTCCAATATCTCCTGCCGGATGAGTTATAAAAAGCTGCAAGACCTTATATCGGTGCGAAGCGTCAATACAGTAAAAAACTACCTCAGCTACCTGGAGGACGCCTTCCTGTTCATCAGGATCAACCTTTTTGATTACTCAATAAAAAAGCAGATATACAACCCTGCCAAGATCTACTGCGTTGATCATGCCCTGGCCGCCGCCGCCGGCTTCAGGTTCTCCGCCGATATCGGCCGCACCCTGGAGAATATCGTCTGCCTGGAACTTAAGCGGCGCGGCCATGAGATCTACTACTGGCGGAACCGGGCCGGCCTGGAAGTCGATTTCCTTGTCAAACAGGGCCTTGATATCACCGGGGCCATCCAGGTGTGCCATGACCTGGAAGAACCGGGTACCAAACGCCGTGAGATCAAGGCCGCCCTTGCCGCGGCAAAAAAATTCGGCCTGGACAGAGTGATAGTTGTCACCTCGGACGTCTGGCAGGAAGAGACCCTTGACGGCGTGAAAATTGATTATCTGCCGGTCTGGAAATGGCTGCTGG
>Ga0190348_1000205_pt1 | contig 16556 bp, 15 predicted proteins | sample 48721367_MG_FD_161658 | JGI IMG/M metagenome (GOLD analysis project Ga0190348, IMG submission 161658) | Hydrothermal vent microbial mat bacterial communities from Southern Trench, Guaymas Basin, Mexico - 4872-13-6-7_MG | ecosystem: Environmental > Aquatic > Marine > Hydrothermal vents >... | reverse complement strand
ATCAAGGATATGCAACAGATGGTGTATATCATTATTTATTTCATAATACTTTGATTAATAAAAGAGATAGAAATTGGAATGTAGTTGTAAGTGTTAATCCATTTGATGGATTGACTGGGTATAATCATGCCGGAGATGGTGATTATTATAACGGAAAACTCTATGTACCAATTGAATATTGGGTTAATTGTAGTTCAACTACTAAACCAAGTATTGCCGTATATAATGCAGAAAATTTGTCTAGAGAAAGCGTTATAGACGTATCTGATTATCAAAGTGAAGTTTCAAGTATTACTGTTGTTCCAGATCAAGGTGAAAGCGGGTGGTTAATAGTTACTTCCTTTTGTATATCTACAGAAATTTATAAATATGATCTATCTAATTTTTCGTATCTAGGAGCAATAACTTTATCAGAAAATTTAACAAATATACAAGGAATAACATATAAAAATGGATTATTATACATTGTTACAGATAATAATGATAAAATAAATCTTGTAACTTTAGATGGAATAGTTATTGATACTATTTATACAACTACAAATAATGAAAGCGAGGGAATTGACTATAGTCAAGATGAAATTAGGTGGCTATACAAGGATACGTCTAACAATATGAATGTTCATTATATAAAACCAACATCAAATAAAACTATGGTTGCCATTAATCCATCATCTGGTCAAATAGAAGTTTTAGATGGGGATGTTTTAAATAGTGTATTTGTTGCCAATGCCTATTCTAATGTAGCACCATATACTGCTGGATTTCTTGGAAGAAGAGCTAGAGGAACATATTCAAATCCTAGTGGAGTTACAAATGGTGATGTATTAGCTGGATTATATGGCAGAGGATATAATGGAACAGATTGGAGTCTAAATTCTGCGGCTATTAGATTAGTTGCCTCAGAAACATATACTGGAGTAACAATAGGTTCATATATTGATTTTGCAACTACGACAAATGGTACTGCATCTAGAACTGTAAAGATGATATTAGATAACGCAGGTAGGTTGGGAATTGGTGTTTTATCTAATTTATCATATAAATTGGAAGTTGATGGAACCATTAAATCAACAGGATTAATAGTTTCTGGAATTACAACATTTAATAATGTGCAATATACATGGCCATCAAGTGATGGAAATAATGGGAATGTACTTTCAACAAATGGAAGTGGGGAACTATCTTGGATATCAGTTGGTGGTGGAGGCAATATGCTAAAAAGTACATATGATACTAATGACAATGGAATTGTAGATTATGCAGAAGCACCATGGCAAGGTTCATCTTTTCCTTCTGCTTCTGATGGATTATTGTTTTATAGATCTGATTTGCAAGAATTATATTTATATATTGGAATAACGTAAAAAGGAGGTAAAATATGGCGTGGAAAAAACTAGCATTCTCAGATGAAGTAATTGGTATTCCTAGTGGAAGTGCTCAAGGAGATATTCTCATAAGGGATGCCTCTGGATGGACAAATCTTTCGGCAGGAAATAATGGGCAATTCTTAAAAACACAAGGAACAAGTGCAAATCCAGTATGGGCAGATGTATCTACTGCAGACGAAAAAGTAAAAGCAGATTCTGGTGATAGTACTCCTGGATATCTGGATGCTAAAGTTGACGACACTACTATAAAAGTTGATACTTCGAATCATTATCTACAGTTAAAATCAGGTGGTATAACAAATACTCACGTAAATGCATCTGCTGCAATTGCATGGACAAAGATAAGTAAGTCAGGATCAAAGATAAGTGATTTAGATGCACCATCTTATTCAGGTAATTCATTAAAGTTTTTAAGAGTTAATTCTGGTGAAACTGCACCTGAATGGGCAACGGCTTCAACTACGGATGAAAAAGTAAAAGCAGATTCTGGTGATAGTACTCCAGGATACCTGGATGCTAAAATTGATAATACTACTTTAAGACTAGATAGTAGTAATCATTGGATTGAAATAGCAGATGGAGGTGTTGATACAACACAATTGGCAAATTCATCTGTAACTACGGCAAAAATAAATATAAATTCAGATCTGAGTTTTAACTCTCATAAAGCAACATCTCTTGCAACACCTACTGCAGGTGGAGATGCAGCAACAAAGGACTACGTTGATAGTAAGATTAACGGTTTAGATTGGCAGGATTCAATATTGGATAAGGATCTTACAGAACCACCTTCAAGTCCTAGTGAGGGGGATAGATACATTGTTGCATCTGGTGCATCTGGGGATTGGTCTGGACATGATGACGATATTGCAGAATACGATGGTTCCTCATGGGATTTCTATACTCCTAATGAAGGTTTTGCTTGTAGAGTAGAGGATGAGGATAGAAACTATACATATAATGGTTCGTCATGGGTAACATTTGGTAGTACAGTTGACCATGGTAATCTTATAGGGTTAGCAGACGATGATCATACACAGTATATCCTTGTCAACGGTAATAGAGCATTTAGTGGTAATATAAGTTTCGGAGATAATGAAGCAACTTCTATAAGAATAGAAAATGCTTCAAGTGCACCTACTGAAAAAAAAGGTAAATTATATTTTAATACTAGTGATAATCATTTATATGTTGGGAATACTGTTGAGACATAATAAATAATATTAACAAGGAGGCTATATGGCCAAAAAATCTAAAGAAGAAGAAATACATGATGCAGTTGCAGAAGATGCTTTAGATAAAACAATAAAAGATTTAGAAAGTGTTTTTGAAGAGCAAAGAGCAAAATTAAAACATACTGCCAAACAACTTGAAGAAAATTATATTAAAACAAAACGAGCAGAATGTGAAAATCTTCATAATAAATTAGTAAATGTAATTGGAGAAGTAAGACCATCCCCGATAAATCTATTATTTGTATTGGAAATTCTTAGACAAGAGGCACTTACTCAAAGTATGAACTTATTTTTTGCACCAGTTCCCGAATCTACTAATAGTAAAGGATAGAACTTAATATGGCTTGGCAAAAATTATTGTTACCTAGCGATGTTTTACAGATAAGAAAAAATTCTGGTACATATAATACTGCCAGGCAAAAGTTAAATTTTATAGAAGGAACAAATATTGTTCTCTCTGTAAACGATGATGGTAGTGAGATAGATACCACTATCTCTGTAGATTCCGATGTTCAGGATGCAGTAGCGAAGAAACATACACAGAATACAGACACAGAATTAGATAATGGAGTAATAGATATAGATAGTAATGATAATATTACTTTTAATCAGAATGGAGTAACTCCATTTACTTCAGTAAACGAAAATGCCGTAACCAATACTCTGTATCTGAAGGAAGGTAAAGTATGTATTGGAGCAACAACACAAAGTGGTAAATTATCTATTATGAATCTTGGTTCTTCTGATACAGTAAAATGTTTAGTTATTAGTGAAGATACTAACGATGAGTTTTATATTGAAGGAGGTTTTTCTGGAGCCGGGGCAGATGGGAACAAGTTGAAACTTAAGACTTATTGGGGAAATTATCCAATGACATGGGTAGGTAATGGCAATGTTGGCATTAAAACTACAAATCCAGATGTAGCATTAGATGTTAGTGGTGTAATAAAAGGAACAGATTTAGAACTTACAAATGGAACTATATATCCCTCCACAGATTCAACAACTGCTATACAAATAAATAAAGCAGATAGTACAACAAATGTAATAGATATAGATACTACTAATGGAAGAATGGGTATTGAAACAGATAGTCCTGATTATCCACTTACAGTTAATATAACGGGTGGATTTGGAATAATGTTACAAGATGAAGGTAGTGATAGAGTTGGTCTTTACACCTCTAATACTGATACAAGAGGACTTATTTATATGTATAATGGTACTGGGACCTTAACTAATTTATTTGATACGAATGGTGATTCTTATATAAAGGGTGGTAAGTTTGGTATAGGAACTGTACCAAGTAAAACATTACATCTTTCCAGTACGGAAGATGTTGGAGTATGGCTTGAGGCAGATACTGATAACTCTGGAGAGGATGATAATCCATATATAAAGTTAACACAAGATAATAATTTAACAAGATCGATAATTGGAATGATAGGAACTGCAGGATATGATCCAGAAGGTAACAGTTATACTGGAACAACGGCAAATGCATTGTTTCTTGGTACACAAACCAGTAATATAGTACAAATAGGTACTAATGGTAGTGTTAGATTAACAATAGATACTTCAGGTTATATAACTCCATCTGTTGGATACAAATCTTCAGACGGAACTGCTGGAATGAATACAACATATACGGTAAAAGAAGGTGATACAATAACAATAAAGGATGGACTAATAACTGCTATAAGCTCAGGTTAAAAGTAAGAATATAATGAAAATTATTACATTGAGAGAAAAAGGTTGGTACGATAAAAAAACGGAATATAGAATGTGGGATCATCTTTGCAGAGCATATGGTATTACGTTTGAAATTATAGAAGATAAAGATCTTACAGAGTTAAATGAAAGAGAAATTATTTTATTTGAAGAAAATGGAAATATTAATTTAGAAGACTTTGTTCACCAAGATAAAATTTATTTGTTTGGTAGGACTGGATTTAATTTATTGGATATGTTTCCTAATGCTATAAGTGTTAAAATTCAAACCCCAAAAAATATAGTATTATTTGGCAGTATTGCCGCTGGAATAGTTTTATACGATAGGTGGTTAAAATGTCAGTAACCGTTACAAATAATATGACTTTGTTATTCGATGCTGAATCCACCAGTAATTGGACTTCAGATGGGGGTGGATTTAGTACTTATACAGGGTTCCAAAGAGAAGGAACTTATTGTATTGGTGACCAAGCCAGTAAGGGAACTTTACATGGATATAAAACTATTACTTCCACCAATTTAACTAATGTTGTGATTTACATGTGGCTTAGATCAGGTAATCCAGATACAAAGGCTAATGGTGGATTCAGAATAGTACTTGGTGATGGGACAAACAGGAGAGCATATTATGTTGGTGGGTCAGATGATTATGGTTTCCAGGTAGGTGGTTGGTCCTGTTTCTTATTGGATACTTCTAATTTACCAACTTCATATTCTCAACTTGCCGGATCTTCTGCACCAAATTTATCTGCAATAACAGAAGTGGGTGGAGGTTTTAATTATGTAACAAAAGCTGTAGGAAACGGAGATAATGTTTTCATAGATGCCGCAAGATATATTTCAAATACAGGATATGCTTTAACAATTGGTGGAGGTGGAGTTGGTACAGAAGGAACTTTTTCAGATATTGAGGTTTTAGATAAAAGTATTTCTAATGCTTGGGGGATAATAAGAAAACTCGCAACTAATGTATATGGTATACAAGGGGCAATAGAATTTGGAAATTCTGGTACTGATAGTAGTTATTTTCTTGATAAAAATATAACAATTATTTTTGAAGATAGACCAATACCAACTACATATTATAAAATAAAGTTAACTGGTAATACTACTGGAACAAATAGTTTTGTATTAGGAGAAAAATCTGGTACAGAGGGTATTAATGGTTGTGTTATAAAATCAGCCGGTTCTTCTAAAGTTTCATTGGATTTAAGTGATACAAATTTTAACACAATGAATATATATGGTTCAACATTAGATAATATTGGTACATTAACTTTGCCTGCAAGTTCTTCAAAAGAATTAATAACTGGTACAATAAATAAATCAGATGAGGTATTAGCAAATGTAACAAAAGTACAATATGTTACTTTCATTTCATCTAATGGAAGAGCTATAAGAATGTCTAGTGTTTCTAATAATATTTCTGATTGTAAATTTATAGATTGTACACATGGTGTTAACATTCCAAATACTGGAACATATACATTTGATAACCTAATATTTAGTGGTGAGGATGGAAGTACTATTTATGCTATTGAAAATAGTAGTACAGGATCTGTTATTATAAATGCAACAAATGGAAGTAATCCTCAATATGCCGATAATACTAACGGTGGGACAACTACTATAAATAATGCAGTAACTTTAAATATTACAACAAAAAACGAATATGGTAATCCAATATCAAATGTTGGGATTAGAATAGAAAAGAGGTCAGATGGAACTCTTATTTCAGAAGGAACTACTGATGCTAATGGTTTATATAGTGATTCATATAACTATGTAGGAGACGTAAATATAAAGGTAATATCAAGAAAAAAAGGATATAAGAATAATTCGGCATATGATACAATAACAACAAATGGGCTAAATATCCCATTTACAATGATAAAAGATAATTCAGTAAACTTACCATAATAAGGAGGTAAAATGTCAACAAAGAAAAAAGAAAAAATAGTTCAAAAAGAAAAAGCACCGACATATATTTGTCCATATTGCGGAAATATAGTTGAAGGACATAAGTGTAGAATTTGCGGTGCTATTAGAACTGTAAATCCTGTATCTAAACATGTTATATGGATGAAAAACGGAAGAGTATTAGCTGCTTTTAATGACGAAAAATCAGCGTATACACGTATGGCAGAAAAATATGGGATCCCAAAAGAAAAATGGCCTAAAGAATTTAGGTAAGGGGGAAAATTAAATGGCTATATCTAATGATTGGAATTTTGATTATTCTGCAAAAGTAATTTCTCACATAGACGGAATATTAAGTTATGATAATGGTGATGGCACACAACCAGCTGTTGGTCAATATATAATAGGAGGTACAAGTGGTGCAATAGGAAAAATATTATCAAATACTGGTACTGCTACATCTGGTACTTTTACATTAACAAATGTTGTTGGTAGATGGGCAAATAATGAAAATATTTATGTTTTAAGTGAATTGAATTTTGATACAGTAAATAACACAAATAAAGATAAGATTAAAATAGGAGCAACTATAACAGGGGAAAGTTCTAGTTCTACATTAGTAATCAAATTTATAGAGTATAATATAGATGGCACACAAGGCCATGGAACGTTTTATGGTAGACCAATGAGTGCATCTTTTATAGATGGTGAAAATCTTCAAATTAATTCTGCAACTGTTTGTGTTGCAGATGGTACTGGTACAGATAATGATACACAAGTTTCAACTACATTGGTAGATGGAACTTTAGCAGTACCTGGAACTGCAAATACAAATAATTCTGTCATTATTCATTATGACAATGGTACTATTGCTATCCCAGAAGATGCACATATTTCTGATGCTACTTCTAATGCAGAAGGATATGCACAAAGAGTATATGGATCAACGACTTTAGGATCAATAAGAATTATAGATAGTGATACAACATCAGGTTCATGGACTGATAATAATACTTTGCGAATTGAAGATGTTGTTTATTATGATAATCTAGTTGCCGGAAAAGTATTTTCTGAGGGCAACGTATTAAAAGGAGCAAGTTCTGGGGCAGAAGCTAGAGTATTAATGGTTATAGATGATGGGGATAATAGTGGTAAACTAATTCTAGCAGGATTGACAGGTTCTTGGACAGATTCAGAAGATATACAGGTTAGGCAATCTGATGATACTTATATTAAATACGCAAGTGTAGAAGCATCAACAGATAGATATCTAGATGCGGCAACAATAAATATACCAAATGGTGTTATGGATGAACAAAGGGAAGACCAAGGTGGTATATATGAAGCCGGTTCTTTAAATATTGTCAGAAGTTCTAATGCTTTTTATACATATGCGCAAGAACTATTTGTACAACTAGCACAATTAGACGATGATCCACCATTAGAAGGTAACGTTAAAGATCAGCTTTATACAATCTTAAATGACTATATTATACCAGATTTATCTTTTAGGTTTTTGGAAAAAGGTTCATTCAAAGATGCTGGAAATAATAATGTTTTTACTAATATACAAACAACTGGAGCAATTGCAGATATTGGGGATCATGGTTTTTACTATAGTTCTTCAAATCCTACCCCACAACCAGATATGTATGTTGAACAAGACGGTGAAGTAGTAAGACAAGATTGGTTAGAAGGGCATATTGATATTTTATTAAAGACAAAAACAAGTACAAACCCACGATATATTAATCCAGCAGTTGAAGCTTTGGGACAGCCAATTGACAATGGTGCTTTTACAGTACACGTAAGACCTTATGGTAGAACATATGATTCAAATGAAGTAACACAAATAGGTGGTATAGCAGTGGTTGCACTTGGTAATGCAATAGATTTGAATAATACAACTGGACAATATAGATTTGCATTTACAAGTGGAAGTAGCACACCATTTACTATTGGGGAAGAAATAACAACTTCTTCTGGAAAAAGAGGAATTGTATTTGCTTCTGATTCTGGGGCAACAGGAAATGTAGATTATGCCCTAAAATCTAGTGATCAATTTGCAGATTCGGATGTAGTCACAGGTTCTGTATCAGGAGCAACTGCAACAGTAAATGGTTCACCAACTGATTTGGTTGCAGGTTATTCTACTAATATAAAAATAATGACAATTGATAGAAGATTTACAGGTGGTACAACTACAGGTGGTACATTTGTATTGGGTGAGACAATTACACAATCCGGTACAGGGGCTACAGGATATTTAATGGAGGATGATGCTGGTACTATATATATACAAGAAGCCTCGGGATCTTTTAATGGAACAGGGCAGTTAACTGGTGGAATATCTGGAGCTACAAATACACCAACTGCAACAGAGATATATTCTTCTGTACCAAAAGATATTGGTGGTGGTATTGGTGATAAAAATTATACGGCCGTCATTTCTGCTAATATTACTAATTCTAATCCAAGACCAGTATCTGAAGTATATGAATGGATGAAATTTGTTACAAGAAAAGAATCTACATTAATACAGGGTGGATCTGGATCTGAAACTGGGATAGAAGGAAGAATTTACAGAAAGTTAAAATCTACATTTTCTGAAGTCCGTGGTGCTTCGCCATATGGTACAAAAGCAGGATCCTTAGTTATTGGAGCACAAGGTCTATTCATAGAAAAGGGAACATTAAGTTCAAACGACATTAGAAATATTCAGCTAATTGATAATTTAGGTAATACATATAATCCACCAAATCTTCAGACATTAGAAGTAACAAATATTTATTCTGGTGTAAAAGTTGCCGTTTATCGTAGTACTGGAAGTGGTAATGAAGACATCTTACGTACAGAATTTAAAGTTGGTTCCGTTGGTAGCGGATATAATCAATCTGGTGATTCTGATATTTTAGTAGCCGCAAACACACGAAGTGTATCACCTTTACCAAATGATATTCCAGATACTGGAACATTAAGAATATTGGATCCAAATGATACTGGTAATTATCTTAGATTTGTTTATGATACAGTAGATAGAACTAATAATACGTTTCATTTAAAACAAGGTATTGGGCAAAATACAATTGGAGATGTTACAAATAGTGTAGATCTTACGGCAAATGATAATGTTCATGTTGTATTTATAGAAGAACAAGCAACTGGTACAAGTGTTAATAACACAATTCAATATGTTTCCGATATCCCTTTGTTTATAAAAGCAAGAATCAAAGGAAAAAAACACTTCAAAACAACATCTACATTTTCTAGTACTGGGGCTTCAATTGGTGCCGTTTTGAATCCAGACGATGTAGTAAACTTACCGTAGTGATCGGAGATTAAATGGCAGTTAGAACAGATCTTTCTGTTGAATGGGATAGAAGCCCAAGAATTATTACAATTGCAAAACCTTCAACAGAAATTTCTATCCAAGATCTTGTAGATAGTTTGGTTGCTATAGAAACCAATATTGATAATATAAATGAACCCTATCTCCTAGATTCTTCTGGAAAAGAAGATTTAGGAGGTGGGGTTAAAGTAGGTATAACTGCCAGGTTATATAATGCACAAATTGCTTTTGAATCTAGAACAATTGCTAAAGCATCTGGTATTATTACATCTGACAACTTAGACGGTACAATTTTGATAGATTCAAATGCTCATTTTATAACAGATAATGTCCAACCAGGAGATGTAATTACCAATTGTACTGATATGTCTATGTCTTCTGTTATAAAAGTTCTATCAGAAACTTCATTAAAACATTACATTCTTACTGGTGGAACAAATAATGTTTGGTCTGTAAATGATAAGTATAAAATTTATTCTATAACTCAATGCAATATCTCTGGCGGGAATTTAGTAGCAGTAGATGTAAATGGAAGTGGGATAACACCAATTATGCCAACAGTATTTACCCAAATTGTAAAAACATCCAGTTCTTCTGCAACATTGCAAGAATTAAAAGATTTACAATATTCTTCGTTTAATGGTGGAGTAACTGTTGATGTAACATCTCCATATTCTGGTACTACTTATCCAACAGGTACTCCAAAAAATCCAGTAAATAATTTAGAAGATGCGATTCTTATAGCAAAAGAAAGAGGATTTGATACTATATATATTATAGGGGATATGACAATTGATATGAATGGGGATTATCGTGGGATGATATTTGTTGGAGAAACTCAAACTAAAACTACAATGACTATTGCTTCTGCTGCACAGGTCGAAGGATGCGAATTTTACAATGCAAATATAACTGGAACACTTGATGGAAATGCAAGATTGAAAGATTGCACAATAGGAAATCTAACATATGTATATGGGGTGATAGACACATGTTTATTAAAAGGAACAATAGTATTAGGAGGAGAAAATACGGCATACATTTTGGATTCGTGGAGTGGATCAACGGAAAGTTCAATTCCAACAATAGATATGGGGGAAAGCGGACAGTCTTTGGATCTAAGAAATTACAACGGGGACATAAAAATCATAAACAAAACAGGCCCAGAAAACATAAGCATAGACCTAAATAGTGGACAGGTTATTTTAGATAGTACTGTCACAAATGGGAATATTGTTATAAGAGGAATAGGAAAATTAATAGACAATAGTAATGGCACAATAGTAGATTCTGAATATTTACTAAATGGCCCATCTCTTGTTGATTCTATTTCAAGCCAATTAACAGTTAATGCTTCTGGTATTCCATACTTACAAGAAACAATAGATAAGATAAAATTACAAACAGATAAATTCAAGTTTAATTCAGATAATGATGTTAAAGCAACACTTGATGGTGAAATGGTTATTGTTAGAGAAATAGGAACAGGAAAAAAAGAAATGATAACTGCTACTGACTTTAATGATATGGAAAATGCAATAGAAGAACTTAGAACTGATTCAGACGGAATAAGAGAAAGTCTGTTAGCACTTTATCAGGTAGTCCCATTAGTATATACATATATTAATAGTTCTCCGCCAAACAATATATCTCATATTAATATAGATATAACAAATTTAAGCTTAAGTACAGAATCTGTTCCTATAGTAGAAGCAATAGGAACAACAGATACATCTTACTCTAATATAATAATAGATCCTATTACATATACAAGCTCTAACATATATTTTGATGTGATTCAAAATACTTATACAGAAATAAAACTTTCAATACGTTCACCAGTAGATGATATTACAAAATATAATAACATAAGTGGTATTTTAACAAATGAAGTTACATTAAGTTAATGAGGCTATATAATGAAATATATTAAAAATATTATACAAACTGCAATAATTTCTATTATTTTACTTATCATTGGTATAGGTATAGGGAGATTTGCTTTTCCAAAAAATCCTATAAATTATCCATATCCAATTGTAATGAAAGATACAATAAAAATAGATACTGGTAGAGATACATTGTGGAAATTATCTATTATAACTACAAATATTCCTCCTGCTATTATAATAAATACATTTGAACAATTGGATGTAAAAAATATATGGAATATATATAGAATAGAATATAGAGGACATGCAATTGATAATGGAAATGTAAATTTGCGCATTTATAAAAATAAAAATGATACAGTAACTACTAAAATAGAAAAATTTGAAAACGTAAAAAGTCCATTTGTAATTGTTGCAACAACAAATGGAATTATCGTTAAAGGAAGGCGAAACTACATTCCAATATGGGAAAAGTTGTATTTAGATGTAAACTTTGATATGATAGATAAAACAGTAGACTATTTTGAACTTGGAACAAAACTAAAATGGAATAATATATCTACAGGTTTATATATTAAGCAAGATATATATAATTCACAACGTACTTTTACTGCCGGAATTAAATTTGGTATAAATTTTTAGGAGAATAAATGGGAGAAAATAATAATAGTCTAAATCATATTAAAATAATCGTTAAAGAATTAACAGATACAACCACTATATTAAATAATATAGTAAATAAATTTCTTTCACAAGTTGAAAAAATGCTTATTGTATTGTCAGAAACTTCCAAAGATATTTCTTTTAGTCTTACAACTGGGAAAGCAAATCAAGAAGAAATGAGAGACAATGTAAGAAATATATATCAAATGATACAAAAATTATCATTAAAATTAGAACCATTAAAGGAATCTTTAACTGAAGTAAAAGAATCTTTTGCTTCAATTAATAAATATATGTCCAAATTAAATGAACATAATATTAATTTTCAAAATAGAATAAATTCAATAGTAAAACAAAACACAAAAAGTAATATTTTAACCACTATATTATATATAATTTTTGCTAGTATTTTATCAGCTTTGAGCGTTATAGGATTTAAAATAGGAGAAATTATGGAAATATTAAAACAACTTAAACATTAAGATGAGTTAATTCTTTTTTGATATGTTTAATTGCTTTATTTAATATTTTTATCTCCTTTTTTGTAAGTCTTAAAGATTGTCTAATTTCTTTAATTAAATCCATAGCTTTTGTAGTACGCATTTGTAATACAGAAAATGAATCTTTTTTCTGTATATTTACAGCATTAATTTTACACCTCCAACTGGATCAATCAATTCATTATCATTAGCAGGCATATTTGTAAATAAACTAGGTCGCTTAATCCCATAACAAAGATCATGAAAAAAACATCCTTGACATTTATAATTTCCTGCTTTTTTTAATTTAGCAATAGCAGAAGAAGTTAAAGACTTATCTATAATTTGAAAAGTTTGTAATGTCCTAAGATCTTCATTAGTATAATACTCTGAAAAATCTCTTTCTGGAATAACATCTGTTTCTATTTGATTTTTAATATATTCATATTTTGCTAAAATATCTTCAACTGCTATAAATGTTTTATATCCATTTACAACAATATAATGCCTATTTTTATCTTTTTTTAATATAATGTCATATTTACTACCTCTTTTATCTGACATTCCAATTCCTCTATTCAAAATAATAAGCCATGCTTTTCTGATATCAGATAATATTGGGTCCTCAGAATAATATTCTAGATAATATAAATATAACCCAATCTGTAATAAATAATCAAATCTTGGTAAATAATGATTTTTAATAAACTTAGAAACTGAATAATAATCACTAACTGTTTTATATTCTATTAATAATGGCTCATTATTATATGTTAATACAGCATCTAATTCACCATTTATAGAAAATGAATAACCATCAGGCTGCCAATTTTTAAATTTAATTCCATCACCATACAACAATAAATTAGAATCAATTCTTTCTTTAGCTTTCAACTTACTAATTTCTATTTGTTCTAATAATTTTCCTTCTTTAACTATTGTATAAAAATTTTCACTTGGTGGATTACTATATGCATATCCCTTAAAAGAATAATATAATGCTCTTGCACAATGCCCTATATTTAGAGTCTTTCCTTTGTATGAAACTGTTGCACCTGCTTCTGATGGCCAAAATACATATTTTTTTCGAGAGAATTGACTTTGATACAGTAAATCCGTAGTTAAAGCAAAATATTCATCTTGAGGAGATCTAGGTATATAAATCATTTTCTTCTTCTTGCTCCTTTTTTAATAGTTCTTCTATAGATTCTAACATATCATTTCTATTTGTAGAAATTAATTTTTGTAAATAAGCATCTAAATAAGTAGAGAAATTCTTTAATGTTGTATCATATACATTTGTAGTTGTTGGTGATATCTTATCAATAGTTTCAAATAAATAAAAAACTAATTCATTCATAAGATCGTATTCAGTTAAATTAGTTACTTTTAAGACTAATGTTATATTTGGTGTTTCTTTTACTATTTTGGTAAAGATGTTTCTATCTGAAATTCTATGAGAAGCTATATCTACATAAATTTGAAGCATTGGGGAAAAAATATTATAAATCATTTCTACATACTTTGATTTTTTTGATTGATTATCAGTTTTAAGATATGTAGATAAAATTGCATTGATATTCTTTTTTGTATACACTTATTTGCCCAATGCCTGTTTTTTCAATTTAATTAATTGTTTTAGTTCCTCTAATGATTTCAAAGCGGCCTTTGGAACTATATCTGAAAATTTTTCCATCAAGAATGTTATACGTTCTACAGTAATTAAATTATACGCAAATACACTATTAACAATTGCTTCCCATTCTTCTTGATCATCTACTTGTTTTAACATGCCGCTTACTTTTGTTTTATTATATTGTGTATATAATTCTTCAACATGAATAGTTGCTCTTTTTAAATCTAATATAACAATATAATAAGTATCATTATCTTTTAAAATACCAAGTGATAAAAAAATATCTCCAGAAGCAGAAGGAATTTGTTCAATATTTGAAGTAATCAGCTTCGCTTTTGGGTATCTCTCTCCTTTTAATTTTATTTTTTTCTTCTCATTACCATTAGTTAATTCTATCATTTTCACCCTATTATAACAAACTTTTAGTTATATTACAATTCATTTATTTATCCTATCGTTTAAGAATTTTGGTATAGTCCCATTTTCTATAGAATAATTATGTGCTATAGTAAATCCATCAGATACATATTTATCATATGTCTTTGTACCAAACAACGCTATTGCTTTTGACAAAGCACTTCTTAAATCTTCTACATTAAAAGATACTTTATCTTTAGTAGCCTCAGCGTTTTTAAGATCAATTTCTATAAAATTTTTGTTTTGATTATTTATATAGTCGACATGCCCACCAATAGATGAAACAATAGACGGAGTGCCAACTGCCATTGCTTCCAAAAACATTCTATTAAATGCGCACATATTTATATTAATAAAATAATCGGCATATTTATATAGAGAAGCAATCTCTTTCTGTGATAAAAAATCATTTATTAAAGTAACTATAAGATTTTTATGTTTACGTTCTTTAATTTGTTTAACCAACTGTTGAGAGATTAATGTACTTACCGCTAACATATTTTCATCTTGTTTAATATAATTTAATGTCAAAATAACAAGATGAATTTTTTTAGTTTTTAATTCTTTCAATTTAGAAAATATCTCTACAACCATTGGAACATCTGATATATGTTTTAAATTATAAACAAATTTTATATCTGCTATAACATTGTTAAAATTTGTTTCTTTTACATTAGGATTAAAATCCAATGTATCTACATAATATGGAAAAATATTTACATTATCATTAATAGCAGCAAAAGAACTTGGAACAGCAATATTATTTGTATTATAATATTGACTAATTGTATTTTGTAAATTTTTATCATAAGGATTATCTAAATCTATAAACTTAATTAAATCATATGGTTCTTTGTCTAATATATTTGACACATCTAAAATTAAAGTGGATCGCAAATCTTCCCCTAATAATTTTGGTTCAACAGAATATTTCAATTTAGTATATGTAGAATCCATATCGTATGTTCTTTGGGTATCTATAAGTGAAACATCAATTTGATGTTTATCAAGAAGTTTATAAATAGATAAAGCATAATACTTCAGTGTAGTCATTGATGTAAAAGAAGACCTAATAAAAATTTTTTTCATTAAATAACACCTCCTTATTCGACAGTAAGAAATAATGGTTTGTTTTTCTTTTCTTCAGCAACAATAGGAATATTATTAAATAATTGTTGCCATTGTTTAGCAATTGTGGTCCATGACAATGTTTTTGCAAATGCTCTATATTTTTTACTATTCAATGCTTTTGGATCTGTTTTATAACACATCCACATTTTTTGAAATAAATCATCTACTGAAACATGTGCTTCTTTATAATTAGTATGAAAAGCTCTTGTAAAATTTTTAACTTCAATTGGAATTGCAACTGACTTAGACCAATCCCACATTGGACCAAATTTTGTAACTAATACTGGAGTTCCAGTAGAAAGAGATTCTAATACAGGTAAATTAAAGCCTTCTCTATTACTTGGCGCAACTAATACATCAAATACATTATAGATATAATTTAAAATATAATCTTCTAATCCAAAACCAATATTACCTGCATCAATTACTTTTACATTTTGTTCTAAATTAAATTCTCTTATTAATTCTGATAATGTCCAACTATAAGAAGAATGCGCGGCAAATAAAATCAACAAAGGTTCTTTAGAATATTTTTGTGGATTATTTAATCTTTTACTATTATATTTGTTCATAACTTTTCTAAAAGCTTCAATTAAAAATGGGATACCTTTTCTTATTTGGTTAACACCAACAAATCCATATATATAATATTTTGATAAATCACTTTTAATCATATTACCAACTATCTTTCTAACTTTTTTCTTAGGAATTG
>Ga0190348_1000203_pt1 | contig 16753 bp, 16 predicted proteins | sample 48721367_MG_FD_161658 | JGI IMG/M metagenome (GOLD analysis project Ga0190348, IMG submission 161658) | Hydrothermal vent microbial mat bacterial communities from Southern Trench, Guaymas Basin, Mexico - 4872-13-6-7_MG | ecosystem: Environmental > Aquatic > Marine > Hydrothermal vents >... | reverse complement strand
CTTCCAATTTTACTTCGAGTTCCTCTTTCATTTCAAGGATCTCTTCCACTGTGTTTCCGTACTTACGTTTAAGTGATTGAAGCAGGTTCAACCGTTCTTCAAGACTGACAAGCTCTCTTTCATCAAATTCAAAGGCTTCCATTTCATTCTCGAGCTTTTCATGCAAATACCCGACTTCTTCAAGGGCAAGTTGTGCATGTTCCAGAAGATCACCATATCCCAATGAACGAAAACGGTTAAGTTCCTCAATAATCGTGGAGAGCTTTGCATAAATGGAATCATCGGCGTCTTTCAACATGCCCGAGAGAATTTCAAAGGTTTGCTGGAGTATTTTGGCGTTTTGGAATTTTTTATATCTCATTTCAATCTTTCCATCTTCAATTGGGTCAAGCCTCGCGTTGTCTATTTCCGTGATCTGATACTGAATAAAATCTTTTTCGCGTTCAATGGCCGAAGGATCAACATGGAGTTTGCCAAGCTTTTTCCTGACAGCAATAAGCTGGTTATATTTCACCTCATAATCATGGATAATGCTGTTTGAAACGGCTTTATCGAGTATCAAATGGTGCTTTGAGGGATCCAGAAGCTTTACGCTTCCATGCTGAGAATGGATTTCAATATGTCCATCCAGTAATTCCTTCACCAGTTGTTTAGGGATTATATGACCATTTAACCTGTAAAGCGTTTTCTGGGGATGAAAATCAACCCTTATGAGGAATTCTTCACCATCAAAGTCTATCCCAAGTTCGGAAGCTCTGGCTAAGATTGCTTTGTTTATCAAAAAAGTTGCTTCTACAAAGCTCCCGGGGGCCACATTTCGACTTACCGCTTTACCAGTGATTGCTCTCAGGGCTCTCAGTAATACAGTTTTCCCTGCTCCCGATTCACCAGTAATTGCATTCAATCCAGCGGAGAATTCGATGTAGAACTCTGGAAAGGTCAGAAAATTTTTTCCCCTCAAAGTCAATATCATCAGATCACCTCAAGTTCTTGTTCTCATCAATTATATACTATCCGTCAATTTTGCTTTTCTTAATAAAACGCTCTTGAATTGAGGAGAATAAGCGAAAATCATATAGAATCGTAAAATAATCTTCTTGACAGCTTTTCAAGTGATACGTATAATGAAAAAAGACAGCGAGAAAAGGAGGTAGACCCGTGAAAAGAACATATCAACCATCAAGAATTAAGAGAAAGAGAACCCATGGCTTTATCGTGAGAAACCGCAGCAAATCTGGTAGAGCAATTCTCGCTCGAAGACGCAGAAAGGGAAGAAAGAGACTAGCTGTGTGAATCTGGAAAGAGCTTTCTTAAAAAAGGAAGAGAGATTGAGAAAGAAGGCAGACTTCGACAGGGTGTTCAAGCATGGTGATGTGATTCAAGACCCTTTTTTTGTTGTAATATACATCGATAATGGTCTGCCTTTTTCTCGTATAGGTATATCCGTAAAGAAGAAATTTGGAAAAGCGCATACCAGGAATCGCTTAAGAAGGCTTATAAAAGAGATATTCAGAAAAAACAAGGCAGTCTTTCCCAGAGGTTATGATATACTTTTTATTGCGAGAAAAGAATTATCAGACTCGTTTAGGCGCAACGAAGTTGGCTATCACCAACTCTGTGAGAAACTATTGAGGATTGCGAGACGAATCGATGAAAAGCAAGAAAAAAATGGGAATTGCAAAAAAAACAGCACTGAAGTCAATTGAGTTCTATAAAAAGTATATTTCTCCTTTAAAACCTCCCAGTTGCAGGTTTACGCCTACCTGCTCTACTTATATGTATCAGTCCATAGAGCGCTTCGGCTTTTTCAAGGGGTTGCTGCTCGGTAGCTGGCGCATTCTACGTTGCAACCCGTTTAATCCAGGCGGGGAAGACCCCGTACCAAAGGAATTCCACATATCACTTTCATTTCCGAGGAGGAAGAAAAATGAAAAAACAGGTTATTAGCATCCTTTTGCTCTTCATTGTTGTACTATTCTCTTCCACATTACTTGCTTATAACATGACGACAAAGGAAGCAACCGATGGGACTTTCACTCTTGAGACTAAAACTTTTGTTATATCCTTTGATTTAAAGCTCGGAGTGCTCAAAGATATATATATCAAAGTGGATAGAAGCACTGATCTAATATCACGCTATGGAAATGATGGATTCAACGTTTTTTCTGGAGATACTGAACTTATCCCTGTATCTCATACAACCTTTAGGGATGAAAGAAGCGGGGCCTTTATTCTCAGGTTCGATTATGAAAAAGGCTCAAAAACCTTTGTAATAAACGACACCCCTTATTACGATTTTGAAGTTCAGTACAATTTCTCGGAACCTGTATCAATGACTTTTCCATATATTTCAAATACGAAGACCTTTGACCCCAATAGTTATCATATGAGCTATCTTAAAAAGCCCAAGTCTCTGATGACGCTTTATTCGAATGATGTAACCTTTTCCGATGGTGTTTTGAACTCGAAAAGCGGTAGTGGCTCTATAAAGGTTTATGCAGGCCCTATAAAATTGATATACATATCAGAAGCGCTTCCAGAACTGTACGATACGGTAAAGAAGAACCTTTCCGAAGTCGGAGCCTTGAGCTTTTTCAGCTATATTCATCATGGTCTCGTTGTCTTTCTGTATTACCTTTTCAAGTTGACAGGTAGTTTCGGTTGGGCAATTATTCTCTTCACACTGGTGGTAAGGCTGATACTCTATCCTCTGTATCATATTCAAACCAAATCGATGATAGAAATGCGGAAAATCCAACCTGAAATTGAAAAACTCAGAAAAAAATACAAAGACCCACAAAAGCAACAACAGGCCCTCATGGCTCTGTACAGGGAAAAGCACATCAATCCCGCGACGGGTTGTTTGACATTACTTATTCAGTTGCCGGTGTTCTTTGTGTTGTACTCAGTCATAAGGTATTTCAGTGAAATGTTCGCCTATGCTCCTAAATTTCTCTTTTGGTCAGATCTATCTACCGGTGGATTTCTGCAAAACAGTCTTTTGATATTCATCAGTATCATAACCGGTATATATCTTGCAACAGTAACAAGTCAGGATGGAAAAACCGCAAGGCAGTCTATGATTATGTCTCTGGTTTTCCCCTTCCTGTTTTACACACTACCAACAGGTTTGTTCATTTACTATGCAACAAACAGCATACTTCAGTTGTTAATTACAATCTATGTTTACAGAAAGTTCGGTATGAAAGGCATTTCAATGAGAGAAGTCTTTGGCCTTCCACCAAAACCCGCTAAATAAGATAATTGTCACAGATACAGGAGGTGCTCCAGCATGAAACTCAATACGATTAAAGCTCCGAGCGTGGAAGAAGCTGTCAGAACAGCGATTTCAAAGTATAACGCTTACGAGGACGAGTTAAATATCAAGGTTGTAGAAAAAGGATCGAAAGGCTTTCTAGGTTTTTTCGGTGGCAAAGAAGCGGTGATTGAAGTTCAACTTCTGCCCTCATATTTCGAGAGGAAAATCGGAGAATACCTTGAAGGAATATTAAAGCATTTTGATAAAGATATCATATACGATATTGCAATTGAAAGAAAGACCATTTTCGTCAATATAAAGGGAATAGAAGTATCAAGATTAATCGGAAGGCATGGAAAAACCGTTAGCGCCTTTCAGCACATAATCGGTATATACGCTAACAGGCTTTCAGACGTAAAACTCAATGTTTCAGTAGATGTGGGGAATTATAAGGAAGAAAGAAGGCAAAATGTTGAAAGCCTTGCACACAAAATGGCAAAGCTCGCAATTCAAAAGCGGAGCAAAGTAGAATTAGAACCCATGTTTGCAAAAGAAAGAAGAATAGTACACGAAGTTGTATCTAAATACAAAAATTTGAGGAGCTATTCTGTGGGTCTTGAACCTTATAGAAAGGTAGTAATTGAATTCGATTCAAGAAGAACCAATACATACAAAAATCACGGGAGGCGCTGGACAAATGGAAGGCAAAGCAAACAAAATAGTCATAGGAAAAGCCCTCGAAGTAACACCTCAAAAATTTGATGATGCAACTGTAAAAGGGGTAGAGAAAAGAGTATTGATAGGTCGCAAACTCGGCGCTCAGAATTTTGTCATGAGGTTGTTCACTGTCGTCCCAGGAGGTTATAGCCCAAAGCACTCTCATGATTGGGAACACGAGGTGTACATCGTTTCAGGAACTGCAACAGTTGTTACTCCCGATGGTGACAAAATAGCGGAGGCCGGCTCATTTGTGTATGTCCCTGGCAATGTAGTTCATCAATTCAGAAATGACGGTACGGAGACGCTGAAGTTCATTTGTGTCATACCAAAATACGCTGGAGAATAGAAAAGGAGGGGATATCATGCCAAGGTACAGATACGTCTGCGAAACTTGTGCAAAGGAACTCGAAGTCTTCCAAAAGATAAGCGACGAGCCTCTATCTACCTGTCCCTCCTGTGGAGGAAAACTAAGAAAAGCCATAACAAGTGTTGGAGTTGTATTCAAAGGAAGCGGATTTTATTCTACAGACTCGAAAGCTGGTTCCAAAAAAACTGAAAGTACCAAGGATTAAAATTTCAAATAAGGTATGGCGTTGGTATCCAGGGGAGAGAGTTCTCCCCTTTTTGCTTTGTTGTAGGCCGCTATGGCTATCATGGCCGCGTTATCCGTGCAGAATTCTATTGGCGGGAAATAGACGTTGTACTTATCCTTAGCGAATTGTTGAGCTTTCTCCCGCAGATAGCTGTTGGCAGCGACCCCGCCAGCAAATACCACATTCTTTAAGCCATACTCTGCTGCTGCTGCAAAGGTTTTGCTGAGTAACGAGTCGACAACCGCAGCTTGAAAAGAAGCAGCGACATCCTCTTTTTTTGCCTGAGGATTCTTTTTCAAGAAATAGAGAACAGAGGTCTTCAAACCGCTGAAGCTGAAATCGTAATTCCCTTTTTCACGCAAAGAACGAGGGAAATTATACTTTTCTTCACCCAATTTTGCGAGTTTTTCTATTTCTGGCCCACCGGGATAATTCAGTCCAAGCAGTCTTGCTATCTTGTCAAAAGCCTCTCCAGCGGCGTCATCTCGCGTTTTACCAATTCTCTCTATTGAATCCCACGAATTCACGCTAAAGAGCTCTGTGTGCCCTCCAGAAACAAGCAAAACTAAAAACGGTGGTATCAGACTCGGAAAAGTAATCATGTTTGCATAAAGATGCCCATGCAGATGATTAACAGCGATAAAAGGTCTGTTAAGGGCCAAAGCCAATCCTTTAGCAAAAGAGAGTCCAACCAGTAGCGAACCTACAAGTCCGGGTCCATAAGTAGCCGCAAACACATCGACATCGGTCACGGAAATCGCAGCCCTTTCAAGAGCCTCATCTACCAAAGGTGCAATGTTACCAAGATGGTGCCTTGCGGCTATCTCCGGTACCACACCGCCAAATTTTCTGTGGATTTCAACCTGAGAAGCAAGCACACTCGAAAGCAATTTACCATCTTCTACAATTGCCACAGCCGTTTCATCGCAGGAACTCTCAATTGCAAGTACTATCATCAGGCAGATTCTCTCTTTATAACCTTGGCTTCTTTACGTCCTTTGACGACATCCCGTGTAATTATAACCTTTCCGACATTTTTCAACGATGGGGCTTCGAACATGATGTCCATCATAACGCTCTCAATCACGCTCTTCAATGCTCTGGCTCCAGTTCCTCTGGAAAGAGCCTTTTCCGCAATGGCTTCTAGAGCACCATCAGTTAACTCCAGTTCGATCCCGTCAAGCTCGAGAAGTTTTTGATATTGCTTGATAATGGCATTTTTGGGTTCGAGCATTATCTTTTTGAGATCTCCAACGCTAAGGTCGTTAAGTGTTGTAAGTACGGGGAACCTTCCAACAAACTCTGGAATAAGCCCGTATTGGATAAGGTCATCTGGTCCCACATGTGAAAGGATTTCACCGATTCGATAATCCTTTTTCCCTCTTATTTCAGCACCAAAGCCCATTGTGGATGTTAAAATTCTCTCCTGGATTATATTTTCAAGGCCGTCAAAAGCCCCACCAACAACAAAGAGAATATTAGTCGTATCAACCTTGATGAATTCCTGATAAGGATGCTTTCTTCCACCCTGAGGAGGAACATTTGCGATAGTGCCTTCGACGATTTTTAACAGGGCTTGCTGAACACCTTCGCCGGATACATCTCTTGTTATAGACGGGTTGGGTGATTTTCTCGCTATTTTGTCGATTTCATCGATATACACGATTCCATATTGCACTCTTTCTACATCGAAATTTGCGGACTGTAAGAGTCTTAAAATAACATTTTCCACATCTTCGCCAACATATCCAGCTTCTGTAAGTGGTGTGGCATCGGCAATGGCAAAGGGTACGTCCAGAATCCTGGCGAGTGTCCTCGCGATCAATGTTTTTCCAGATCCTGTGGGGCCAATGAGCATGATGTTCGATTTTTCTATCTCTACATCTTCCACACCTTTGAAGACTCGTTTGTAATGGTTATAGACAGCAACTGAAATGGCCTTTTTGGCGGCTTCCTGACCGATGACGTATTTATCCAGTTCCGCTTTTATTTCAGCGGGAGTCGGCAATCTTTTTCCTGATTCTCTTATGGTTTTTACATCTTGCTTCAAGATATCGTGGAAAAGGTCTACACATTCATCGCAGATATATCCCTCTGCGCCGGATATGAGCTTCTTAACCTGCGAAGCAGGCCTACCACAAAAAGAGCAATGTTTTTCTAATGGCAAGTCCATTCCCTCCTAAAAGTTACTGTTGTTATTATACACTCTAATACGAGCCAACGTTGTGAATAATTAATTAATAGTCCCCTTTTTATTTGCGTAACCTATTGATGCTATTATTTTGAAAAGGGAGTGTGATACCTTGAAAGCCGCTTTGATAGATGGATACATAGACGAACCCGCAGCTTTGGGTGTTCCACCTTACATCTCACAGCGCGTTCGGGCAATAGCGGGAATCCTTTACGCTAAGGGGATTGATGTAGACTACTTCACGATTGACACTGTTCGTAAAAAGGAGCTGTGGAATTCATTCAACGCTTATGACTACTTAATTCTCCATGGCGGATTGACCACGCCGGGCCACTATGTAGGCGGAACCCCCGCGAGCTTCAGTGAATTCGAAAAGCTTCTTTCTCTAAACGCCAACCCCACAAAGATAATCGAAGGGCCCATTGTAGCAGGATATTCCCTAAAAGGCGGTAGAAAAGCCAGAGAGGTTTCCCTTGATGAGGCAGATGCGCTTTTTACCAAAGAACTGGATTTGGCCAAATACCTCGGCATAAGCATCGAGGGAAAGGCCTATTACGAATTGATGAATGAGTTCTACAAGCTTGGCGCAGCTATCATTCCTCAACATCCAAGATATCCGGATATAATAGTGGAATTTGACATCTCCAGTGGTTGCGAAAGACGGGATAAATTCTGTTCATTTTGTACTGAATCTCTTCTTTATGGCAATTTCAAAAGCCGTGATTTCAAGGGAATCGAAGAAGAACTCCAAGCATTAAAAACCGCAGGCGTTAAAGCAATTAGGTTTGGCAGAAGCGCCAATGTAATCGCTTACGGTTACGACAAGGAAAAGGATCTTCCAAACCCCGAAGCCGTTAAAACGCTATTTCAGACAACTTCGGTGATATTGAACCCCGAGGTTTTCCATATAGATAATGGAAACCCCATATTCATCGCCCGGCACAGGAAAGATGCTGAAAAAATACTTGAGTGCATCGTGAAATACAACACTGTGGGTGATACAATATCATTTGGAGTTGAGAGTTTCGACCCGACTGTTCGGCATTTGAACAACATCGATGGAACAGCTGAAGAAATTATCGAAGCCATAAAAATCGTTAACGAAATAGGAAATGTGAGGATAGACGGTGTTCCCAAACTGTTGCCAGGTATAAACCTTTTGTATGGCCTTCCTGGATCTACAAAGAAAACATTTGAAATCGATTTTTTCTTTTTGAAGAAGATTCTTGAAGCTGATCTTATTATCAGAAGATTGAATATCCGCCAGGTAATGGTGTTTCCAAACACGCCGCTATCAAAGCGGAAACTTCCCAAAACAAACAGGGGTGTTTTTGAGAAATACAAGAAAAGCGTACGGAGCATTATAGATAAGGAAATGATTCAAAAAGTATTCCCCGTTGGGGCAATTGTAAGAAAAGTGATACCCGAATTCAAAAGGGGTGCTCTCACCTTTGGTAGACCACTTGGGACTTATCCCATTCTCGTTGGAAGCTATGCCAATTTTGATAAAGCGGTGGATATGGTTATTACATCACATGGAACACGTTCTGTCACAGGTATTCCTTTGATGAGCAATCTCAATTCTATGGATCTGAAGCTTCTCGAGAGCATTCCAGGCATAGGCAGGCATAGGGCAACAAGCATTCTATTAAACCGTCCCTTTGATTCGTGGCAGGATGTAAAACGGGTTTTAGGTGAGGAAGTTTGTATGACCTTGAAAAAAATCGGTATAGTTATATAGTTATTATATAGTCAGCATGTAGGAGGGATCAGTTTGAAAAGAATTGCCCTTATTACTACCGGTGGCACTATCGCTATGACCAAAGACCCAAAAACCGGTGGCGCTGTTCCTACATTTTCAGCAAACCGCAGTATTACTGAGATAGATCGGCTCAATGAAATAGCCATGATAGAGCATCATGGATTTTCAAATCTTCCCAGCCCCCATATATCTCCATCACTCATGTGGAAACTGTCAAAGCTGGTAGATTCTCTTCTCGAGCGAGATGATATCTCTGGCGTGGTCATAACTCACGGTACTGATACTCTCGAAGAAACTGCTTATTTTCTTGATTTAACAATCAAAAGTGAAAAACCAGTAGTTTGCACTGCCGCCATGCGCAGCATCGACGAATTGGGCACAGATGGCCCAAGAAATGTAGTATCCTCTGTCCGAGTAGCAATCAACTCTATGGCTATAGGTATGGGAACCATGGTTTGCCTTAACGATGAAATTCATGCAGCACGAGAGGTAACAAAGACATATACGAGCAACGTAGCCACCTTTGATTCACCGGGTTATGGACCTCTTGGTATAGTTGATGAGGATAAGATCATCTTTTATCGTAAACCGCTTCAAAGAGAAACAATTGAAGTGAAACAAATAGAAGAAAAAATTGCTCTTTACAAGACCTTTACCGGAGATAGCGGGCAAATTCTGAAAAGCTTACCCCAAATAGGGTTCAAGGGGATTGTTCTTGAGGCTTTTGGTCGTGGCAACGTTCCCCCGAAAGTTGCAGACACAATTGAAAGGCTAATCAGAGAAGCGGGCATTCCCATAATAATAACATCGAGGTGTTTTAAGGGAAGGGTGCTTGGGATTTATGGATACAAAGGGGGAGGACTACAGCTTGAAAAAGCAGGTGCTATTTTCGCACCAGGGCTTTCCCCTCAAAAAGCAAGAATTAAATTGATGATCGCCATGGGAATCACAAAGGATATAGAGCATATCAGGGAATATTTTTTGCATTCCAAAGGAGGGCAAAAATGAAGAACCTCTTGAAGTCTCCGAGATTTCTGGTCATGATTTTTTCCATCGTTTATTTTCTGATTGCATTTTTCTTTTTAACGATTTCTGCAACAATTTCTGCAATCTTTATAATAACGATAGCGATTGTATTTCTCATTGAACCGTGGATCAAGTTTGCCACCTCAAAGCTGAAGATCAAAAGGTGGATAGCCGTTGCACTGGGGCTTGGAGCGCTTTATTTCAGTTTAATATTGGTGGTAGTGTTTTTATTTCAGCCTATTGTAAACCAGGCTTCCAGCTTCTATTATACTGCTTTGAATTTCTTCCCCTCCGATAAAAGCACTGAACTCAGTATCCCGGAAATAGAATTCAATTTAGACGCCGTACTCAACAAGTACAAGCAGGAAAAACCTGTAAGCAACGAAGAAATAAATGCATTAAAAAAAGATTTACTCTCCTATTTAACAGAATATGACCAGTCCTCGTTCGAAGACCTGCCAATAGAGGATATAGAAAAAGGAAAGTTTGCGATAGTTTTCCCGGTAAAAGAAAGAGAGCTGAAAAAAGAAGAAATTATCCGGATAATTTCAAAACACGAAAAATTCTCTGGCGACGCTACAAATCTGGCAGACAAAATCTGGGAAAGAACTTCCGGGTTCAAATCGCGGGAAGATTGGCAGCCAATATTTGGTTGGTTGGTTGACCGTTTCCTGATAAAAAATAAAAGCAAAAACAATACTAGCAAAGATATAGACGACCAAGAAAAATTTGAAGAGAAAAGGGCGCAGATTATGTCGAGTATCAGAAATGTCCTGATTGAGGTTCAATTGAAATTCAGGGAATACCTTACTGCTTTTCTTGAAAAACTACCATCCCTGGTTTCGGCGACATTCTCCGTTATGTTCTTCGTGATAATCGGGACTGTTTACCTTGGCTATTATTTCGGTGATTTCAAGAAGCATCTACCTGAAATATATCCCGGATCTTCCAGGGGTTTTGCAAAACGCTTTCTCAAAGACACTTATGGAAATTTAGAACGCTATGTAGTAGCAATAATTTTAGTCGCCCTGGTAACTGGTATAAGTGTGGGAATTCTGGTCAAGATTCTCGGGCTCGATTACAGCCTGCTCATGGGCGTGTGGGCAGCCATAACAAACCTGATACCAATCGTCGGAGTTGTACTGGAATTTATCCCGTTATTTCTTCTTGCGGCATCAGGTCAGAATTGGGTAGCGGTGCTCTTTCTCCTTGTCTTCCTGGTGACTATCCATACAGTTGCATTCATAGTCTTCCTCAAGCTAATGAAAGGTTATACGCGCATAAATCCCGTATTTATCATAGTAATGATAATAATCATGGCACAGCTCTTTTCCGTTGCCGGTGCCTTTATAGCTGCCCCTACGGCGATTATCCTGAAAAAGTTTTGGGAGCATTTTATCAGGCCAACCCTCAACAGAGCTTGATCACAAAATCATGCAGGCATCACCAAAGGAGAAGAAGCGATATCTTTCTTTTACAGCTTCTCTGTATGCATTGAGAATCTTCTCCCTGCCTGCGAAAGCAGAAACGAGCATTAAAAGTGTGGAACGGGGAAGATGGAAGTTTGTTATAATTCCATCAACCACGTTGAATTTAAAGGGTGGATAAATGAATATATCTGTATATCCCGATTTGGCTATTAGATTTCCAGCATTCTCAGCGGCTACGGCTTCAAGCGTGCGTACCACTGTAGTTCCTACTGCTATTACCTTTCCCCCTTTTTGGCGCGTTTCAGAGATTTTTTTGACGGTTTTCTCAGAAATCGTATAAAATTCGCTATGCATTTTGTGGTTCTCGATTTTATCAACCTTAACTGGTCTGAAAGTTCCAAGCCCTACATGCAAAGTTATATAAGTAATGTTCACACCACTGGCTTGCAGCTCACTGAGTAATTCCTTTGTAAAATGAAGCCCGGCTGTGGGAGCAGCCACTGATCCCTCGGCCTTTGCATAGACAGTTTGGTAAAGCTCAGGGTTCTTCGGGTATTTTTTTATATAAGGTGGAATAGGCATTTTTCCAATTTTCTTGATTGTCTCTTCCGCACCGGGTTCATTAAACTCCAGAACTCTTGTAGAGTCAGGAAGATGTTCAACAACTTTGCAGCTCAATTCATCAAAAACAAGTGTACTCCCCTTCTTTATTTTTGAACCCGGCTTCACTATGGCTTTCCAGGTACCGTTTTGTATCCTCTCTATTAGGAGAACCTCCACTTTTGCTCCAGTGCTTTTCCTGCCATAAAGTCTCGCTGGGATCACCCTGCTGTCATTCAGCACAAGCAGATCGGATTCACTAAGAAATTCTTTGATCTCATAGAATTTTCTGTGCTCAAATTGATTTGAGTCTCTTCTCACCACTAAAAGACGGCATTGGTCCCTGGGCAAAACAGGCTCCTGAGCTATCAATTTCTCTGGCAATTCAAAATCAAAATCCGCTGTTCTCATCTCAAATCCTCCGGTTTTATTATTTCTATGCCTTTTGTATCATATTCCTGAAATCTATCGTAGCTGAGTATATGGCCTTTTAGGCTCCTCGCAAGTTGTATTATCCTTTCATCAGCTGGCGAATATAATTCTACAATGGGTAAAGACAACAATTTTTCGAGTTCAGGTTGCTGACTTCCTTTGATTTTATACCGCACATTCCTGTCGAATACAATACGGTAGGGAAAATACACTGGTGATGAACGGGCGAAGTATTCAAAAAGTTTGTTGATGTTTTTCAAATCAGGGAAATCGGCTTTGGAATAGATAATATTGCTACCATCGATGATAATCGGAACAGTATTTTTGGCAAAGAGTACAGTACGTACGTAAGGGTGGGTGTATTTCAATTTCCTCATTCTTTTCTTCGCATCATTACTAAGGTGTCTTAACTTTTCTCGTCCTTTTTTCAACTTTCTCATATCGGTTAACTCGATGCTCTCCAAAAAAGTTTTCAGGTCATTTGGAATAGGGGATCGTCTAAAATTCAGCGCACATTCAAGCATGATGTAATTTTCAAAAGCCCTACCTATTGAAGCATCACATTCTTTTTTCCATTGAAAGTATTCGTGAAGGTCCTTCATTTCAACATCCCGGGGAACTGGAGGGTATGAAAAGGGGTAGATAAAATAGAGCAATTTTATGATTTCTTCGACTTCTGATTCACTCAGTTCTGCAACGAAGATGACCTTTTCTTCCAGAGGCTTCTCTTTTTCAGCGAGCATTTCCAACAGGAAGGCAAGGGCCTCTCCGGCTTCGAACAGTTTAAGCGCGCCAAATTCCTTTTTTAGAAAGCGTATAGCTTTTTCGGGTTTGGCACTTCTAAGTATGTAAGAAATTTTCATAATCTCTCTTTTTCTCGTTTCATAATAAGAAAAAAATCCTTCTTCATAAAGTCGGTCTTCCGCTTGTTTTAAGATGTTCATACAATCACGCCTTCTTTAAAAGAATTAAACCGCCGATACAGTTTTTTTACTCTCTATTCTTACATTCCTTTGACAGTATCTCATACATATGATATAATGAACTTCGTAAAATTAAACTATTGAAGAGGTGAAGGCCCGATGAAAAAAGGTATACATCCCGAGCTTAAGCTTGTTACGGTAAAATGCACCTGCGGGGCGGAACACATGTTCTGGTCAACACGTGAAGACATAAAAATCGATCTTTGTTCCAATTGCCATCCTTTCTATAAGGGTGATACGAGCTCTCTAATCGTAGATACCGAGGGTAGAGTCCAGAAGTTCAAGAACAAGTACGGCGACAACTACTGAGTTGTCACTTATTCTATATTTGAAAACCATTGGAGGTTAGGAATGTGAGTGCGAAAGTAGGCAACATTGTTGAAGGAAAGATCACCGCTGTAATGAAGTTTGGGGCTCATGTAGAGCTGGAAGGTGGTGAGCAGGGTTTCCTTCATATCTCCAAGATCTCCAAAAGTTATGTGAAAAACATCAACGATCATCTTAATGTAGGACAAAAGGTCAAAGTAAAGATAGTCGGAACTACTCGAGATGGGAAATGGGAACTTTCCATTAAAGACTTAGGGGAATCGGGTACAGATGACCAGAACCTCGACAAGGATTTTGAAAGAAAGCTTTCAAAGTTTTTGAAAGACAGTTCAAGGAAGATTTCTGATTACAGAAGAAGACTCGATAAGAAACGTGGAATAAAGAAGAGATAACCTACAAGGAGAGCTCAGGCTCTCCTTTTTTTCTCGCGATTTTTCCCTCACTAAAATTCTGCATATTTTATCAATAATCAAGATTATTCCCGAATAAGCTTTCATATCGTGGATTTTTAAACCATTTTGATTTATAATTATAATGTTGCATTTATCAATTCGGAAGGAGGTCCTTCGATGTACTTTATCGAAAAAATGAGAGCTATTCCTCGGCTGCCTGACAGAATAAAGAAGCTGGAAGAGCTTGCTTATAACTTCTGGTGGACATGGAATCCTGAAGCCGAAGAACTTTTCAAAGACATGGATCAAGAACTCTGGTATGAGGTCAAAAGAAGCCCTGTAAAGTTGTTAAGGAGAGTAGATCAAGACAGACTTCAAGAGCTTTCAAAAAGCAAGGATTTCCTTGAAAATTACGATAAGGTTCTACAGCAGTTTGAGCAATATATGGAAGCTGAAGATACCTGGATAAAGCGAACACATCCAGATAAAGCCAACGATCAAATTGCCTATTTTTGCGCGGAATACGGCCTTCATGAATCCTTTCCCATTTATTCGGGCGGATTGGGTATTCTTGCTGGTGACCACCTGAAAACGGCCAGCGACCTCGGCATTAATCTCGTAGGCGTTGGCTTGCTATATCGTCATGGATATTTCAACCAAACCATTGATGAAACTGGTTGGCAGCATGCCGATTTTCCAGCATACGATTTTGAGGATTTTCCGGTAAGGCCTGCTTTTGATGAAGATAACGAAGAAATATACGTCAAAGTGGATTTTCCCGAAAGGCGTATCTGGGTTAAAATATGGCAGGCTCAGGTGGGTAGAACCCCCCTTATTTTGCTTGACACTGACATCCCACAAAATGATCCTGAAGACAGGAAAATCACCTCACAGCTTTATGGAGGCAACCGAGAAACGAGAATACAGCAAGAAATAGTTCTCGGAATAGCAGGGGTAAGGGCCCTTCGGCTTCTTGGATACAATCCAAGAGTATGGCATATGAACGAAGGACATGCAGCCTTTTTAAGCCTTGAAAGAATAAGAGAATTTGTTCAAAGCAAAGGGTTAGACTTCAGAAGTGCTGTTGAAGCAACTAAAGCCGGGAGTGTCTTCACGACTCATACTCCGGTGCCTGCCGGAAACGATGTTTTCGACGTAACCCTCATCGATAAATACTTCAATGATTTTTGGCCGAGATTAAACATTTCACGAAGGGAATTTCTCGATCTTGGAATCGAAAAATCAAAAGATGGGCGCGAGCATTTCAGTATGACAGTGCTAGCGCTGAGACTCTCTGCGGTCTCGAATGGTGTGAGCAAATTGCACGGTAAAGTGTCAAGGCACATGTGGACACATATTTTTCCGGATTTTCCGGAACCCGAAGTTCCAATCGGACATGTTACAAATGGTGTCCATATATGGACCTGGTTGAACAGGGATTTGAAAGAACTCTTCGATCGCTACCTTCCTGAAAACTGGCATGAAAATGTTACCTCTCCCGAGGTATGGGAACACATAGATGATATACCTGACGAAGAGCTCTGGAGGGTGCATTTAAAGCTGAAAAAACGTATGCGAACTTTTCTGCATGGTAGATTAAGAAGGCAAAGGTTAAGGCTTGGTGAAACAATAGAAGATTTAATGGAAGTAGATGATATTCTGCCCGAAAATATCCTAACAATAGGCTTTGCAAGAAGATTCGCCACATATAAGCGGGCTACACTTATTTTTAAGGATATTGAGAGGTTGAAAAAAATTCTGATGGATTCAGAACGACCCGTTCAATTCATCTTCGCTGGAAAAGCCCATCCCGCTGATGATCCCGGTAAGAATTTGATCAAAAAGATCTATGAGGTTTCCAGGATGCCTGAATTCAAAAACCGTATTGTGATCCTCGAAAATTACGACATGAATGTCGCAAGACACATGGTTAGCGGTGTAGATGTCTGGCTGAATAACCCGAGGCGCCCACATGAAGCCAGCGGAACGAGTGGGCAAAAGGCTGGAATGAATGGGGCTATTAACTTCAGCGCTCTCGATGGTTGGTGGGTTGAAGGATATAATGGCGAAAATGGATGGACAATCGGGGACAACAGGGATTATGAAGACACGGAACTTCAGGATAGAATAGACAGCGTTTCAATATACAGTACATTGGAAAAGGAAATCGTTCCGCTTTATTACAAAACCGATGAAAAAGGAATCCCAACAGGTTGGATAAAAAAAATGAAAGCCTCGATCAAGAGCGTTGCCCTGAATTTCAACACACACCGTATGCTCATGGACTATGCAAACAAGATCTATTTGAAAGCCATGGGCTCTATGAGCTTCGTGGAAAGGGATAGCTACAATGGAGCATTGTCGCTTTCCAAATGGGAGCAACGGTTAAGACAAAACTGGGATTTCATCAGAATCAAACCCAATATTCCAAGGCCTGGGTTCAGAAGCAGCATAAGTGTGGGGCAATCAATAGAAATAACGGCAAATGTCTATCTGGGTGAATTGACCCCCGAGGAAGTCAAAGTCGAAATCTTCGTGGCAAAATTTGATGAAAACGACAAAATGATAGCTTTCAAAACCTTCCCCATGGAAATAGAAAAAGAGGATGTACACGGGGAATATTTGTATCACGGCAAGTTCAACGTTGAAGAAGAAGGAAAAATGGCTTATACAGTTCGGGTTGTGCCAAATTCCGAGCTGATGCCACTGAAAAGCTTCATTCCGCTGGCCAAATGGGTATAGGGTTAGAATATAGCGAGAAGGAGAAAAGAAGGAACAAGCAAAATGTTGACGCGGGTAAAACCCGCGTCTTGTTTTATCCATCAAAATCGGAAAAATCTGTGAGAGATTTTTCAAAATCGGAAGGCGATATTTCACCCCAAAGGTAGGATTTGAAAAGTCTGGGAAAAGATTTCAGAGTTTCCAGTTCATCGTCTATGAAAACCCTTCTCTTGAGATCATAACCATCTCCGAAAATTATCTGTGTTGTATCGTAGCCGGTTATAAGCATCCTAAGGGCCACATTAAAAATCTCATCG
>Ga0190348_1000202_pt1 | contig 16787 bp, 16 predicted proteins | sample 48721367_MG_FD_161658 | JGI IMG/M metagenome (GOLD analysis project Ga0190348, IMG submission 161658) | Hydrothermal vent microbial mat bacterial communities from Southern Trench, Guaymas Basin, Mexico - 4872-13-6-7_MG | ecosystem: Environmental > Aquatic > Marine > Hydrothermal vents >... | reverse complement strand
CTTTTTACTATTATGTTCCTTGGTGTAGTATTATTAATGGTACTTTCCAAGACCATTAATAGTTCCAAAAGATTTCCAAAGAATGTACTCATCTAAGCCAGTGTCCACAAAGTCTTTTATCTTACCGATGATTTGATAGTTGTTCCTGAGGTAAAAGGTAATTGCGCGTAAATTTTGAGTTGATGTGAGAAGGAAAACGTTTGGGAGGTGGTCTTCCTTTAAAGTGAGTTCTTCAACGAATGTAAGTAATTTTGAGCCGATGCCTAAGCTACGGTGCTTTTCACTTACAACAAGCCTTCTAATATAGTTTGCAAAGAGGACATTCTTTTTTAGTGCAACAAAGCCGACTACTTCTCCCTCGTTTTCCGCAACGAAAACGAGTTGTTTGGAAAGGCGTTCTAAGAAAAATTTCGTGGCTTGCCCTGCTGTCAGACCGTAAGCTGTCCAAGGAAAAGATGTTATGGTCATTTCAACGCAGGAAGGAATGTCCTTCTCCTCGAGTTCACGAATGGTTATAACCAAAGTTTTCACATCTGAATTTTTTTCATAGTTTTTATAAGGTCTCCTCTCTGGTAAAAGGATATTGATTAAGTCATTTTACTTTTGTGGACCAAAACGTTTCCTTGGTGGTAAGCCAGCGTTTGAAATTAGTTAGGATTTGATGGTGGTCGAAAGCCAGTGGGAGTGTGAGCGCTTTTGAAAGGGAGACAAGTTGGCACATAGCAGCATCCGATCCGGCCGAGGGTTCACCAGAAAAGTTGCAAATAAAAACGATGGAAATTGTATGCCCCCGCGGGTCCCGTTCAGGATTTGAATAAACCCCAAGGATAGCTGCCGGTATTGCATTAACACCCACCTCTTCTTTGATTTCACGAATTAATGCTTCTTCTACAGTTTCACCTTCCTCAACACGCCCTCCGGGAAGGGCCCAATAGTTATGAAAAGTTCGACCGGCACGACGAATAAGAAGCACTTCCCCCTCACGAAAGAGAATACCATCAACAGCAAGATACAATGAATACCACCACAATGTTCATCTTATTACCCCATGTATTAGGTGATTACTACCCATCTCCTCCTCAAAACAAAATTAATCGGCAAGCAATGTGCGTTCCAGATCAACAAGCTTTTCAACAACGCGTTTCCCCTTGGCGCTAAGTTCATAGTAAAGGCGACGAGAGCCCTCTATGGTGGTGAGCTTTAAAAGGCCAAAGCTAACTAATACCTCACGAACCTTGATGAGAGTCCGGTCATTCATCCCCAAGCGGCGAATCTTTGAGCCATAAAGTTTGCCACGGTTCCAGAGCATAATAAGAAGCTTGAAAGTGTCTTTCTGGTTATTAAGACGGAAAATGAGCATTTCTTCATCTTTTTGAAGTGTCATAAGAGAAGAGTAGAACGTTCTGGTTTATTTTTCTTTTCATGAGATAAAACGTCTAAAAGCTGTTTCACTTTAAAGAGTAGAAGAGCAGAATTGTTGCGACACAACCATACCAAAGGTGAATGTACTATTTTAGGGAAAACAATTGTGATGGTACCAAAACAACTGTGAAAGAAAAGAGTGAGTAAAAAAAGAGAAAAAAGGGGGGAATGCTTGTAGCAAATTAGAAGCATCGAAGAACAGAGCTGGGACCAAGATCTTTGTATTCTTTCTTGGTAACCCACATCTTCTGGAAGGTCTTCAAACTTGAGAGAATGGAGCCACCAATCCAGACAGAGTAGCGTCGCTCGGGAGGAGCGATGATCTTAACTTCAATGCCTTCAGGAACTTGCTCAGTCAATTCCTTATGAAGACGCTCTTTGAGACCACTGAACATGGTAGAACCACCAGATAAAACGATGTTCTGGTAGAGTTCGCGGCGAAGGTCAACATCGCACTTGTTGATAGCCTGGAAAATAGCGTCGTCCAAAGCCATGGCTTCCTTACCAATCTGTTGAGGTTGGAAGAAAACTTCAGGAGCAAGGAAACGCTCAGTGCCAATAGTCAAAACATTGCCATCAGGCATCTGATAGGTCTTCTCCATACCACTGACTTTTTCAGCTAATTGTAATTCCTTCTCAGGATCTAATGCAACATAACAGAGCTTCTCTTTGATATCACGAACGATTTCAAGCTCAGCACTGCTGGTCAATGAATAACCCTTCTGACGAAGGAGTCGACGGAAGTAATTGGTGATGTCTCTACCGGCTAAATCAATGCGGTCAATAGCGTGAGTCAAAGCAAAACCTTCGTAAATTGGAACAATGTGAGTAACACCGTCACCAGAGTCAACAACCAAACCAGTGGTACGACCGCTGGCATAAAGACTTAGAACAGCCTGCATGCTAACATATAAAGCTGGAACATCAAAAGTCTCGAACATGATCTCAGCCATCTTCTCACGGTTGTGCTCAGGATTCAATGGAGCTTCAGTCAAAAGAACAGGGTGTTCATTTGGGTTCTCTCGTAAGTCATTGTAGAAAGTGAAGTGCCAGATGCGCTCCATAGCCTCCCAGTCAGTAACTTGACCGTGGGCAATGGGGTAGAGTAAGCGAAGGACACCACGAAGATTCAGAGCTTCTTCGCCTATATAGTACTCTCGCACGTAATGTTCTACATCAGTCATAATTGATTGGTATTTAGGATAACCAATAAGTGTTGGGAAGACGCTTCTTGGTTGGTCTTCTCCTGCGTAGCCGTTTTTCGATAGTCCCGTTCCGTTATCTATTACTAAGGCTTTTTCTTGTAAAATTTCTTCAGACATTGTCTTTTTTCCCCTCGGGGATTTTTTTCATAGTTTCTCTCAACTATTTTGTGTTCTTATGTTTCTATTTTTTACATATAAATGCGACGGTTGTGGTATTTCTCAGCAAAGCCCTTTTTCTTACATCTTACGATTTACGTCGTATTTCTTACGCATTACAATAACACTTTTTTTTCGTGTTTTCAGGGTATTTTTCAGAACACTTTTCTTTTGTTTTTTATTTTTTCTCTGGCTTCTTTCTAACTCATCTGTGAGTTTTTGTGGATTGTTATCTAATGAGATACTGGGCTATTTTGATTTGAAAAGATCGTTTAAGCCGGTTTTTAATTTACGAGTGAAGTTAGTGCAGGTAGATGCTCTTAAATCAAAGGGTATATTCAAATTTAAATTGGAATGAAATTTCTTTCAGGAGAGAAATTATGAACAAAGATGGGTTCAGAAACGTTTGCCCTTTTTGTGCTTTTGCTGTTCCAAGTGATGGAAAGTTTTGCCCGAATTGTGGTGCTTCATTAGACGCACTTTCAGAGCCAGCAGTTTCAGATGGTATTCCATCTAAGACCCATGAGGTTTCACCTGTCTCTGCCTATAGCTCTTCTCAGGTGGCTTCCTCTCGGGACTATTATGGGCCAACTCAACAACAGTCTCCGGCCGCTCAAGGCACTTTTTATCAACCTGTACATCCTATACCCCCGCCACAAAAGGTTGTTTATATTCCAAATACTCGTCCGAGGAATTCTTCCGAGGGGACCCTTGCTCTAATCTTTGCGATTCTTTCATGTGTAGGTATTTTACCAGTCTTGGTTCCATCCTTGCTATTACGCTAGGTCAGAAAGCGGCTGATACTCCTACAGGAACTACAGCAGTTATTCTTGGTTGGATAACTTTTGCTTTATATGTTATAGCAATTATTATTTCAATAATATTTTATATCTAAACCCCTCTCTTCCCCTTTTTTTATGGTAATCTATTTTTCTAATATCGTTTGTTTTTCAAAAATTAGAGTTTCCATTTTTGACTTTCGTAATCATAGAGTTCGTGGAGTGGCACTAGTTTTTTATTACTTTGCCTTATAGTATAATAAGTTGATTCCAAACCTGTTTTTTCAATTTTCTTTTGGATTAAGTCTTTTATTGGATGATTGCTTGATATCCCGGGGAGGGGAAAAACATGCTTGTCTGCTAAGACCATTTCGCCGAGGAAAGAGAATACTTGTAATTCTTTTACCAAACGCTTTATCTTTCGTTCTTCTTGCTCATCTGGTGCCTTTATTTCAAAAATGAAGATGTCTGCTCGATTTGGAATGAAGCGCTTCATAAAAAGTGCATAGGAAAGTATTTTCCGTCTTCTTGCTCGGATCTCAATCTGGTTCAAAAAGACTATCTGAGCGGTTACATCCGTTAAGGGGATATTATTTTTCTTGTAGAGTTTTGGGAGCTCATTTACATATGCTGCATAGCGGGATTTTAACAAATATTTGCATTTTAGTACTGAGAGGAAGAAGAGTAAGTTGTAATCTAGAACGATGTCCCGGTCATCAAATTCCATTGAGAAATCTCTCTTTTCGCTTGCAAAGACGAATTTTCGCAAATCAAATGCCGGTTGCTTTTCAAATAACAATTTCTCCATAGTTTCAATGGTCGGTTTCTGTTCTGTTGTGGTGATTACTCCGTAATGATTTCGTTCGCGTATCAATTGTAAATTAAAATCGTCAATCCATCCTTTACTCTGAAATTTTCTCAATTGTTCATTCAATCGCTCACTTACAAGATGAGGACAAATTAATGACGGAGAATAGATGACCTTTTTACCCTCCTCGATCTCTCCGGTGTAAATAGACTTCAAATACTGCTCTTCCCAAAGCATTTTATAGATTCTTTCGTACATTTCCCCTCGTTCTGGCAGGACTACCTTCAAGAAATAGTTATTTAACTTTAATTTTTCCAGATTAATTATTGGCCTCCAGAAGGCAGTGTTCCTGGTTGACAATTCCCTAAACTGCCGTGCGACAGAATTGATGTGATAATTCAGTTTTTTAGCAATATTTGCTGTGGTTCCTCTCGAGTAGCCCCATTTTACGATTAACTCGAGAGTTGGGATTAATTTTGGTTTTAAATAAATTGGTGCAATGACATCAATTTCAGTTATTAAACTGTTTACCCAGCCATTAAATGCCTTGAAAATTCCTTCTGAGTCTATATTCTGTTGGCTTACTATTTCTGCTAAAACTTTGAAAACTTCGTGGTAAGAGATATTCTTGATAAATAAGATATTTAACAATCGATTAAATTGAACATAGAAATACTTTGCAATTCTTTCAGGATAAATTCTCGTAGTAACTGATGCATAAATTGGGTTATCGAGTGAATTAATACCAAAATGTTCCTTCAACCACAATAATGCTACAATATTGACAAATGCATCTTTAACCTCATTTGGCTGTTCCGGCAGAAAATGGTGGAATGCTAACTTTACGATTAAGAAGTAAAGTAAATTCACTTTTGGCCGAGGTTGCAAATTAAAGATCCACTCGGCAAATTCTATAGTTTGTTCTCTGAACTTTATTCCAACATTAACATCATATTCCTCGATTAATGGTGCGAGGACGATCCGTCGTTGTTCTAAAATCGGCTTGTAACCGATAGTTTTGGAAAGAAATACTATTACATCCTTTAAAGCAGCATTTAAAATTTTGCAGATTTGGTTACAGTCGTCTGGTAGGAGTACTTCTACTTTGTTTATCAATGTCGTTAATCGTTCTTTCATGAGGGCCTTCACACGTTGTGAGCATTTTTAACATCCATTGTTTATAATAATTCTTTCCACGTTACTTTTAATTCTGCAGTTTATTTACGCATTCTTCAGATATCACGCTGATAATAGATTCTTTTTTAAGACTTCTGGGGGAAAAAATATTTTTGTCGGAAGCATTTTCAAAAAAAGTTTTTAAATAACCAAACGAAAGCATTTTGTGCCGAGCACTCTGGTACTACCAGAGCGTTCCCTTACGAACGATTAGGAGTTCGTATGTGTTGCATATAAATAGTTGAGGTTGAAGACATGAAAAAGTTAAACCCTAAAGTAAGTAAGATAGTTATTGCTATTTTGAGTGTTTTAATTGCTGGAGGAGCTACTTTAGCAATCAAGAATGGTTTGGGCGAGACCACTGCAGGTCCCGATGGTGGCGACACAGAAGATACTGGACTTTGGTAAGAAAATTACTTGCCTGCACCTAAGCTGGAGAATCTTTGCGACGAAAAAGGAAATACAAACACTCATTTCTTGAGAGGGAGCTAATCTTTAGCTCCTTTTTTCTTCTCTTTATAAGAATAGCTAGGGTTAAATTATGGTGAATTTCTGAGAAGTTAAAGAAGCCCCTTTTTTTAAGTTTGTTTTTTATGGCCAAAAAATCGGCTTACAATTTTCTAACGGTTGTTTTTTCCATCTAAAAAATTCATTCTGTCTCCAAAGCAAATAAAATAAGTGCCTTTTCACCCTTCTTTCTATGCTGATATTACAACCTCAACTATTATCCTTTATCTTAGCTTTGTCTGTATAATTAAATAAAATAGCCGGAGATGCGTTTGAAAGAATGAAGACCATTCTACTCGTAGAAGATGATTTGCTCACTAATGAGTTGTTTAAGCGCATTTTAACGGAACGAGGTTATAAAGTCCTAAAGGCCATAGATGGTAAAGATGCTTTGAAGCTTTTTGATCAAGCGGAAGAGAAACCCGAGATCATCATAGTTGACTATCGCTTACCGGCGGAATTAAATGGTTTGGATTTAAGTAAAGAACTTATAAAACGCAATTCCCGCCTAAAAATTCTCATGATAACAGGTGATCCTCGGGTGGATAAATTACAAACCACAAAAATTGGAATTAAATTAAAAACAAAACCGATCTCCAAAGAGGAGCTAATTACTGAAATTGACCTCCTAACACGAAGCTCTAATTTTCCATCCAAAGAAGGAGGGGGATTATTTTCAAAGGAGGTATCTCAAAAGAATAATAAATTAACTTTGGAAATTCGTTTCCAATGAGTTTTCTTTTACATGATAAACTCAGCTCCCTCGTGGAGACAAGTTTCATTTCTTCATTAGACAACCATTTTTGTAAGAAACTGGTGTTGTTAACAAGTACTTCCTCTCGCGTTATTGGAGGAATCTCATATTTCTGCTCCAAACTTTCCAGCCCTTAAAAATAGTCTCTATTAGTTTGTGAAGTTTCCAACAAACAGGTCACTCGAGATTAAAAGGGGAATTTTTAATAAATATGCAATTAATGCCTATAACTAATAACAATTCTTGCATTGCAAGAATAAGAGCGTGATAAAATATGAAACGAGGATTAAAAATTGCCTTGATTGTCCTCCCGATAATTCTTATTGTTGCCGGTGGTTCGGCAGTTGTTGGCACTTTGCTTTATACGAAAAATAATGTTTCACATTCAACAGGAGATGCTACAATAACCAGTTATATTCTCCCGTCATTTACAAGCTATACAGGCTATATTGTCGTATCAGTTCCAATTGAAATAATAAACAATGGCTTATATAATATTGTAGATATGCAAATCTCTTTGAAAGTTTATGGGCAAAACTTCTCGATCAGTAGTCTTAATGGTATTCTCCTAGGAGAAGGAGTAAACGCTATTGCTGAAGTGGCAAAAGGGACAACCTACTCAGGGATGCTTGAAATTAATATGACAGAGAATATTGCCGTTCTTGCCATACAAGATGGAGAAATGCGCATTCTAGTAGAAACCTCATTGAAACTTGATATGGTGCTCTTCAAAATAGGCAATTCCTTTACTGAAGAACAAATAAAACCCTGGGATTCTCCGTTTGGGGTTTAGGTAGCAAGCAAGTCTTGCACCGAACCATTTTTTTCCATAGGTTTATTATTCAGAATCCCATTAGTTTAGTCCATTATGTCCTTCTCAGAAATCAATCCAAAAGATTTGGAAGAAAATGCCATCAAACTCATTGGCTTGGACTGGATGCTCCTAACTGCAGGAAATAAAGAAAAGTACAATATGATGACTGCTTCATGGGGCGGTCTGGGTGTCCTCTGGCATAAGCCAGTTTGTTTCATTTTTGTTCGTCCAAGTAGACATACTTTTCAGTTTGTAAAGAACAATCAAAACTTTAGCCTCTCATTTTTTGACTCTGACTATCGTTCTATCCTTAATTTTTGTGGTGCAAAATCTGGTCGCAACATCAACAAAATGGAAGAAGTAGCTTTAACGCCCATCGAAAGGGAAGGAACAATCTATTTTGAAGAAGCACGACTTGTTCTTATCTGCAAAAAACTTTACTATCATGACTTGGAGAAAAGCCATTTTCTTCATGATCTAACAGAGCAATTTTATAAACAAGAGAATTTCCATCGAATGTATATTGGTGAAATAGTTTCCTGTCTTCTGAAAAAAAATAAGCGATAGAACAATTGGCTACCTAGCTCGGATTATTGTTTCAAAGATATTCCGGTCGAACATTTTTCCTTTTTTGTTTTTTAAATCCCAGCATTCGAAGTATATCTGTGAGTTGTTGATAAACTAGTTGAACCGTTTTATCTTTGGGAAATCTTTGTTGTAAATCTTCAAAAGATTTTAGCAGCTCGTAAACTTCTTCTCCTTTCTTTTCGTTAGAGAGTAGTCCAATGATGCCCACGAGAGATTCTAAATAGGCGTTGAGAATGGGTTTTGCTTCTGGAAAGTCATCAAGTAGTTTTCTTAAGCGCCCCAGAATTTCCTTCGTATTTTGATAATTAGTAATCCCAATAATCTTTAAGGCTTCTAGCAATGTTTGAGCATATACCGTGTATAATTCTACATTTGGTGTAGTATTATCTATCAAAGCATTAAACTCAGCGAGTAATTTTTTAAGCTCTTCGCTCTTCGCGCCAAGGACAATTATTGCATTTTTGTATCCTTTTGCCAGCTCAATTCTGAATGCAATGTCTTTCTTGTCCCCAGCAATTTTTTTCATCGACTCAAGCCATCGCTTTGCATCTTTAGGTTTTTCTTCGCTCCGGTCCATTGCTGTTCGATAAGCGTGAACCCATTCAAGTTGTAACCCTTTATTGGTTGGGCGAGATTCAGAAAGGTTTTGAATTTCAAGTAATAGTTTGTCAATCTTCCCAATGTCCAGTTTTCTAATGCTGCCAATCTCAGCAACGATGGATTTTGATAATTGTAATTGAATCGTCTCATTTTCCGGGAATTTTTTCGCAAATTCTCGTAACTTTTTACTCTGCTCTTGCAATGCTTTATAATCGCCACGCTTTTTCCAATAATTAATTATTTCGTTAGAAGCCATAGAAAGTTCTTCATAAATTGTCACGTTTTCAGGATAGTTTTTAGCGAAATTCTCAAGGTCAGTAATAATCTCTCGCATCAAGTAAGGTTGCCCTTTAGTTTTAATGGCAATGAGGGAGCTTCGTAATATTTTTGCATAGGAAATAGCTAATTCTTCATGTGTTGGATTTTCCTTCACAATTTGTTCCACATTTTCAATAAAGCTTCGTATTTTTGACACAGGGAATTTCCCTTTAAAAGTAGTAAGAGCTTTAATGATCCCTTTTATATATAATTCTTGTGAGGCTTTTTTTTCTTCAGCAATTATTTCTGCAAATTTCTTTAAGAGCTCTTCAACAGTATTAAATTGCTTTTTCACGCATGCTTCCTCAAGAGCTGTATAGATTTCTGTTGCTTCTGACAAGTCTTTTACCTCGAGATGATTGATTTTCTATATAAGGTAGTACTATTTCCTCATACTTTTATTAATACTCTTTTTCTCGCATTTTTCAACTTTTAGAAACCTCTTCTTTCAAATGAACTAATATGGCAAAGTTTTAATGTTAGAAACTCCAAAAAAAACAAAGAGTTACTATACGAATCGAAAAAGGACGTTGTAAGCAAAAATGAAATATTCGCTGACCAAACAAGTTGATAAGAAAGCACTTGTTGAACTCTTTTTGAACCTTTCTGACTCTTTTGATGAAGGCATTCCGGACGTCGTTTGGGAAGGCTCGGAATTTGAAGTGGCAATAAAACAAAAGAAAGTTAAGACGGATATTAATTACATCTCAACAAAAAAGGGTGGAGAATTTACAATTAAGATTAGCTGGATCACTCCTGAAGCAAAGAAAGCAAAGGTGGAAGAGTCTAAGAAAAGAACCAAAGCAAAAATTGAGAAAGGTCAAGCAGTAGCAAAATCTGGAAAAGCAAAAGCCATTCCACAACCATTAGAAATCATTTCTGATGAGGATCTTTGGCTCGAAGAAGAGAGCTGGGAAGTGGAGGATGAGGATATCGACTGGGACAGCGACGATTTCGATGAAGAATGGTAAGGGGTGAGTTTCTCAACCATTCACTCTTTTTTACACAAAGTTTTTGTTTTCTTTTGCGAAATTAGTAGGAAGAGCAAAAAAGTTATTTTTCCTCGAGTGTGCAATAATGAGTATATTTAAGCGATCGCCCACAAAGGACCCTCGACTTTCATCTATTTTTGATGTCACGCTTGCTACAGTAAAAAGAAATTTGATCACTGATTGGCAATACAAGTCGGATATTGTTATACAATTTCTGTGGACAGTCACAAATCTTGTAGCATATGGATTTCTTGGCCTGTCTGTTGGGCAGGGGACAGGAGATTTCGCGCCGAATTATTCCTTCTCACTTTTCTTGCTGTCCTCTTCTGCTTTTTGGACTCTCTTTACAGGCAATTATGAAGAGACAGCTTTTTGTTTACGAGAAGAAGCAGCCCGTGGGACGATGGGCTATCTTGTTACAAATAACGTTGACACTCTTGGGATAATGGTGGGGCGATATCTCTCCTCCAGCATCAAATTTCTGGCGATTTTCCTGGTGACTACTATCCCAACTTTTGCCCTCATTAAAGGCGCTGCTGGAAATTTGCTCCCACATACCGCAAGAGAATTTTTCATGCTTCTCCCTTTAGTTTTCTTTTCTTATTTATTTATGATGAGTATAAGCGTGATAATGGGTTCCATTTCTTTACTTGTCAAACAAACGACTACGATCGTTCGAATTATGCTTTATCTTATCCGAATTGTTGGTGGTTACTTCTTTATGATCGAATCGTTTGCCGCTTATGGTGGCTTGTGGTGGTTGCCGGTGGTTTTCGTTGCTCTTCCTATCGTTTCAGGGCAATATGCTTTTCGAAAATACTTGATAGAACATGATACCACAGTAAGATTTCCAGACATGCAAGTTATTAATGATCATCGCGTTAAAAACGGGTTTGCCCCTCTCTCTTTCACGGGCTTGAATTATGGCTATATGCTTCTCATTAATTTTGTAGTTAGTTGTTTATTCCTCTTGGGAGCATTTCTCATAGCAAAAAGCCTAACACAAGTTGCAAGACGAAGAGGAACAATCGAGTTTTATTAAGGTGAAAATGAAAAATGGTACGTAGTGAAATTATCGTCTCAAATGGGTTGATTAAAGAATTCCCTACAAGTTTTACTTTATTCTCAAAGAAAAAAACTCAAAAGGAACGGAAGAAACGTGTCTTAAATGGCATCAGCTTTGACCTGCCAAAAGGGCTTTCGCTTGCTTTATTAGGCCCCAACGGTTCCGGAAAAACAACCCTCCTAAAAACCCTTTCTACCATTTATTCACCAGATGGCGGCGAGGCGTTTGTCTGTGGCTATGACATTATGAAGGAAACACCTGAGGTACGAAAACGGATTAGTTTTGTCTCACCGGCAATGGATTTTCAAAAGAAACTCACTTTAAAACAAACCATTGACTTTTTCGTTAAAGTGACAAATGGCGACATGGCACTTGCCAAAGAGTTTATCGAGGAATTACAACTCGACCATCTCTGGCATACAAAACTCGAGACATTTAGTGAGGGGCAAAAAGCTATCACTCGGCTCTGTGTGGGCCTCCAAAAAAACCCTGAAATCCTTTTTGCAGACGAACCAACAAATGGTATAGATTTTCGCCGGAAGCAAGTTGTTCTAGATTTCCTCGAGAAACAAGGACGCGAGCGAACGTTAGTACTGGTGGACCACGACCCAGAGGTTGTAGATGTATTATGTGATAAAATCTTACTCATTGCTTTAGGCGGTACGGTGAAAGGGATGGTAGATGTGGCGAAATTACAATCAGAATTTAATTATATGTATGATATAATGCTCATCCCAAAAGGTACTATTAAAAAGAAAGAAGCCGAGGAGATTTGGCCGCGTTATGAAATGATCGGTGGTATGTGCCGCTTTTTTGCCAGCAACCGCTCTGAAGCAACCGAAATTCACGAGCGGATCATCCAGTGGGGGAAATTTATTGACATTAAAACTTCAGGAATTAGCATTGAGGACATAACCCTCCTCTGGTTAAAAAAGCATGAAGAGGAATTTGAAGAAAAGATGCTTGCTGAACGATAAGAATCTATTTCTGATAAAAAAAGACTAAGGTGATTTCTCTATTTTACAATGAGTTTTTGGGGAACGAGTCTTCCCTCACCTTGCTCTGGCTCGGTCTGGTTCTTGTTCTTCGTTCTTCCTTTTTCCTCCTCTTTTGTTGGCAAGTAAGAAAATTGTGCTAATGCCAACTGCCCAGCTGGTTTTCTTCTAACACTGCGTCGTTTTGGCTTTTTGCTTTTCCTTTGCCACTCTAATTCTCCGGTTTTGATGGGCTCTATAGAGAGAGGACTTTTTTCTTCTGCGGGCAAGAGCAATCCCTTGTCTCGTGCACGCTCAAAGGCATGGGGCAATCGACCTGTGGGAAGGGCGCCTTTTACTTCTGCTAAAGAAACTTTGACACCAAGCCCTTCGCAACAACGAAGCATTTCCTTAACATAATGTTCGCGATCGATTTCCTCGGCAAATTTCGGGTGTCTCGCACGTTCATAGATGCTTCCCTTTCCGGCAACGATAACCCATGGAAACTTGTCATAATCCATCCATGCTTTTGATACATCTACTCCTTCCATTTGAGCAAAATGGCTGAAGGCCACGACAGCCGGTGTTTTCCCTTTATAGTTTTCTGGTGGTTGTCGAATCGGTGAAAGGATGACAACTTTTGGGAGAAGCAGTTCCGAGGGCATTTGAAGGACTTTCACACCCAATGCAATAAGAAATCGTTTTGCAAGTTGGAATTCGGTTAAAGTTGTTTCTGCAGTAGCTTTCGGGTAATTTAATAGTATTTCAAGCACCTTTCGTTGCGCCTGCCGAGCAAGAGGCGACCAATCAGAGCGGACCGCTTCAAAGCCTTTAATTACGAATTCGTTTGAAAGGAGACTCGAGTAGCTGTATGCTTTTTTGCGCTCGGGTTTGAAAATGATGCGGTAAGCTACATCCTCAAATTTCAATTGGACAGGAGAAGGCAAATTATCATTAATTGCTTTTAAAAGGGCATTTACGAGGAGCATTAGTTTTGCAATTAGTTGTTCTCGCCGGGGAGCGTCTCGTTCCGCGTGTATTTTTGTAAAGAGCTCTTCTGCATGAATCTTAATAAATGCACTGTCTGTGTCACCGTAAATGAGCTCGCATGGCACCAGCTTTTTGCTGAGTATTTCGAGCTGTTTTTCAATTCCTAAAAGATAATCGCGCGCGCTATTGGCAATGGCTGCAGCCAAAGTTTGAGTGTAGAAGCGGCTTCGAATGTAGAAGTGGGCCCCATACATGCTATTTGCAACTATCTTCATTGAATTTTGTTCTCGTTGGAGAATTGCAATCTTTTCTTCGAGTGTCCTTCGTGCGACAGCATCTGTCGTTTGTTTTAGCTGCTCTTGCAATTGACTTATCTGTTTCTTCTTTGCCATTCGTTTTTTAATGAGAGCCTTTTCCATGATCGCTAGACAAGAACGTGACTGCTGCTCAAAAAGTTTCTTAGGGTCGCCATAATCACTCCCCTCAACCCATTGTTTGATTGTTTCGCCACCGATATTTTGGGCAATCATCACTGAGGGGTACATTGATTGAAAGTCAGCGATAAGCACGCCAATATGAAGTGTCCCTTTCGGATACAAAACGGTTCCCCCTTCATGGGGATATTGCTGACGAATGAGGCGATTCTTTTCTACTTGGTCGGCATCCGGCCGCTTTGGGATGATGATCCCCTTCCGGCGCATGTACCGCATCAATTCAAACTCGCCATTCAGCCGTTCCGTGCAGCTATTTCCTTCTGCAGGTGGGAAACCTGTCACGCGCAAGGTTTCAATCCAACCTGACATTCCCAGTTCCCAGAAGAGGTCATAAATTAGCTTTGCATCATAAAGACAACGTGTAGCAAGTGCTTTAATCTGCTCTTTTCTTCTTTCGCAGAACCCTTGCCGCCATAGGTGTAAAAAATCTCTCGCAGTGTTCACTTCTTCAAACGTTGGCGTTTGTTTGTAATAGTTTGAATGGTTCGTTCTTACTGTTGCTGGGGCTCCTCTCCCCAATAGCACTTCCGCAATATCGTAGAGCCCCTTCTTCCCAGAGGGAGGATGAATGCCCCAAGTGCGCAGGGCAAGATCAAAGACCATCCGCCCCATCATTCGAAAAGAATGCAAGCTCTTTGAATAGTAACAAGGTTCGTCATTGAATAAAGAAAAAGCATGGCTTGGCACTTGCAAGAGTTTCATGCGGTGAAGAAGATACGGAAGGTCAAAGTTATCCCCATGAAAGGTACAGAGAATGTCGGGTTGCACCTCCTGAAGAAATACAAGAAACTTTTGAATCATTTTCCTTTCGCCTTCAGGAGAGTAGTCTTCTAAGAAGAAAACTTTTGCTTTGGCCGGTTTGGTGCTTGTGCCAAGAATGGTGGTAATTGCAAGAATGGGTTTGTCCTTTTTCTGCATAAGTTCTTCAAAACTCTCGTTTTCGCGAGCAATTTTGATGTTTAGACTCAGTAATCTTAAAGGGTAAAAATCGGTTGCTCGAGGGAGTTCCTCCTCGGAAACACGCGAAACGTCTTGATACCCTACCTCGAGGTAGATTCTTCTTCCGGCGGTTCTCAGCTGCGAGCTTCGGACCTTAATAACATTTAGACATTTAATGTCATTATCAATAAGAAAACGTTTCAAAAAAGGAATGTCTGTTTCAAAGGTTTTTATGCCAAGTTTTTCGAATGTACGGCTAATCTCTCGAACTTTCCGAGGATTTGTTCCTAGAACTTTTACAAGCCGGATGGGTGTTCCGCCCCAAAAATACTGACGAAGGGTTCGCTCTTCAGTAGCTCTTTGCCATTGATTAATTTTCGGATCATTTTGAAGGATAAAAGGAAGTTCAGGAGTTTTTTTAACATAAAAGTAAGGTGCAAATCCATGAACCTTGACAAGGACTTCCCCTTCCTTCCTCCTGCCATAAAGATAAATGATTGGAAGGTCCTTCTCTTCCGGAATCTCATAGGAGAGATCAGTCAATAGGAAGAGTAGCTCCTTTTTTTTACTCATGGCTTTTGGGATCTCCTGATGATGCTCGCCATCCGTTTCTCTCACTCATTTACCTTTTTCTTTCGTGGCGGTTGAAGTACTACTATTCTTAGTAGCAGATTCTATAAGAAAATCTGGGAAAGTGAGAGTCGGCTGTAAGTATTTTTGTCGGAAGAAATGCAGAGAAGAGCATGTTTCTGGAGAAAAATTCTGAGAAAAAACGCGGGGAGTATTTAGAATAGTTTTTGCTGTTTGTACCGGTCCCTTTTTGGCAAAATGCACTGTTCCCCCTTGTTTTTAGTATTATTAACATAATCGCCAACAGCATAGGCTTCTAACTTCTGGGCCTCAAATGGCTTAAGAAGAGCAAGCGCGCGTTCTTGACTTTCAGGTGAAGGGTCGAGCCAGGTATCAAAAGCCGAGGGAGGAATAATGGCCGGCATGCGATTATGGATTGTTTTAAGTAATTTATTCGGTTTTGTGGTGATAATGGCACAAGATTCGATGATTCGGCTGTTCGGTCCTTCCCACCGGTCCCAAATACCCGCGAGGGCAAACGGTTTCGCATTAGCCATACGAATAAAGTATGGTTGTTTGCTCCCGCCTGGTGTTTTTTGCCATTCATAAAAACCATCAACAGGAATCAAGCAACGATGGCGTTTAAAAGCGGTTTTAAAATAGGGTTTTTGTGTGAGTGTCTCGGCGCGAGCATTTATTGGTCCTAAAGTTGGTTCTTTCGTCCAGAAGGGAACTAATCCCCATTGCAAAGGAACTACTTCCTTCTGTATTCTCTTGAGGGAATTTTCGTTAGGTGTTCGCTCTTGTCGAAGGACAATTCCACGAACGGCATAGATATTTTGTCCGGGAGAGACGTTGTATTGTGGTGGGAGATTAGTAAATTCTTCGAGCCGAAACAGAAGGCGAAAAACATGAGCAGGGGAGAATCGGGCAAATCTTCCACACAAGGGAATCAACTCTTAGGGGATGTTACGGTTGGCTATTCTAATATCATTTGCTTTCTCTCAAAATTTATGGGTAACAAATGGTGGAATTTGTTCGTTCCGCAATGTCTTCAAAAATGCTTTTTGCCGTTGGGGAGGAAAAAATATAAGGACAAACATCTCTCTCGAATTTCATGACCATATAATGCAAATGAGGATATTGATAATTATAAAGAAGCGTACCGATTAAGTCGCCAGGAGTAACGAACATCCCTGGCTTTACAATAATCGCTGTTAATTGTTTCTCACGAAATTCCGTTGTATTCGCCCAAGGTTCGAAAACAAGTTTCACACTCCAGGCATAATTGATCATTATTGAAACATGGATCATAGCAACTTCGCCATTGCCGGCATAAGAGTTAATATTGTACCGGATGCGGGTTACCCAACCATAACAGGGAGAAATAACTTTCGTTGGGCCATTGATTACCAAATCAATGCCATTATGGAATTTGCCGGGTTCACCCCAGTCTGGTGTATGATATGCTGCTAAGCGGGTGATGTTCATCGATTCGAGCATAGGAAATTCGAGTGAAGGGGTGCCATATTTTGGGTTGAAGTGAAATATATACGGAGCAATTGGGATAAAAATCCCTGAAAGAACAACAAACCCAAGGAAAATAAAAAGAGTGATTTTTGCACCTTTTTTCAT
>Ga0190348_1000199_pt1 | contig 16901 bp, 17 predicted proteins | sample 48721367_MG_FD_161658 | JGI IMG/M metagenome (GOLD analysis project Ga0190348, IMG submission 161658) | Hydrothermal vent microbial mat bacterial communities from Southern Trench, Guaymas Basin, Mexico - 4872-13-6-7_MG | ecosystem: Environmental > Aquatic > Marine > Hydrothermal vents >... | reverse complement strand
GACCCCTCTGTCAATTACAACAATCGTGACGTATAAATTCATTGCTTTTTTTGCAATGAGCCTCTTCTTTTTCTTTCTTTATTGCTTCTGTTTGGGTTTTGTCGGTTTAATAGTTGCTCTACAAGACCTAAAAAATTTGGTATTTTGTGTCTTTATAAAAAAAAATTCCCGAAGTTTTATATTGATATAAACCTCTCTAATATATGGGTGATGAGAAATTTATCTCAATAACAAAATAAGAAAAGTGGTTGTGAAAGTTATATGAAAGGTGTCATTCCAGCAGCGGGTTTGGGAACCAGAATGCTCCCTGCAACAAAATCCCAACCAAAAGAGATGTTACCAGTAGCAAAAAAGCCAGTCATCCAATATATTGTTGAAGAGATGGAAGCTGCAGGGATTAAAGATATTTTAATTATTACTGGAAAAAACAAACGGGCAATTGAGGACCATTTTGACCGGGACCCTATTCTTCTTGAAGACTTGAAGAAAAAAAATAAAGTAAATCAACTACATGATTTAGAAGCCCTGGAGAATTTGAATGTGCAAATATTCTATGTCCGGCAAGCAATCCCAACAGGCCTGGCTGATGCTGTTTATAAAGCAAAGGAATTTGTCGGGAATGACGACTTTGTTGTTGCATTGGGAGATACGATTATCGATTCCTCCCAAAGCCCAATCCATCTTGCACGACTCATTGACTTTCATAGGAAGGCAAAGGCTGTTTGCGCACTTTCAGTTGAGGAAATCCCATTAGAGCATTGCAATCGATACGGCATTTTAGCTGTAAGCCCTTTTTTGGAAGAGCAGAAAAGCACACAAACAAAAGGGAAATACTTAGTCAAAGACTTAATTGAGAAACCTTCGCCCAAAGAAGCTCCGAGTAATCTTGCAATCTGTGGGCGTTATGTGTTCTCACCAGTTATTTTTGACTATATTAAACAAGTGAAAGTTGGGAAGGGAGGCGAAAAACAGCTCACAGATGCAATGCACTTGCTTCGCAAAGAGGGCAGAATCGTTGCTTTACAGTTGGCAGAAAGTGAAAAGCGATTCGATACAGGTTCTTTTCCACTTTATGCAAAAGCCTTTCTTAGTTTTTGTCTTCGGGATAAAGAGATCGGAGAAGAATTACGGGCCTTCTTAAAAAACTTGGAGCTCTGAAGGCTTGGGCCTTTCTCTTCTTTTTCTTTTAAGTTTACTCTTGGTCTTCGTTTTCTTCAGGTTCTGAGAGTTGTAATTTACTTTTTCCCTTGAGTAAATCTCGGCTGTTATCCACAAGATAAAAGTTCTTATCAATACCTACAATAAAAACTAATTCATCTTTGAGAAATTTCTGATGTTTGTGCACTGCTTTTGCCGGTACGCGCAAAGGCTCAAGTTGATCGGATAATTCAACGCGAATAGTTCCCCCTTCTGCATCAACTTCTACCATCACAACTGCTTCTTTTCCGATAAATTCTTGATTTGTCGGAAGACGATATGTTTCAGAAACAGCAATTTTTCGCCAGAGGAGATCAACAATTATTGATAAAAGAATAGGTGTAATTAAAATAGTTGCTAGTCGCGCAAAAGGATTCATTTCAGGTTGTTGCCAAAATAACAACAATCCTAAACCGCCAAAAGTAATTGAGAAAATTGCAATTAATAAAAGAAGCGGTGCCGAACCACTTTTATCTACAACCATTGGCCCATGGAGATGGTCAACCTCACCTAAACTAAGCTCATGGGTAATTGAGACATCTTTGTCAATTGTGAGATCCTTATCAACAGAAAGTTCTTTGTCGAAAGTAAGCTCCCTCTCAAAAGGTAAACCTTTATCGATAGAGAGGTCCTTATCAATGGTTAAATCTTTATCAACATTAACCTCTGTGGTAATATCATGATTTAATCCGTGATCAAACTCATGAGTTAGTGCATGTCCAGTGCTAATACCCATTGTAATCAAAACTAACAAGACAACTATACTACCAAAAATAAGAAAGCCAATACAAAAGCCTTTCAGATAGACTTCCCATGGGAGCAACTCCCGGGCTTGAATCAGAGGTTGGTTAACTAAACGGTTAAACATTGTCAAGCTATATTTTTCCCTTGAGTATTTTTTCACTTTTGTTGTACTAAATTTTTAGTGTTTCATTTTTTTCATAAAAAAGATTGGAAAGGCTCTTTTTAAGAGCCAAATCATCCCTCCATATCTTTTTTATGTCGCCTTCTCTTTTGCTTTCTTTTTTGCCGCGTCTTTTTTAGTTGTTGTTTCTTTAGCAAGTTCTTTCGTAAAGCCCAGACTCTTTTCTGTGATTTCAGGTAATACTGTTAGAAACGGAATAATTGATTCGGCAAGGCTCGAAAAGGCTTTTTGCCCATCTCCCATCACAAACATTTTGTCTACATTTAATTGCTTGTAAATTTCTGGTAGCATCTCGACTATTTTGAGTTGGAAGAATTTCGGGTCTGCTTGTGCCAATGCTCTTACTTGTTCCAGAATACCTTCTGCTTCTGCCACTAGATTCGCTTTCACTGCTGCAGCTTCACCTTCTGCTTTGGCGATCAATCTGGCTTTTTCACCTTCAGCTAAGCGTTTCATCTTTTCATACTCTGCTTCTGCTTCGATTGTAACCTTTTTCTTTAAGGTGTCCGCTTCAATTGCTGTTCGTTGTAATTCCAATTTCTGGATTTGGATTTCTCTGTTTTTCGCTTCTCGCTGGATTTCCATCTGAACACTTTGTTCCTGAATGCCTGTTTTCCGGTTTACCTCAAGGTCTCGAAGTCTTGTCACCTCTTCCATTTGCGCTCGTCTGAGTCGAGCGGTTTCTTCTTCTGCAATTTGTTTGGATGCTTCCAAATTACTTTTGAGATTATTATTTAACACTTCTACATCTCGAACTTCTACAGAAATGACGACAATTCCCATATCTGCTAGCAAGTCATGTAATTCCTTTGAAACTGCACTGATGATTTCCCCTCGATCCCGAATTATTGATTCCAGTGGCATGTTGGCACAAGTTGTTCGGATGATACTTTCAGCAGCATTTTTAATGATTTTTTCAATATAATCTGTTTCTTTCTGATCCCAAGAAACTGCTGTAAAGGCAACTTCCGGTTTCACCACTTTCCAAAAGACAAAAGCATTAATTGCTACGTCTTGAAACTCACGTGAGAGAACTTTTTCTCGTGCCTCTAAAAAGGTTTGTTGTGTAGTAGTCGGGATAACCACAATCTCATCGATGATCGGCATAAGGAAGCATCTGCCACCTTTTCCTGCAGATTTGATTTTCCCATTTCTAAATCGAATCACATATTCGTTTGTTTTGAATTTCCGGTATCTACTTATGATAAAAATCAGAAACAACAAAAAAAATACGCCAATACTTGCTACAATAATCCCAATTGTCGTTGGAGTAATTGTCATTGTTTTTCATTTTTCCCCTTTTTTAATTTAATATTTCATTAATTGTCATTGTTTTAAAAACCGTCTCCTGCGAGAGTGTTTTCATTTCTATTTAGAAGAAATGCCAACCTGCATTCAACTAATATTCTTTATTAAAAAGATTGTTTTTCACCTATTTAAAACTAAGCAAAATTTGCTGAGAAAAAAGCATTAGAAAAAGAAAAAATAGAGAAAAAGGGGAAGAGATTAATTTAGTAAGTAAAATCAAGCTCTAAAGTCTTCCCACCATCATAGTGAATAGTTAAAGTGTAGGTTCCACCAGAGGTAAAAGCTGTGTCGAAGTCTAAAATGAATGTCACTGAATCATTGGGGTTCAAAACATAGGGTGATGTGAAATTGACTGGATCAGTGCCAATGTACACAGCTACTGGATGAATAGTACCAGTGGTGTTTGTAAGGTCGAACGAGTCAAGCCCTACAATGTTTGCTTCTGCGCCACCTGTGTTTTGAATTTCGACTTGATAGCGATCAGTTGTTCCTGAAACCTTATCATAGTCAAGTGGGACAAGCTCAGGCTTTCCTTTCAAAAGCGGAACAACGACAAAATAAACAATAGCAGCAGCAGTAACAGTCAAAGCGATAAGTAGAATAGTCGCAATAACTGGCGAAACCGCCTTATTTTTCTTTAGAATCATTTTTCCAAGAGTCATACTTTATCAACCATCCGTTGAGTTTTTTCAATCAGTTATAAATACTATAAGCTAAAGTGTTTTATCAAGATTATGTTTGAAAACACTTCATCGCCTTTTTAACTAAGCTTGTTTTTTCATTTAAAGTATTTTTGTTCTGGCAAAAGCCTTTTTGGCTTTTTAACAACTTCGTTTGTTTTCTGGGAATTTTTATCCTTAAAGGCAATTAATTAAAAGTCTTCATTGCTATTTTAACGAATGCTCCTTTAAAAAGGCATATAAAGAAAGAGTTAGCAAATAATAATTGCGTGTACATTTGTCTTTACCTGGTAAAAAACCCTTCCGAATCTCTTGAGGTATAAATTGATGGATATTAATGATTACGAACCCAAACTTGTTGGAATGATTGTTTCAACCTTTAGCGATAGCGGCCCTAACATTGTTTTCAATAATACTCACTTGGGTGATGATGAGGCTATGATTTTATCGATAAAAGGAATGACCGTTATTGGCTTGGATAATCCTTTAGATGTTATTGATGACATAGAGGATGACGAACAAAGACGCTCAACCATTCAACAATTTGGGCCATTTTCTGTTAAAGATCATGCATCTTTACGGGCATTAGCCATTTCCTTTGTGGTTAAAGCCAAAGATTCTAAAGATACACGCATTGCCACTTGTGGTCGTTTTTGTGTCCTATTCCTCATTTATAATATCGAGCATACGCGACAAATATTAGATTCTTATGGATTGATAGAGCCCTATTTCAACATCATCTCTCGTGAGATTGTTTACGACTATGACCTTCAAACAGCAAATCTTCATACTGTCTTTCGGAAAATGAATCTTCTCTTCCAAGGTGTTTTACCACGAATCTTCACAGTCACTAAGAAAGGAGAGGTAAAAGAGCTTATTGGCAAAGAGATCATGCACCGAGATGTTTTCCTCATAGCGGATAAGAAAAAGAAAAAGTTCTTTATCCTTTTAGCTGACCCGGAGATGAATATTTGGCGAAAACATGACATTACACGCGCCACCGCAACTCTCAACTCTCACCTCTTCCGTAAGAAATTAACAGTGCAAACCATTACGGAATTAAAGGAAATCGCTCTCCTCCTTAAAAAATACAATCTTTCAGTTGAAGGAATTACCCAAGGATAAACGCTCGGGTAAAAGGATTTACATTTGGTTCTCGTTGCGGTAGAATGCCGGTTATCTCTGGCGTAGAAAGTAATGCGAGAGGTTCAAACTCCTGAATTATAATTACTTCTAAGATAAGTGAGTTTATCGGATGTTTCGCTCGATTCTCTATTTCTTGTTTTATCGCCAAATTCGTTCCATTGGGGAGTTGTTTCGATGAAAAAATCCGAATGGTAATGTTCACTACATAATTACGAGTGAGAGTTGCACTTATTGAAACCTCGAGTTTCTCAGGCGGAAAGACTACCCCTTCGAGGGGCTGCAAAATCTCGGTTGTAACATCATTAGTGATTTTTTGGTAGCGCCATTTTCTCCCAATTTGAATAGACGTTTGAGTGATTGGTAATGCAACAACGAGCAAGAGAATCCCAAAAGCAAATAATTGTGCGCGAAGTGATTTTTTCGCTTTTACTCTCTTAACTGCCTTTGGTGGTTCTACTTTCCGTATCCAAAAGATGATCATACATCCAAGATGAATTGAGACAAGGTTGGTAATGAACAAGACAAGGCTCCCTAAAGCAAGGCGCCATTCAAACATTCCAAGAGAAATACCAACATTAACAACTACAGGTAAGAGTGCCGCCGCAGCAGCTACACCAACAAGAGCAAGAGAAGTGCCACTAACAAAACAAATCCCGGCTGTAAGCCCTGAAGCAATTGCCACAACCAAATCAACAATGTTGGGTTCTCCACGGGCAATAATAAAGGTACTTGGTTCAGTCTGTGTGAAATGATAGGCCAAACCAATTACAAAACCAATTCCTATTGAGATTATCATCCCCCAAAGCTCTACAATGGTTCCTTCTTTCAAGATTTTTTGATTCGAAGTCACTGCACCAAATGCCATTGCAACAATGGGACCCATTAAGGGGGCAACGATCATTGAAGCAATCAAAGTAATATTATTGTCGGTGACAAGACCCATTGCAGCTATTATTGATGATAAAATTATAAAGGAAATGTAATTGAAATCTATCTTTGCTAAACTAACTACATTATGTTCTAATTCTTCAATGGATATTCTGCGTAAAAATTTGTCCTGCTTTCGAGGGCGAACTCGAGGAATTGTTGCTTCAATCTCCGTAATTGTTATTCTCCCTTTAATCCGGCCGATCCCCAAGTCATCCAAATAATCCATCACAAAGCCCGTTCGTGTGGGAAAGACTGTAATAAGAATTAAACTCGAAGTTGTACCTTTGATGAGGTTAATTTGAGAGGGGGAAACAACCTCTGTTAAACTTTCAGCCAGCTCCTCGGCCTCTTCAGAGGGAAGGGTTACTTGAATTTGTTTCATAGGAAATAACACCAAATCCTAGTGTCCAGTATTTTTGACATATCAAATAAGTTTTTTTACTTTTTGGGCATAAAAGGCTTTAAAAAATCGCCTAGCAACTTTTTTATGCGTTTTCCAAAGAAATAGTTTTTAATCTTTTAATTTGTTATTATATATTATCGTTATTTGTTTCGAATTGAAGGACGGGTGCGATATGAGCCGAATTAGATTCCCAATGATTGTGACATGCTTCATTGCGAATCCTACGAAAATGGAGAAACTTTTTCAAAAAGTGTTGCGAGAAGCCGGGTATATACGAATTGGTGAGAATGCCTATGTTCATCATGGCGGTGAACAACTAACCGCTGCAATAAATTTTGGCAAGACCTTTTTTCTGGAAATCAAGAAAGTTCGTGACTGTTTGACACTCTATCTTTCTGATGCAGAACACGCAATTAATATTCAAATTTGTGACGAAATCAATGAGCTTCTCTCATCTGAAGCTTTCCTCGAGTAGCTTGCTTTGGAAAATGAATCGAAATAATTATACCTTAGCAGTCTTTTTATTTAGCCGTTAGACATGCCACCAAAAGATGATTGCGCGGACCAGAAGAAACTTCTTCCTTGTCCTGTAACTCAAGCTGATAAAACTGAGGGTGCTTATCCGATATTGCAAGATAAGGGTAACGTGTGGTATTGTACCAATTGCTTTTATTGTGAAGATGCATGTGCTTCAAATTCTGCAAGACAACATGCTATCGAAAAGCGTCGAACAAAAGAGCAGAACTCAAAAGAGATGAGAGAACCACTGGAACAACTCAAAAAGTTCGGAACATTGTTTCCCATCTCAAAAGAATTAGCAGCCGTTCGAGAAGAGTATGGCTTGCCACAGCTGCTTGCAAAACCGGTGGAAGAAGTAGCATACTTGTATGAACAGATTCTTCGCGGTGAAGAGCAACCCCCTCCTCTTCCAGCAACCTTTTCTAAGAACCTTCAAGCCTTCCCCCTCCAAACATCCATTGCTTTGTTTTTAGGCTGCTTGATCCCCTATCGCGTTTTACAGTATGAAAAATCTGCTCGTGAGTTATTGAAACAATTGGAAATTTCCTTTGTTGATTTACCCTTTGTTTGTTGTGGTTCTATTATGACCGAGTCACAGTCTGAACTGCTATGGCTTGTTTCAGCTGCACATAATTTGGCTATTGCTGAAGAAAGGGGTATTACAACTATTCTTTCTCTTTGCGGGGGTTGTACGGGCAATTTGCGGCGGGTAAATCAAAAGTTGTTACAAGAACCATCTCTTCTTAAAAAAGTGAATCACTATTTGGCTACAATTAACAAGCAATATACAGGAACAGTTCGTATCTTCCATCTCTCTGAATTCCTACAAAACAAAGATCTACAAGAGCGCTTGAAACAACTTATCGAACCCGAGCAGAATCAACAACTAGTACAACTGACTGTGGGAACACAAGTTCCTTGTCAAGTTATCCGCCCGGCACCAACTTCACCAAATGCTTCCATTGGTTCTAATCTTCTCAGGAATTTGCTCTCGCTTACCGCCATAAAGTCAATACGATATCCTTTCGAAACACTCTGTTGTGGTTCTTCTATGTTAATTTATAATAAGGAGATTGCTTATGCGATTGGTAAAAAAAGGATAGATTCTTTGAAAGCACGTTCTGTGGACGCATTAATCCTCGGTTGTGGGAATTGCAGTATGATGTATACTGTACATCAGAGAGAGTATAATCCAGAGCCACTGCCCACTTTCTTTTTCACAGAAATCCTCAACTTTGCTTTGGGAGGAGAGAATGATGCATTAAATCTTCTGCTCCAAGAAAAAGTGAAAACCTCACAAAAAACGCTCACTAAAGAGTAGCGCCACCAAGAAAATTAATAGCTATCCTTTCTTTCGTTTTGTTTTTTTCTGTAATTTCTCTTCATATTCTGCTATTATCTGCTTGAAAATTTCCTGCGGGTTTGCTTGCAATTTATACTTGCGTTTAAAGAATTTACAAATGTTTGTGATATCTCGGAGCAGCAACTCGTGGCTATTGGGGTGATCCATAGGTTCAAATTGTGGGAAATCGATAAGTAAAAAGTCATTTTCTGGTGTGATAATTACATTGTAAGCTGAGAGATCGCCATGAACTATCCCCCCTTCAACAACTAGTTTTCGAATTTCAGAAATGATGCCATTAAATAATGCCAAAGGTTTTTTTATTGCAGGAGACTCAACTAGTTCTTTTCCTTCAAAAAATTCCATGATAATAATATGGCGATTATGATCGATTGCTCTTGGTGTTTTTGCCTTTATCTTATGAGCAATTTCCAAGCCTTGAAATTCTCGCTCTGCGGAAAGACGGGATTTGTATAACCAATTCAAATGACTGCGTTTGCCGATATAGCTTCGTAATTTTTTACTTCGTTGAAAGCTAGGCCGGCCGACACGATGAATTTTTGCTACCAGAACTTCTTGGGTAGCATTATACGCTAAAAACACATCACTTTCTTTTCCTCGCCCGATTGGAAGGCCAATGGCAACTATTGAATCTCGTTCTGACAAAGCACGAAAGGCAAGAACATCGTAGCCATGATGGGTCAATTGATAACCCAGATAATTCCCTTTCCAGCGAAAAATTAACTCTAGGAAGTGAAGCTTATCCAAACGATGAATAACCTGATCCACCCTGAGTTTACTGAATTCAACAATCGTCTCGAGTGAAACATATTCGGAGGTTCGCATGCCAACTTCTATTGCTTGTAAAATGCGAAAGTCATTTTTTTCAAGTTCGAGTAAATATTCTGCTGCTTTTGCCATGCTAAGAAACGCTCCTAAAAAAAGAACGAAGTATGCCTTCTTAAACCCTATCGAAAAATCTAAAATAGGTCATAAGAAAGATGTGTCGTTTGTTATTTGCCCGATGAAATTCCTTAGCAAGAGATGAACCCCTCTAAGACTTGTATATTCTGTGCCGGAAAAAGCTTACACAATAGTAGTCTATAACATTAGAAGAAAAGAGTAATTGTATTATTAACTAGTTTATCTTTAAAATGGTTATTAAAAAAGAAACAGAAATGTTTATTTATTACATCCCGTTTGAATAGTACTTCGAAAGTAATTAATTGCTCAAAACAATGGGGTATAAACAATGGCTGAAGAAACACTACATGTTGATGGAGACAGAATCCCGATCGTTGCAAAAGCGCTGTCTTCAAAAACAAGGCTGCAAATATTGAAAATGACAACCGAAAAAGATATTGATGTAAGTCGAATCGCGGCAATGCTCAATCAAACCGAAGCAAATATTAGTGCCCAAATAAAAATTCTGGAAGAAGCAGGTTTGTTGGTGTCACGGTATGAGCCCGGTTCCCATGGTGTTCGAAAAGTCTGCAGTACAAAAGTTTCAAGTGTGATCTTCTCTATTTAGCATCCTTCTTTTCTTTCTTACTTTTATAATACTAAGGAAAAGGGTTTTCTAGCTTTCTCGTTTCTTTTTCCGTTCAATTGCCGCACCAATGAACCCTCGAAATAGAGGGTTTGGTTTCCAAGGTAATGAAGTAAATTCCGGATGAAATTGTGATGCCATAAAGAATTTGTGGTCAGGTAGCTCGAGAATTTCCATTCGTCTCCCATCTTCAGATGTACCGGAGAAGATCAGCCCCCTTTCTTCAATACGTTGGATAAATTGGGGGTTTACTTCATAGCGGTGGCGGTGGCGTTCTCGGATCAAGGTCTTTTTATAAAGTTCAAAGGCCTTTGTGTTTTCTTTAATCTTAACAGGGAGACCTCCTAAGCGCATTGTCCCACCCATTTCTTTTACCCCCTTTTGTTCAGGTAGAAGGTCAATAACTAAACTACTCGAGTTTATATCCCCACTACTTGTAAACTCAAAACTTGTTGCGTTTTTGATTTTCAGTACATGTCGACAAAATTCTATAGTTGCCAGTTGAAAGCCGAAACACAAGCCAAGGAAAGGAATGTCCTTCTCACGGGCATATTCTATTAGCTTGATTTTTCCTTCTGTGCCCCGATATCCAAACCCTCCTGGAACAAGTAACCCATCATATTCTTCGAGGATTCGCACTTTTTGGGGGTCTTCTTCAATTTCCTCTGTTTCTATCCAATCAATTTCAACACCATAACGATAAAAGGCGGCAGCATGTTTTAATGCCTCATTAACAGAGATATACGAATCAACTAGTTGTGTGTATTTTCCTCCCATGGCAATTTTTACCTTTGCCGTTGGGTTTTCATATCGATCAATCAACTCATTCCATTCTTTCCAATCAGGTGGAGAGAGTTTGAGTTTTAGTCGTTTTATTAGCAGCTCGCCTAATCCTTGTTTATCCAAATGATAAGGGGCAGAGTAAACTGACTCGAGGTCCGGGAGTGTAAAAACGGCTTCATCAGGAACATTACAAAAGAGTGCCACCTTTTTCCTAGTTTTTTCATCAAGAATATTATGACTACGGCAGACGATAATATTTGGGTTCAATCCAATACCCCGCAGCTCTTTCACAGAATGTTGGGTGGGCTTTGTTTTCGCTTCATGTAAGTGATCCGGCACGGGAACATAGGTTGTATGCACCAGTAAAGTGTCTTCTTCGGGCTCTTCCATAATCATTTGTCGAATAGCTTCTAAAAAGGGGAGCGATTCAATGTCGCCAACAGTTCCTCCTATCTCAACAAGTAAAACGTCAGGGTTTTTAAAGGTACTGACTTCGCGAATGCGCCGCTTTATTTCATTAGAAATATGCGGAATGACTTGAACTGTGTGCCCCAAGTAGTCTCCTGCACGTTCTTTTCGAATAACTTCCCGATAAACTTGTCCTGTGGTAATATTTTGTGTTTTCTTCATATCAAGACCAAGTATCCGAGCATAATGACCAAAATCAACATCGATTTCTCCGCCATCATCAGTGACATACACTTCACCATGCTGGATGGGATTCATCGTTCCAGCATCTATGTTAAGATAGGGGTCAATTTTTATTAAATCAATTGTTCCTTTTCGCACCTGCAAATTTTTTCCGATGCACGAGGTTACTACTCCTTTACCAATCCCCGACATCACACCCCCTACAACGAAGACGAACTTTGTTTTTTTAGTCATTTTTCTGAATCCTTTGGTTATTTGCTAATAAAAGCTCCACTAACTCGAAGCTGCTATAAATAGTTTGTTGTCAGCTGTAAAAATCTTTTTCTGAATTTTTCGCAGCAAACTCAACTGCTCCCAAACTCTCAAGTAATATTTTTTTGCGTATGAATCACCACTGTCATTAAAAAAAATGAAGTATAAAGAGTCTTAAAGATAGGCTCTTTGCTACTTTTTTATTGCGTGGCCGCTGTTAATCTGCAATCTGCCACTTTAATTGTTGAAATGAATGTTGGGGTATAAACTTCCCACCAGAAGATTTGTTTCTGATCTTTTCCAACAGCAATAATATTTTTGCTCATTCGTAGGAGATTGTCAGTTAGTCGTAGTTTTCGTACGGGTTTTTTGATTTCCCCTTTTTCTATAAGGAACATAGCATCTCTGGGGATGGTGGAAAATTCTCCTTCGAGCATATTGGTAAATCGTGTGTACCAATTGGATGTGACATAAATTGTCGGTTTTCGCGAGTCAGCAACTATTTCCTCAAAGGTTTGCTCTCCTTTGGAGAAGACCATATTCGTTGTTTCTGGCGCAAGTACTTTTGATCCCATGCCAATATCAAGAAGGGCTGAATTTCCGGTTGATTCTGTTTGCATTATTTTTGCGGAAGAGGTATTGTGGATCATTCCAACTAAAACACCATTTTGTATGATCGGTGTTTTCGCTGTGGGCGTGCCTTCTACATCAAATGGTTTGCTTTCCAGTCCTTCACTAATATGCGGATCATCTATTACTTGTAAGTTTTCGGGAGCAATCTGTTCGCCAAAATGATCTTTCAAGGGGCTCATCTCCATAAGAATCATTAAGGGATTAGCGCTGTTTGTGATCTCACCAAGCACATTTGCTCCGACTGTGGGGCTCATAATTAAATCATAAGTCCCTGCCTTTCCTTGCCTGCCACCAACTGCCATGGCTGCAAGTTCGCCTGCTTTTTGTCCGGCGTTAGTGAGCTTCTTTTCGAGATTGGTTAAGTTGCGTCCCACAACCACTTGCTGGCCACTGCTTTCAAAGTCAACAAAAGAGCGAATAGTTGATCTGTAATAGGAATGTTGATAGCTCCCAGTAAAACCATAGCTTGTCTGTAGTTCCACAGTTTCGCTTCCGAAATAAAGGACGCCTGCAACACGCTTTGCTCCCGCAGCAAGAGCAGCATTAATGGCTCCATTCACCAAGTCCGGTGCTTGTTCATACAGCCCCTCCACACGCTTGTCATAAAGTCCATCGAGTTGCTGATAAGCTAAGACGCGGTCCTCCATCCCAGCATATAACTCGCTGTCAGGCATTTTCCTTAAGAATCTCATTGTACGAGGAATAGCTTCTCTAATTTTTGTTGGTGATGGATCAAGAATGTCAATTTGAGTAGTTTTTTGTCCAATTGCAAGGAAAACCTCGAGGGTGTTGTTATCCCATTTTTTAGCAATATCGATAGCAGCATTCGAAAAACGTATCTGATACCCCGGACCAAAAGAGTGCTGTACAATGACTTCTTTTGCTCCTTCTTTCTGCGCAAGAGAAAGGGTCAAATTAAGTATTGATTCTGTCATTTACTTTCCGCCTCCAAGTCGAATGTTCCGTAACCGAAGCTGGGCCCCTCCCATCCAGCATGGTGCTCCCTGAGCAGGATCGCTCTTACCGCATGTTCCATAAGGAAATTCAGTTTCCTTTGAAACTGCATCTACACTGCCGAAGATTCCTTTGGTAGTTAACTCGAGGATTGGTCGTCGAACCATTTGTTCCGTCAATTCACCATTTTCAATGATATATGCTTCTAAGCCAACGTATTTACTTTGATAGCGACGGTCATCAATATTCCATTCTGTGAAGCTTTTCATATACAAGCCCTTTTTTACATCTTCAAACAATTCCTCAAGGGTGAACTTGCCCGGTGCAAAATAAGTGTTAGCCATCCGAATGATCGGTTCTCGATTATATCCTATTGCTCGGGCAGCTGCATTTGATTGGGTGTTGAATTTTGCGGCAAATTCCCGATTGAGGAGTAATTCATTCAGCCTACCGTTTTTAATAAGAAATCGGGGGCGAGCTTTAACGCCTTCATCATCGTATTCATAAAAACCTGCTCCTCCTGGGAGCGTGGGGTCGTCAATGATTGTCACCACCTCCGAACCAAGTTGAATTTCACCGAGAGTGCCTTTCTCTAACAGGTCAATATAGAATGACTCGCCTGCTTGAGCTCCTTCTCGCCCGAGAATGCGGTCTGCTTCTGAGGGGTGCCCACAATTTTCATGAGCAATAATTCCAGCTACTTCGCCACTGACGATTACATCGGTAACTCCGAGAGAAGCTTCTTTGGCAAGATTCGCTGTTTTTACAAGAGCACGATTGTCCTCGATAATCTTATCGAGGATCTTCTCCTTTTTGAACCATTCCCAACCCATAGCTCCTGCTTGACCATAGAATCGTTGCTCGGTTCCAAACACTCCTTTTGCAGTATTGAACGTGTAGAAAGCGATAAGGCTTTTTTCACTTTCAATTTTTGTTCCCTCGTTTGTTGTAAAATATTTCTTGTTCCGAGTTAAATCAAGTATTAATGTTCTTGTCACCAAAGCTGAACCAAACTCTTGCTCCATTAATGTTTTATCAATTTGCTGGACAAATTGTATTTTGTCCTCATCCGCTATATCCTCAAAAGCTTCTTCTACAGGCGTTTGCCATTTAGCTTGAACAGCTTTTTCCTCTGAGAACTTTATAGGTTCCTTCCTTCTGCTCGCTCGAGCCATTTTCACAGCAATTTTAATTGCTTTTTTAATCTCATCCTTATCCAATTTTGCTGTAGAACAAAAACCCATTCCTTCTTTTGTGAGAACTCGCATACCAATGCCAGCAAAGTTCTTTTTCCCTCCACCAATCATTACGCCGTTTCTGGTTGTATATCCTTCAGCCATTGTTTCTTCAAAGCGGGCTTCTGCATACTTTGCTCCTTGTTTTGTTGCAAAGTCAATAGCAAAATCGGCTATTTCTTGTCCATCGGTCATTTTTGTTTTCCTTAGTTTTAACTTTTAATCAATTTTAGTTGATAATAGTCTTTTTTCTTTTAATGTCTATTGGTTCAAATGTAGAACTGTTTTCTCGCTCAGTTCCTCCTTTGTTCCAATTAATTCCCTGCTGTAAAGCGAAAATATTCCGCTCTTGTTTTTTGAAAAAAAATCCTATTTAGCCGAACTTTTTTTTTCAAATTTTCCTAAAGTGAAAGACTTATATTACTTTTCAAGAAGTTTCTAACATTTACTTTCTAGGTGAGCAAAATTAAACCTGTGAGTGTCTGTTTAGTTCAAATGTGAAAAAATGGCTTGGAGCTCATTAAGGTTTACCCTGATATTTTACCTCAGCCATTAAAAAATGAGAATACTATTAAGAGTTATGCCTTTCGGTGCAAAGGCAGGCGATTTTACTTCTAATGTAATGAATAATGGTAGCGCGATTTCGGGCTATGTTTTTATCATTCCTTCCCAAACCGAGTGTAATAATATCGCTTCTTTAGTGGTGGTATTTGATAATAGCGATTATAATATACAAAGTGTACGAAAATTGTTTTCCATTATTATTTCCGAGTTGCAAAATAATGATGCAATCTTTCTTGAGCTTCTTCAACAAATCTTGCCGTCAATCTATAATGCCTTTGGGTCAAAGACCATCAAGATAAAAAATTGGCTTTGTGACCACCATTGAGGTTAAAATTGAAGAAGAGAAGGATAAAGCGGAATCAAATGGCAAACGAGTAGCTAAATCACTTGCAGAAGACTTATGGTAGAAATTGTATCCCCTAATATTTTTAATAATCAAGGTGATTTGAGAAATGTCTTTTTTTATAAAAACTCTTTAAAAGTAGACAAAACAAGTAAATATGACTATTTGTGGCTTAGACAAAGCCGGAAAAACCACTCTACTAAATTATTTGGTAAAAGGTGAATTTATCGAAACTATCCCAACAATGGGGGTAAATCGTGAAACAATTAATTTTCCAAAATTGCGTTTAAATGTTTTTGATCTTGGTGGTCAGGAAAACTTTCGAGGACTTTGGAATCAAATTAATGAAAAGTCAGATGCTCTTGTGTTTGTGGTTGATAGTACAGATGTTGTTCGCTTGGCAGAAGCGAAAGAAATTTTCTACAACATTCTTAACACACAAATCAACGAAGAAACACCTGTGTTAATCTTGCTAAATAAAGTTGACTTACCTAATAGTCTTTCTCGAAAAGAATTCATCGAAGAATTCGGTCTCATGGATATCGATTTACCGATTTCCTGGGCTTGCTTCCCCACTTCTGCAAGAACCGGCGAAGGTGTATATGATTCATTTTCATGGTTCATTAAAATGCTAAAGGAGGTCTAAGCTATGGGATTAGCTTTCACATGGTATTTTTTGATTATTTCCTATCTTGCTTCGCTTCTTGCACTTGCTTTCGTGTTTTTGTTGTTCCGACAATTTTTAAAGAAAAAAACTCTTGGTACTTTATTGTTGACCATTAGCTTTCTATTCGTTACTTTTGGTGAAATTGCCACGGCTTTAAGTGAAACACTTTATTTCTACCAGGGCGACAGCCATTGGGTGGGGTATCTCATTCTTTCGTATACCTTCTTTTATTCTCTTGCATACATCTTCTTCTACTACTTTTCTAATCGTCACATTTTACAAGACAAGGATTTCGCTCGTGCTATGACAACTGTATTTTTAACAGCTGTTGTCTCGATTTTCATTACCTTAATGGCCGCAGAAATAATGTTTGATGTTCCGAATTCTCGGTTTTATTAAAAATTCATTCTAGCGGGCGTGGAAATTGTCCTCTATTTACCTCAAATAATTTATGGCTTAGCCATTTATTTGCCTGTCTTTTCATTAATCCATGTACGAATCGTTTTCAGACTCATCTGCATTCAACGTGATGTTGAAAACCCTGTGGCAAGAAAAGGATTCTCCTATATCTTGGCATCGGTTGTACTCATTATGACATCATCGTTGATTTCGAGTTTTTATATGATGCCTAATATGCACCAAATCCCCGTTGTGGTCGGTTTAGTTCATACCTTACGGGGAATCACAGCAACTATTAGTATTATTATTGATTACTTTGGATGGATACTACCAAATCGGTTGAAACGACGTATCCATGGCAAAGCGTGAATTGTCAAGCAGATGAGCAAGGAAATAACTGGTACAATGGAACCCATCGCCT
>Ga0190348_1000196_pt1 | contig 16939 bp, 12 predicted proteins | sample 48721367_MG_FD_161658 | JGI IMG/M metagenome (GOLD analysis project Ga0190348, IMG submission 161658) | Hydrothermal vent microbial mat bacterial communities from Southern Trench, Guaymas Basin, Mexico - 4872-13-6-7_MG | ecosystem: Environmental > Aquatic > Marine > Hydrothermal vents >... | reverse complement strand
GCTGGCTCACAAAGCCAGCCGCGAAGCTCACGTCGTCGCAGAAGTCATCGCCGAGCACAAATCCTCCTTCGACAATCGCGCTATACCCGCCGTGGTCTTCACCAACCCCGAAATCGCCTGGTCTGGACTGACAGAACGGGAAGCGGAAGAGAAGGGCATAAAGGTTAATGTGGGGCGATTTCCCCTGAGCGCGCTGGGCCGGGCGCAGGCTCTGGGACGGCCCGAGGGGATGGTGAAGATCATCTCCGATCCCGATTCCGAGTTGGTTCTGGGTGTGGGCATGGTCGGCTATAACGCTTCGGAATTAATCGCAGAAGGAACCCTGGCGATTGAGATGGGAGCAACTTTAGAGGATCTCATCGTAACCATCCACCCGCACCCGACTCTCTCCGAAGCCATCATGGAGGCTGCGGAGGTCGCCGCCGGCGAGCCGGTTCACATCTTCCCGCCCAAAAAAAGATGAGCAAAATTCCTCAAGATGCGAGCATGGCGATAGAGGATTTAAAAATCAATTCCTACGATGAAGATAACGATCTCATCGCGGCCGTTGTTCGCGATAAAACCCCCCAGCTAAAAATCGGCGTTCCTTCCTGTCCAACAGTCGTTTTGGGGAAGGGTAGCAAACCGGAAACCGAACTTCACGTAGACGTCTGCCTGGATGAAGACATCCCCCTTCGTCGCAGACCCGGAGGCGGTTGTGCCGTCGTGATTGATCCGGGAAACATTATCATTTCGGTAGTGCTCCCCACCCAGGGCATTAAGGATAATACCAAATACTTCCACGCCCTTTCAGACTGGTTGATTCAAGGCTTACATCGTCTGGGCATTGACAGAGTTCGAGGAGCGGGAATTTCCGATCTCACCATCGAGGATCGGAAAATTGCCGGGGCGAGTATCTATCGCACGGCTGAGTACCTTTACTATTCGACAACGCTGCTAGTAGAACCACGAATCGAACTCATCGAACGCTATCTGAAGCACCCACCTCGAGAACCGCAATACCGCCAGGGGAGGAAGCACCGCGATTTTATCATTTCCCTGAAGCAGGTCTATCCTTCTCACGATACCACCACACTGGCAGAAGCCCTTCGACGCACCTTATCCGCCGGTGTTACACAACTTCCTGTTTGAGTGAGTAGATTTGAGGTTAACTGATCATAAATGGAGAGAGCCGATTCCGAATGGAACCGGCTCTCCCACAGGGAGCGATGTGAAAAAGGTTGCCCTCGCCTCGGTCTATTTTGAGGCGAATTCCGATTTTACCGCATCAAGTGGTGAAGCGGGGCAAGGGCTGAGAATAATACTCGCCTCAAATGTATAGGGCTTTCAACCCAATGTCAAACCTTCAATATGCGCTATTTATTCAGCTTGAAGCCTTTTTTATCCGGGTTTTGGCTGTTATCGGTTCTTTCCCGTTGGTTTTATCGAGGATTTCGATGGCCAGGTCTTTGTCCACGTCCATGACATACGGGATGCCACTGATCTCGGCTGCTTCGCGAGTCAGGCAGGCGAGATCGTCCCGGGAAACGAGATCCACGGAGAACTTACGGCTGCCGGCCAAAAGCTGCCTCAACCCCTGCGCCAGTCGCTCGTAGTAGGTGTAGAGCCCAAGTGCGCCCGTGGGGATCCTTTCGAATTCAGTATCGCCCAGTTCCTTTCGCAGAGAAGAAGCGGTAACGAATATCTCATCTTTCGAGTTGCCAAAGCGTTCAATGTAAACCGGCACCTGGTTGTCATTGATCGTGCGACCGATGGTTTTGCCGACCATGGCGGCTGCGATGGGCGCTCGAGCCATACCGATCAACTTCACGAAGGGAGCACCCAAAGCCAGACCCTTGAACATCTGATCCTCGAACGTGAATCCACCGGCCAGCGCCAGAGCGGGCACATACTCACCGCGGTCGGCCAGGCGTTTGACGTACTGGTAGAGCAGAGAGTGCAGCTCGACGGGCGGAACGCCCCACTCATTCATCATGCGCCAGGGGCTCATGCCTGTCCCTCCACCGGCACCATCTACGGTCAAGAGGTCAATCTTATACCTGGAAGCGAAGGCTACCGCCCTGGCCAGGTCCGCCGGACGATAGGCCCCTGTTTTCAGAAAGACGTATTTAGCACCGGCTTTGCGCAGTTCTTCAACGCGTTTGGCGAAGGATTCTTCAGATACCATGCCCACGCGAGAATGCCTCTCGAACTCCTTGAAGGCGCCGCGTTCGAAAGCCTTGATCACGTTCGGATCGGTGGGGTTGGGAAGAACCACATATCCGCGGCTGTAGAGTAGCTGTGCCTTCTTTAGATCCGTGATTTTCACTTCGCCGCCGATATTCTTGGCGCCCTGACCCCATTTCAACTCCACGCATTCCACGCCCAAATGCTCGATGGCGTATTCCTGTGCACCCAGCCGCGTATCTTCGATGTTAGCTTGCACTACAATAGCGCCGTAACCGTCGCGCTGATGATCCTTAAATAGATTCACGCGGCGTTTCAGATCCACAGTATCCAGGACGCGGCCGTTTTTGATGACGGCTTGAGGATCCATACCGACGACGTTTTCGCCGATGGTCAACCCCGTTCCCGCCAGCGCCGTGCCGATGGCCAGGCCTTCCCAGTTGTTCTTGGCGATATTCGTTGACCCGATCCCGGGAATCATGATGGGCAGGCGGAATTTCAGTCCTTTGTCGTGACCGAAATGCACTTCCAGATTAACGGCCGGGAAAACGGCCTTGTCACTATCTTCTTCAATGCCGTGAGCCCCGACGCAAGTCCCCATAATATTAAAATGGGAATAGTCAACGGGATAAGCCTTTTCCGCAGCGGTTGTGATAACCCCGAACGGCTGCGGATAGATGACTTCGTGTCCTCGGTAGGCGGATTTGCCGATCTCGCACATGCCGATGCATCCGTCCACGCAGGTCACACACATTCCGGAAATGGGCGTTACAGATCCTTCAGTTCTGTTCTTGGTAAGGGTGGCAGCTGAAGAGTTTATTCTCGAGAAAGTCTCTGCCATTTTTTCTCCTTATTGCCTCTTTATTTCTTATTTCTTGATTTCGCAGGCGACGCAGGGGTCCATATAGCACATCATGTCGTCAAAATTGTCCTTTTCGAGGCAGGGTGGGCTTAAGTTCGCGCACGCTCCGCACACCGCCTTTTCCGGCTCATTATAGGTGCAGCGCAACTGGCAGGCGGGACAGACGTACATACAGCCGCCGCAGAGCCGGCAGACTTCTGATTTTATGTCGAACGGAGTGCCGATGCTGCGCGTTTCGCCGCGACCCCGAAATCCAATGGCTTTGGCCATCATTTGCTCTTCGCACATGCGCACGCACAGGCCGCAGAGAATGCAGTCTTCATATTCCTGTCTAAATCGCTGTTGACGGACATTGTGTTGGGACGCCAGGTCTTGTATTATTTTCGATTGCGGGCAGGAAGCCAGCAATAGCTCAATGATCATTTTTCGCGCTCGAACGACGCGCTCGCTTGCCGTTCTTACTTTGAGACCTTCTTCAGCGGGATAAGTGCATGAAGTCACCAATTTCGCCTTATCTCCCTCGCCGATTTCAACCAGACAGAGCCGGCAGGCTCCATACGGCGAAAGGCCGTCCATGTGGCAAAGAGTCGGAATGGGAAATCCCAGGAACTGCGCTGCCTCCAACAGAGTCGTACCTTCCTCTACAGAAACGTCGAGGCCGTTTATGGTTAGTTTAATCATGCTGATCTTTCCTCGCCTGCCAAGGATCCGATGGTTTCTCCTTGTTCCATTTTGGGTTTTGTGAATTCAAGGTCGCAGCGTAAACATCGCATTGCCTCTCGTTTGGCATCTTCTTCACACAGCGTCATCTCTACTTCAGCAAAACTGCGCTTGCGCTGGTCCGCCGAGATTCGAGGCGGTTCGGCACGCCGTAATTGATCCAATTCCTCATCGCTAAGCATGCAGGGTTCAATGTAAATGTCCGGCGATTTGGGTTTCATCGGTTGCTTGAGGTTCTCACCGCGAATGTAGCGATCAATCATAATCGCTGATTTTTTTCCTGCAGCAATAGCATCTATTACGGTATTCGGTCCGGTCACGACGTCTCCGCCGGCGAATACACCGGGACGGCTACAGCACAAGGTGTTTTTGTCAACGTCGAGCGTTCCGTCTTCCGAGAGTTTCAACTCTGGTTCGCCTTTGGGTGAAATGGAATCTACGTCGGGTTGTTCGCTGATTGCCACGATTAACGTATCGAGATCCAGCGTGAATTCGCTGCCAGGTATGGGTATCGGTTTGCGGCGACCGCTGTTATCCACCTCACCCAGACTATTGCGGATACACTCGATTCCCAGCAACCGACCGTCTCGCCTTAGAATCTTTGTCGGGGTGACCAGGGTTTCAACTTTGATTCCCTCCTCGATGGCTGCTTCGATCTCTTCTTCGAAAGCGGGCATTTCCCGACGTGTGCGCCGATAGAGGAGGGTTACACTGGTTACACCTTCCTGCCGCAAAGCCGTCCTGGCCGCGTCAAATGCGGAGTTGCCACCACCGACCACACCCACGCGCCCTTTTGCCAGTTGTTTTCCCTCTATATTATAAGCTTTCAGAAATTCAATTGAAGGGAAAACTCCTTCGCTATTCTCACCCTCGAGGCGGAGACGTCGGCCTTTCTGAGCGCCTATTGCGACGAATATAGCTTTAAATCCCTCAGCCAACAGGTCTTCAATGGTGATATCTCTACCCAGTACCATATTGCACTTCAAGGTAACATTTTCATCGAGGACAGCGTCAATCTCTTTACTTAACACATCACGCGGCATACGGTAGGCTGGGATACAGCTGAACATCATCCCCCCGGGTTTTGCCTCCGCCTCGAATACCGTTACTTGATATCCCATCAGCGACAGATAGTGCGCGGCTGTCAGTCCAGCGGGTCCCGAACCGATAATTGCCACTTGATCCGTTCGCTTGACGGCGGATCTCTTCGGTTGATAGACTGAGGGATCGATATTATCAGTAATAAAGCGTTTCAGAGCACGGATGGCTACAGGGCGGGTACCAGTCTGACCCAACTTACATCTCTCCTCGCATCGGTGATCGCAAACCCTGGCGCAGATGGAGGGGAACGGATTGGCTTCACGGATGGCAATGTAAGCCTGTTCGTATTCGCCGCGAGCAATATGAGCCACATAACGCCAGGCTTCGGTGCCCACTGGACAGGCTGCCTGACATGGTGCCCCGACCAGATCGCGGCAAACGCCGGCCGGGCAACGTTTGTTTTCAATGTGCTCGATATATTCTTGCCGGAAGTATCGTAGAGTTGAGAGCACGGGATTCGATGCAGTCTGACCCAGACCGCACATCGTCGCATCCTTTACAACACAGGCTAATTCTTCCAGAAGATCCAATTGCTCCAAGGTTCCCTTGCCCCGTGAGATGTCATCCAGTATCTCATACATCCGCTGTGTGCCTTTACGGCAGGGATAACATTTTCCACAGGACTCTCCCATGAGGAATTTCATGTAATATTTGGCGATGTCCACCATGCAGGTGGTCTCATCCATGACGATCATGCCCCCCGAACCCATGATCGATCCCACCTTGGTGAGACTATCATAGTCTATGGGAAGATCGAACATGGAGGCTGGAATACAACCACCGGATGGACCACCAGTCTGCACTGCCTTGATTTTGGCGTCACCCACCGGACCGCCGCCGATGTCGTATACCACTTCCTTAATCTTCATGCCCAGAGGGACTTCGACTAAGCCGGTGTTTTTGATTTTTCCTACTAAGCTGAAAATCTTTGTTCCCGAATTATTGGTCGTCCCGATCCGAGCGAATTTCTTGGCTCCCATCTCAAAAATGATAGGGATGTTCGCCCAAGTTTCAACATTGTTGATCGCCGTGGGCCTTCCATATATGCCCTTTTCAATAGGAAATGGTGGACGCTGCCGGGGTTCGCCCATCTTCCCTTCAATGGATCTCATCAAGGCCGTTTCCTCACCGCAGACGAAAGCTCCCGCGCCGCGCACCAGCCTGAGATCAAAAGAAAAGCCGGTGCCCAGAAGGTTTTCACCCAGTAGCCCCAGCCCGTATGCTTGCCGCAAAGCGATCACCAGATGTTTAATGGCCAGAGGGTATTCATTACGGACGTAAATGACGCCCTCCGTAGCTCCGGTTGCGAAGGCGCCAATGATCATTCCTTCGATGATGCTATGCGGATTGCCCTCCAGAACGCTGCGATCCATGTAGGCACCTGGATCGCCTTCGTCAGCGTTGCAGACCAGGTACTTACCGGCGCCATTCGTCTGGTTGGCTAAAAGTTCCCATTTGAGACCCGTGGGAAAACCGGCGCCGCCGCGTCCGCGCAGTCCCGAGGCTTTGACCTCTTCGAGGACCCATTTCGATTGGCCTTTCTTCAGTACCTTTAGTAATGAGGAATAACCGCCCTTCTCGAGATAATTATAAATGCGGATGGGATCAACTTTTTGGTTGCGGCTTAGAATGGTGCGCACTTGCTTGCTGAAAAAAGGAATGTCATCCATTTTCTCCAGGGGATCGCCCGTCACGGGATCCTTGTATAGCAGCTCCTTAATAACTTCCTTGTTGACCACGGCATCAATGATCCCCGGAACCGCATCCGTACCGATTTTGGGGTAAAAAGTCCCATAAGGTTCAACCAGAATGGAAGGTTCCGCCTCGCAGAAACCGAAACAGCCGGTAATGCGCAATTTTATTTTTTCGGTCATGCCTCTGGACAGGATTTCGCGTTTGGTAACCCGGATTATATCATTGGCGCCGCTGGCCTGGCCGCAGGTGCCCGCTGTAATGACCAGTATGGGTGTGCTTCGATCCAGGTCTGCGATCAGGCGTTCCTGTAGTAATTTGAGACCCTCGAGCGATTGCAGTTTTTCCATCTGTCTATCTGATTCCTTGTCGGCTTAGTGGTTAGCAGCTGGTTTGTCTTAGAAGTTAATTCCGCTCAGATCCAACATGTGATTCTTGCACCCGTGGCGTGAACAGATTTGCACCATGCCGCCGCCTCGCACGATCATCGGCACCATGGGTGCTCCACATTCAGCGCAATCCGATCCACCGCTTAACTCTGCATGACAATGGGGGCAAAAAAAGTTTAGGACGCTGCCGGACGGGATCACATACTCGGAAGAAACAGTGTAGCTGCCGTAAAGACAGGATAAGCTCAGCCTTCCGTGCATGCGTTCAAAGGAGGCCGTTACCCGAATGGAGGGGTGACCATCCACGAGATGCTTGGAATCCATCAAGCTGTGATTGCAACGCGGGCAACTGACTTCAATTGGAAAAACGCGCTGATCAGATGCCACTTCCACCTTGTCAAAACCCGCTCGGCTGGTTGCGATGATCTCTCTGACGCGGGGTCTCTTCACCTTCGAGAAATAATGCCCGTCCACCACGACCACCGGTCCCAAAGCGCAAGCTCCCAAGCAATTGACGGTCTCCAGCGTGAATTCGCGATCCGCCGTCGTCTCGCCTGCTTTAACGTGCAATTGCTTCTCGAATTCCTCAGCAATGCTAGGCGCACCACGAACGTGGCAAGCCGTTCCCAAGCAGACCGAAATCAAATGCTTCCCTCTCGGTTTCAGGCTGAAGGATTTATAGAACGTCGCCACGCCGTAAATGTCCACGAGTGATTTGCCCGTTTCATCCGCCACGATCTTCAGCGCATCGGCCGGTAAATAGCCGAAACGGGTTTGAATGTCTTCTAAAATCGAAATTAAGCCGTCTCGATTCTCGCTGTGCTTTTTCAGGATGTTTTGAACGACTTCTGGATTCATCGAAATCTATCCGATTTGATTTCTTCCGATTTACGATGTTATCGTTTTTTAGGAGTATTCTTCACAATGCCAGACTCCACCTTCCGGTTTCGGGAAAGTGCAGCTCTCCCGGTGAGCACAATTAACGCATAGCCCTTCATACTTCACGCTATCCTCGTGTTGGGAAGTATCCTTGGATGGTTCAGCGGGAGCCTTGACCGTTGTGCCTAACATGGCATCCAAACTGGGAGCCGGATTGGCTTCGAACTCTTCGCAGAAATACCTCGGCTCTTTCCAGTTCCTGTTGTACGCGCAAGTTGAAGCGTGAATGCAGGTAGCGCACAACCCGGTGTATTGCGTGGAGCTTTCCTTTGGAGTTGTCTCCACTTTTCTCGCTACTGATATACTATACATGGCCATTTCCTCCATAGCCTGATTACCATGCCCCTTCTTCAAACCGAAGTTTTCACCTTTTTGCCTGATCGCAGAGGTAATAAGCAAGGGGTGTGCCAATCTAAAACGTTGTCATAAAGGATTTCGGAGGAGGGTATTCAGCGGAGACAATAAAGCCCTAAAATATACTTATGTCTATATTTTACTGTTACATACAAGTAAAGTGGTATCGTATATGCGGAGTGGGATAAAATCGCATCGAAGATTTTTCGTCGGGGCGAAATTGGGGAAAAATGCACCGGTGGGGAATAATTCCCCGGTGTTGAGGAGGGTGTTAAAGATCTACAGTTAAAGCTTTCTAGGGATTCCTGTCAAGTTATAATCCGTTGATTGCCGAACGAAAGTCAATTTGTGCCTCCGACGCTCTTCAGTTTTTCACGGAGGGTTTTTCGGTCAATGCCCAAAATTTCCGCCGCACGAGTCTTATTTCCACCCACGCTTGATAAGACATTGCCGATATATTCAGCTTCCACCTCGGCCAGGGTGCGATTGAATCCTGTTCCTCGCAGAGCGGAAAAACGCATCAGAGACGGCAGATCGGGGACGTCAACCGACTCGCCGTCCGCCATGACCACCAGACGCTGTATGACATTTTCGAGTTCCCGCACGTTGCCCGGCCAGTTGTAGCTTCTCAGTGCATCTAAGGCCTTATCTGAGAAACGCAGGGGTTTTTTACCTACTTCACTGGAAAATTTCTCGGTAAAATAACGGATCAATAGCAGGATGTCATCACCCCTATCGCGCAGGGGTGGAGCCGCTATCGTGATGACGTTTAACCGAAAGAAGAGGTCATCGCGAAACGACCCCTTCTTCACCAATGAAATCAGGTCTTTGTTGGTCGCAGCCATGATTCTGACGTCAACTCTGCGCATGCGGTTGGCCCCCACCATGCAGACTTGCTTATCCTGCAGCACTCGCAGTAATTTAACCTGCATAGCTATACTTGTTTCGCTGATTTCATCCAGGAAAATGCTGCCTCCATCGGCGGTCTGGAAGAAACCAGCGCGCGATTCGTTGGCGCCGGTGAAAGCCCCTTTGACGTAACCGAAAAGCTCGCTTTCCAATAGTGATTCCGGGATGCCTCCACAATTGATGGGGACGAAAGGAGCGGAAGCTCGAGGGCTGTTGTAATGGATTGCCCGGGCGACCAACTCTTTGCCCGTGCCGCTTTCGCCCGTGATTAACACGGTGGCGGAACTTTGTGCAGCCTTGGAAATGGCGTCGTAGACGCGGAGCATCGGTTCGGAGTTACCGATGAGGCCGTGGGGTTGGGCCGTTTCCTCCAGAGGTTCTCGCTTCTGCGCTCTGTGCAACTTCAGTTTATCCAGAGATTGCCGCACTGCGGAGAAGAGCTCTTCATCCGTGAAGGGTTTCGCCAGATACTCTTCAGCTCCCGTTTTTATGGCTTCAACCGCGCCGTTTACCGAAGCGTATCCGGTAATCATCATAATTTCGGTGTCCTTGAAGTTGTCCCGCACGTGCCGAATCAGATCCAAGCCGCTGATCTTCGGCATTTTCAAATCCGTGATAACCAGATCAATCGTTGTCGATTTGAGAACTTCAATGGCTTCAATCGCCCCCGGCGCGGTGTAAACCTGATAACCCTGAGAGGATAGATTCCGCTGCAACACCTCCAGCGTCGCCGGCTGATCATCTACCACCAAAATGCTCTCTTTTCTGTTTCGTGCGACCATATTATTTCATCTCCTCCCCGTTTTGCGGTGTGGGCAGGGGAAATTGAATCTCGAACCGCGTGCCACTGCCGATCTCGCTTTTGACGTCTATTGTCCCCCGATGCGAGGTCACAATTCCGTGTACAACCGCCAATCCCAATCCGGTTCCCTCGTCCACATCTTTTGTGGTAAAAAATGGGAGGAATATCTGCTGCATAACTTCCGGACTCATACCTGTGCCCGTGTCCTCTACGATGAGCGAGACGGACGTGTCACTGGCCATCGTTTGGACGATCAATTTGCCGCCGGATGGCATGGCCTGGATTGAGTTGACCACCAGATTCACCAATACCTGATTTAAGAGCGCCGCATCGGCGCTGATTTCAGGCAGGTCCGGAGTCAACATCCGATTCAGTTCAATGCCCGCCTTGGCGCACCTTGCTTCGAAAAAGTAAAGGCCCTCTTCAACAACCTTGTTCAAATTCACATATGTCTTTTTTGATGGAGCCTGTCGGGCGAAGACCATAAGTTTTCTGATAATCTCTCTGGCATGCAGCGAGGCATTGATAATCTTCTGCAAGTCACCCGCCACCTGCTCGGATAGATCAGTGGATTTTTGAGCCAACTGGGCGAATCCGAGAATGTTACCCAAGGGTTCATTGAGCTCGTGGGCGACGCCGGCAGCCAGTTGCCCCAGGGTAGCCAACCGGTCTGCGTGACGCAGTTGATCCTGGAGTTTTTCTTTTTCTTCTTCAGCTTGTTTATGCTCGATGATGTGGGCCACTTCGCGTGCGATGGCATTAATCAGGCTGCGTTCCTCCTTCAGAAAAGGTCCTTCATCCAATTCCCGCATTTCCTGAGCATAGATAACTTCCACCGTTCCCCGGTTTTGCCCCTTGGCAATAATCGGAGCGGAGAGCTTCTGGGGGCCATCACGGAAGCGGCTTGTTGTATAGATGCGATCGTCAAGGGTAATCCGTCCCGATGTGATTCTTGGATATAACCAGGCTGGGGGGATCAGCTCCACGATGCCCTGCATGATCTCGTCCAAGGATATGTCAGGGCGTTCGACTAATCTGGCTATGCCGTAAAGGCAGGTCAATTCCTTGATTCGCTCACGCAGGGCGACTTGAGTTCGCCTGACTGCAATCGCCACACCCAAAATCAAGGCAATGTCCTGATAAAACTCAATGTCGTTTTCAGTAAAAAAGTCTTTATGCTTGCTTTTTAATATGAGGAAGCCTTTGTTGACTTCATCAATATTGAAGGGAATGACCAGCAACGAATGATAATCGGTTGCAAGAGATAATTTCAGATCGCTCTCTCCCTCCTGGTCTATCCGCTTAACGGTTATCGGTCTCTCTGTATCTCTAATCCAAAGACTCCCATACTTTGTGAAGAAGGGCGCAGGAGAGCCGATTTGGCCTGCAATGATATCCTTAAGGAGTCTTTCAAAGTCTGTGACTTCGCCTGTGCTTATATCTGTCGTGCAGCCTTCGCCGTTATATGGGAAGATCTTTATGTCGAAGGTAATCTCATCATCGCGCTTTGCCTCGCAGAAATACCACTTATTGGTACCCTGGGTGCGAAGCTCCAGAGCGTCGCATTCAATGTATTCAATAAAAATTCTTGAGACCTCCCGCAGGAAGTCAATTCGTGGAGTACCCCGGTGGGCATAGGCCATCACGCGGTGGGATATGGTGCGAAAATCCTCTAACAGCTTTCGACTGCCGGCTTTATTTTTTGCTTTCCTTGGACTCATCATTCTGGCGTATTGAAACCTTTCATCCTCCGTGATCTAAGCTTATACTAATATAGGCATACTTTGACCTTATGTCAAGCAGAATTCACGACGTGGGATTAGTGAAAAGTGAGGAGCGACGCTGCCGCGCAGATTCTTTTGCATGCATCTTGGAAGGGTCTGACGTCTAAAGAAAAGCCGATCCAGACCGGGATCGGCGAAGCTCTGTTTTGCCAAGTCATAATCGTTTCTCATGTTACCTGGAGCGGCGTTATTATCCCGACAGTCTTACCCTTAGGCCAGCCAACTTGACCGCGCCGGTATGATAACCGTCCGGGAACAACCGCTCGAGCTCCTCAATTTCAATGGAATTGGCTTCGCAGGTTTCATACACAGTGGGGACGGTTTTGTTCTTTTCATAACTTTCGCGGAGAAACCTGATGATCTTCCAGTGCTTATCCGTCAGATCTCCGCCCATTTTCATCTCGTAAGCTTTGTGCTTTGCGAAATACTCATCCCATTCTTCCGGATCGACCAGAAAACCGTGGACGTCAACCCTGTAAGTTTTTTCCGGTAATACTGTCGTTACTTCTCCCGCGGGAACGTTCGCCCACAAATCTTCGAGGTAGCCTTCTTTATAAGTGATGCCGGCCAGTTTGCACGCTCCTCGTAGATAACCGGTCGGAAAAAGGCTACGAAGCCCCTTTAGACGTATGCCGTTCATGCTGCAGGTCTGGTAAACCAGGGGGCATTTCCCCAGTTCCTTAAATGTGTTGCGGATAAAATGGATGATTTTCCAGTGATCTTCAGTTAATCCCCGAGGTATATTGACTTTGGGAGCCATCCCAACAGCGAAGTTCTCGTCCCATTCTCTGGAATCTATCAGAAATCCGATCGAATCCACGTGATATGTTTTGCCCCGAAACTTGAAAGTGTCCATGTCCGCTCCTCAGCTTATCATTTATTTTCAGCAAATCCGGGGTAATTGTTCGCCGCTCAGCATGTCAATTATACGGTATGTGCCGATTTCAGTTTTGAGTGTCACCGCTCCCTCGCCTTCCATCTTCACCATGCCGATCTGTTGTGCTTCTGCGCCTATCGGGTGGGCTCTCATGATCTCCAGAGCTCTTTGCGCCTGTTTCTCTGGGACGAAACAGACGAATCTGCCCTCGTTGGCCACGTAGAGCGGATCCAACCCCAGGATTTCGCAGGCCCCCTGGATTTCTTCCTTGACCGGTATAGCCTGCTCTTCAATCTGTAAATTTACTTTTCCCGTTTCGGCGATTTCGACCAGCGCGCCGGCCAGGCCTCCGCGGGTCAAATCCCGCAGGCAGTGAATTTCGATTCCCGAAGGGATGAGATCCATTACCAGTCCAGCCAGCGACGCACAGTCGCTTTCGATGGTCATCTCGAAGGCTAAACCTTCCCGCTTAGCCATAACGGCGATGCCGTGGCGGCCCACGTCTCCATTGAGTAGAATAACGTCACCGGGTCTAATGCTTGCGGGTTCGATACGCAGATTGTGATCCAGAATCCCGATGCCGGCCGTATTGATGTAAAGCCCATCGCCCTTGCCCCTGTCCACCACTTTCGTGTCCCCCGTAACCAATTGAACGTCCGCCATTTCGGCGGTCTGCTGCATGGATTGGATGACCCGCTGCAGGGTCTCCAGCGGCAAACCCTCTTCCAGTATAAGGCCGACGCTGAGATAAAGGGGGCGCGCTCCACTCATAGCCAGGTCATTGATAGTTCCGTTCACGGCCAGCATACCGATGTCCCCGCCGGGGAAAAAGAGCGGATGCACGACGAATGAATCGGTGGTAAAGGCGAGCCTCTTTCCCGCGAACTCCAGCACTGCGCTGTCGTGCATCTGATCGAGAATGGGATTGCGGAATGCGGGCACTATTAGTCCTTCGATTAAGTCCCGCATTAGCTTACCTCCGCCTCCGTGCGCCATCAAGATGTGCTGATATTTCGATATCGGAGCGGGACAGCTCAGGCTGAATTTTCGGGCGTCATCTCGTAAGAGTCTCACGACCATGTTATAGGTGTCGCTTTCCGTTTTTCTGTCTTAGATTCCTGAAATCGGTCTATTTTGACTGTATCGGTAATAGGCGGCACAGGCTCCTTCGGATGAAACCATGGTCGCGCCCCGTGGGGTTTCAGGAGTGCAGATACTTGCGAAAGCGGGACATTCGTTCGGCTTCTTGATGCCCTGAAGAACGGCCCCGCTGATGCAAATGTCATCCGCTTTTGCGCGGTGGTTGGCAATGCCGAAGCGCCATTCCGCATCAAACCGGAGGAATTTCTCCTTCAACCCTAAGCCGCTGCCGGGTATTTCACCGATGCCCCTCCAATTCCTGGGAACGACGCGGAAAACCTCTCGGATAATCCGTTGCGCTTCCTGATTGCCTCTGGGGCGGACCGAGCGGGAATACTGATTTTCAACCTCTGCACGGCCTGCGGCGAGCTGTTTCACGCAATGATATATCCCCGCCAGAATGTCCACCGGCTCGAAGCCGGTGATGACGATGGGAACCTGATATTTATGTGAAATCCTTTCGTATTCCTCATATCCGGTAACCGTGCAGACGTGACCCGGTGCCAGGAATCCTTCCACCCGGTTGTCCGGTGAACTTAATATCGCCTCGATGGCCGGCGGAATCAAGACCTGCGAGACCAGCAGACTGAAGTTGGATACGCCCAGTCGTTCGGCCTGATAGACGGCCATGGCGTTGGTGGGGGCAGTGGTTTCAAAACCGATGGCGAAGAAGACCACTTCCTTTTGCCGGTTATCCTGAGCGACGCTCAAGGCGTCCAGCGGGGAGTACACCGTGCGGACGTCTCCCCCTTGCGCTTTAACCGAGAGCAGATCCCCATCGCTTCCGGGAACCCTGAGCATGTCGCCGAACGAGCAGAAGATCACCTCCGGTAAAGAGGCGATCTCTATGGCTTTGTCAATCAGTTCGGTGGGCGTGACGCAAACCGGGCACCCGGGCCCGTGCAGGAGAAATATCTGCGGCGGCAATAGCTCCTGAAGGCCGTATTTGAGGATGGTGTGTGTCTGTCCGCCGCAGACCTCCATAATGGTGTGGGGCTGCTCTGGAAGTTTAGCGATGGCCCGGGCGATCTTTTGCGACGTTTCCGCATTGCGGTATTCATCAATGTATTTCATCCGTTATTCAATTCGAGATGAACATTAGAGAGGGCTTATTTCTACTCGTTTTCCAGGTTGTCAAGATATTCAAGAGTCAGCTTTGCCTCCTCTTCGTCAAGTTTGCTGAGAGCGAAGCCGGCGTGTACGATGACGTAATCTCCGACGGCTGCTTCGGGAACGTAGGCCAGGTTGACGTCCTTGATGATGCCCCCAAAACTCACCTTTCCCAGACGCATGATGGGGTCGTCGTTCGTGATTCTGGTTATCTTGCCTGGAATCGCGAGACACATGGTTCACTCTTTACGATTTAAAACCAGCGACGCCGCCACAATCTGCCCTAAAGCGATGCCTCCATCGTTGGGGGGGACGCGCTGGTGAAAGTAAACGCGGAAGCCCTCCCGCTGCAGATGCTTTACGGTTCGCTCAGTTAAGTATTTGTTCTGAAAGCAACCGCCGGAGAGGACCACTTTTCCCATCCCGACGCGATGAGCCACGTCAACGATGCTTTGCACCAGAGTATTGTGAAATCGAGCCGCGATCTGGTTAGAGGCGACGCCCTGTTCGATTTCTTCGATGATCTTGTGGAAGGCCGGCTCCCAATTGATAATTAAGGCGGATTTGCTGTCATCTAATTTGATGGGATAAAAATCATCTATCTTAACACCGCCCGTCAAGAACTCCAGCTCCATGGCCGCCTGGCCTTCGAAATGATTGATCTGCCTGATTCCCAGTAGAGAAGCCAGCGCGTCGAAGAGACGCCCGGCGCTGGATGTGATCGGACAATTGAGATTTCGAACGAGCATCTTGGCCACGGTGGCCCACTCCATGTCGGAGAAAACGGATTTGGTTTCCAAATTTGACATACCGAAGAGATTATCCCCGTAAATCGCATAGAGTAATCCCAGCGCGCATCTCCGCGGTTCCTCTATAGCCTTTTCACCACCCGGCAATGGGAAAGTGCGGAAATGAGCCACCCTCTGAAAAGATCCATCCGCTATTTCTAAGAATTCTCCGCCCCAGATGGTGCCGTCGCTGCCGTAGCCCGTTCCGTCCCAGGCGACGCCCAGAACCGGTTCATCCAATTCATTCTCCGCCATGCACGACAGAATGTGGGCGTAATGGTGTTGAACTTCAACGCAGGGCAGGTTCGTTCTGCGAGCATATCGCGTCGAGAGGTAGTCCGGGTGCTGATCGCAGGCCACGATTTTCGGCCTGAAATCGCGCAGGTTTTCCAGGTTATCAATGATTTGAAGAAAGGCGTTGTAAGCCTGCATCGTTTCGAGATCGCCGACGTGTTGGCTCATAAATACATTGTATCCGTCGGAAACGGCTACCGAGTTCTTCAGATGCCCACCGACTGCCAATACGGGATAGGTTGGAGTTCGTAACCGTATCGGCAGAGGGGCGTAACCGCGCGCCCGCCGGATGACCAGCTCCCTCCCCAGAATGATGCGTACCACGGAATCATCACAATGCAAGGCGATGGGACGATCATGTACCAGAAAGAGGTCTGCCATACCCTTTAGCCTCTGCAGAGCGTCGTTTTCATCGGTGCAAATGGGTTCATCTGAGAGATTGCCGCTGGTGGCCACAATGGGGAAGCCCAGTTCTCGCATCAGAATGTGGTGGAGTGGGGAGTAGGGGAGCATGACGCCCAGGCAGGGATTCGCCGGCGCAACATTGGAGGCGATGGCGGCGGCTTCGTTGAGCATACTCCTTCGATGGAGCAATACGATGGGGCATTCGGGCGAAAGCAGCAACCGTTCCTCCTGAGGAGAAACGTCACAATGCTCTTTGACCATTCTGAGCGATGGAAACATCAAGGCGAGGGGCTTTTCTTCCCGGTGTTTGCGTTCACGCAAGAGCTGTACAGCGGCTTCATTTCGGGCATCCACGACTAAGTGAAATCCCCCGATGCCTTTGACCGCGACGATTTCGCCCCGGCGGATTGCGGCTGCCGCGTCAAGCAGGGCCTCGTGGTGGGAGGCGAGGCACTGAGCCCTTTTATCCCATAACTCTAGATGGGGCCCACACTCGGGACAGGCATTGGGCTGAGCGTGGAAACGACGATCCAGTGGATTCTCGTATTCCTCCCTGCAGTGGTCGCACATCTGGAAATTTCTCAAGGTGGTATTGGAGCGGTCGTAG
>Ga0190348_1000195_pt1 | contig 17047 bp, 15 predicted proteins | sample 48721367_MG_FD_161658 | JGI IMG/M metagenome (GOLD analysis project Ga0190348, IMG submission 161658) | Hydrothermal vent microbial mat bacterial communities from Southern Trench, Guaymas Basin, Mexico - 4872-13-6-7_MG | ecosystem: Environmental > Aquatic > Marine > Hydrothermal vents >... | reverse complement strand
TCTAATGATGACTTGATTGCTGCTGGTGTAACTCGTGGGCCGTTTAATGATAATGATATTTGGTTAATGCGTTTGTTGCCCACAGGGAGAAGGCTCTGGCAACAAACTTATCATAAAAAGGATATTGATCGTTGTTTTTCCCCCCATTCCGTTCTCCAATGCCAGGATGGTGGATTTGCTGTAGTAGGCTATACGTATAACATTACAGACTCTAATCAAGTGTGGTTAATCAAAGTAGACTCAAATGGAAATGAACTCTGGAATAGGACCTTCGGTGATACAATAGGCTTTCAAAGACCAGCTGCGCTTGTGGAATGTAATGACGGCGGTTTTGGAATCTTGGCGACCACGAAATCATTTGGTGCTGGCGATTCAGATATTTGGTTGATACGAACAAATGCTTTCGGCCAACAGCTCTGGAACAAAACTTTTGGTGGGCCTGAGTTTGATGGCGCTACTTATCTTCAGGAAATGTTAGATGGCGGTTTCGCAGTTTTAGGCTCCACACATAACTTTGGAGCAGAACAAGGTGATGCTTGGCTTTTACGAACAGATAGTAATGGGGACCTCTCATGGAATTTTACTTTTGGAGACATGTTTGGCAACAGTGGCGCAGCATTTATCTTTGAGGGTGATAATACTTTTACTATCGCTGGCAGTACAAATGCTGAAGGAGAGCCTTTTAGTGATATCTGGGCTCTCAAAGTAAGGATTAATATTTCAACCATAACGACAACTCCTTCCTCTCCAACTGAAACAAGCTCGGCTTTTACAATTGTTTTTGTAGTCCCTTTCATTATTGTTATGGGAATGCTGCGTCGAACAAAGCTTTCTTCAAAAAAAGTTAGAAAGTAGGCCTTTTTTTGAAAAAAGTTTTTAAAAAAACAAGGTAGATGTTGTCATGAGTGAGAGCCAATAGAGTGGATAGTATTACCAGTAAAAGAACTATTAGAAATAGAAGTGTCTCTTTTCCATGAGAAAAGGCGGAAAAAAGACGGGGGAACATTTTTTCACCCCGTCTTCATTTTATAAGGGTTATTTTTCTCAAATGTTCTTGATATAAGACTAATTCTTTCGGTATTGGCATGTTTTTAAAGTGAGATTAAGATACTCTGTTGCTTCTTAAAGGTGCTTGAAAGTAAATGGTGAACGAACTGAACTTGTTGCAAAAAAAATGCACTAAGCCGTCTAAAGTTGAAGAACTCTCAGCATTTGAAATGAAATTTCTTCAAGGTTTTTATAGACTTTTAGAAGGAGATTGCATAGACGCTGTGAGATTATTTAGCAAAGCTTTCAGCTATAAACCTCGAGAGAATAGCTTTTACAAAATTGCCGGGACAATTTACTCCCATCAAGGAAAACGGAAAGAAGCAGAAGAAAGTTTCCGAAAAGCAATATTGATACAGTCAAAAGGTGTTGTCTCAACTCAAAAGCATTCTGTTTCAGCAATTTCACCTGACTTGCCATCTCACACACGGGCTCTGAAAAAAAGGAAGCCAGATCTTTTACAGGTGCTTTCAAGAACACCTTTAATTAAGCGGCAAAAAGATTCCTCTAAAGAGGTTTAAGTAAAGTCCCTTTTAGAGCTGTATTTGGGAGAAGCCCTTCGCCTTACTTTTTAAGACGTTTAATGAGTGCGTCTCGAATTCTATTGAGCGCTTCTTTTAAAATTTCTCGTGGGCAAGCAATATTGATTCTTTGGAATCCTGCACCTGACTCACCAAACATTGCCCCATCGTCAAGGCCTACTTTTGCTTCTTCTTTTATGATTCGGTCTAATTCTTTTGCTTCAATGCCTAAAGGCCGAAAGTCTACCCATGGTAAGTATGTTCCCTCGAGGGGGAGAACATAACAATTTGGGAAGTTTATTGCAAAGAAATCCTTCAAAAAGCAATAATTGTCCCAAATATAAGCAAGCACTTCGTTTAGCCAATTTTCACAGCTGTTATAAGCGGTCTCCGTTGCAACCAGAGCAAAAATTGATGGTGAAGCGATTGAAATATTGGTAAGAGCCGTTGTGAAATCCTCTCGTAAAGTGGGATTTGGAATAATAACATTGCTCGACTTTAAGCCAGCAATATTAAATGTTTTTGTGGGAGCAACACATGTGAAACTTCTCTTAGCAAATTCCAGTGAAATTGAAGCAAAAGGAATGTGTTTATGATTGTTAAAAGTGATGTCACAGTGAATTTCATCTGAAATAACAAGTACGTTGTTTTCCATACAGATCTCTCCCAACTGTTTCAGTTCCTCTGTTTTCCAAACCCTGGCAACGGGATTGTGAGGAGAACAAAGAATAAGTAACTTTGTTCGTGGCATAGCGCATTTCTCTTTGAGGTCTTTAAAGTCAATTTGATAGCTCCCCCCAGAAAAGAGCAACTCATTGTTTAAGACTTCTCTCCCATTATTTTTAATTGTTCTAGCAAATGGATAATAGACTGGTTCTTGTATAATAACCCCATCGCCGGGCTTGCTGAAAGTCTGTATGATCACATTAATGGCTGTGACCACACCCGGTGCAAATTGCAACCATTCTTTCTCAATCGACCAACCATGCCTTTGCTTAAACCAGTTAATGATGGCTTGATAATAAGATTCAGATGGAATAGTGTAGCCAAAAATACCATGCTCTACGCGTTTTTTAAGTGCCTGGAGAAGAACTTCAGGTGCTCGAAAGTCCATGTCTGCCACCCAGAGTGGAAGGAGGTCGCCAACACCAAAGTATTCTTCCATGAACTTCGCATCCCATTTAATCGCATCTGTGCCTTCTCGCGTAATTAGTTCATCAAAATTATATCTGTTCTTTTTTGGCATGGTAAAAACCACATTTTTTAGTGTAATATCTTTAAACAAGGTAAATACAATTAAAAAGAATTATTCTCAAATATTTGTATCTAATGTTGTTTTTCTAAAAAAAAGCAATCTGTGATTATAATGGAAGTATCAGTAATAAATCTCTATAATGATATAGCTCCACCTGGCGAAGGTTTTATAGCTGATCATGGGCAGTCTTTTTACTTTGCCGCTGAGAGCTTCAAAGTGCTCTTTGATACGGGTACAAATGGGAAGACCCTCCTCCATAATATGGAGATTGCAGGTGTTGATCCAAACACAATTGAAACGGTAGTTCTTTCGCATGGGCATTATGATCATACGGGGGGTTTGCGTGAACTTCTAAAAAAACGCACAACCAAGCATCCATTAAAGATCATTGCCCATCCAGATGTGTACTCGAAAAAAGTTAGAAGAAAGAAGAAATGGTTCCGTGAAATGTTACAAGATATTGGCTTTCCACCAATGCCCAAGGCATTAACCAGAAAAGTCTCCTTCACTTTTACTCGAGACTTTTATGCAATAAACAATGTTCTTTTTGTAACAGGCGAAATAACAGAACGACCATACAAAGCAGGAATCTCTGAATATCATTTTACTAAGCAAAGTGAAAAATGGTTGCCAGATAAAATGAAGGATGATATGAGTTTAATTTTGAAAACAAAAGAAGGATTAGTGGTGTTTTGTGGGTGTTGCCATGCTGGCTTGTTGAATACTTTGGGCGCAATAAGGAAGCACTTCCCGGAAGAAAAGTTTCAGGCAATCGTCGGGGGAACACATATGTACCAGTTCACAAGAGCAGAGGTTGCTCTTGTTGCTAAAAAGCTTGAGGAATCTTTTGACAAACCAAAATTATTTTTTAATCATTGTAGTGGGTTAAATACCATCGAACTTCTCAAAGAGCTCTATGACGAAGAGCTGGTAAGGGATTGCCTTGTTGGTTTTAAATTCGTTTATGACTGCTAGAGGAATTTCTATTCTTTTCTTGGGAAAAAGAAATTTAATGGCAAGTGAGCGCAGAAAAAATCACTAAAGCCTTCATGTTATGTTCTAGAATTAATAATGATCCGCTCTTGTAAAATACTCTTCGACAGTAATAGGGGTCCTATCAAAGCCATTTGTAAACTTGATTTCTCAAGTAATCGGTTGAGATTTGACCATTGCTTTAAGCTACTTTAGTTAATGCAAAAAATTTTGTGTGTTATTCTATAAAAGGAAAAGCGAAGAAAGTTTCCCCGGTTTTTTGCTCTTATTTTACACTCTCCTTATCATTTCAATAACTATATGAAAGCCCCTCCGTGAAATTCCAAATGGAATAAATTATAAGGCAATTTGTTCCTAAATTATTTGTGAGTTAATTGAAAGGGAATCAGAAATTACTCCTCCTTATTCTCTTTACAAGCCTTATCTTGTCGGTATTAAATAGTCCATCTGCTCCTCAAACACAAGCTTATCCGAGTGCTTATCCTTTTGGCATGCATTCTCGTCTAATTGTCCAATCAATTAATTGCCTTTATCTTGATAGTGAAAACGAGAGTGGCTATCTTTTTCAATGCTACTCGGAACTCCGCGACTCGGAGCAGAATTATTTTGAAATGCTCAGTAGAGCCCAGGTCGCATATGACTCAAGTTTTCTCTTAAAGAAGGGCCACTATTGGGATCCAAATAGAAAGAGTGGTTATTTAGGTGACTTGAGCGCACCTTATCACGCCCAGGAGCATTTTGCTGCTGCTGTAAATTCCTATCTCGGACTCGAGGGAGTAAGTCTTAACAAATCGCATGCATACTATGAACTTGGTCATGTTATCCATCTCATTCAAGACCTAACTGTCCCATTCCATGCTCATAATGATCCCTTCGAACCCCACACTACATATGAAGATTATTGTTATAGGCTTTTGTGTGACAACAAATTCATTTTAACGACCTTTGGGAATTATAGTGTGCAAAGAGATTGGCAAGGAAAGATTAATGCTGGGGGGTGGGTTCATCAAGCGGCATTGCTTGCCTATCCATATTATTGGACTATTAAAAGCAATCAAACAGGAGCTTGCTGGTATCCCATTGCTCAAAAGCTTATCAACACTGCTATTAGCCTTGTGGCTGGCATTCTCTTTTATTTCTGGCAGTATGTACATGACATTGATTTTGATCAAGACGGATTAAATGCCACTGCAGAGCAATATTACAATACCGATTATAGGTCAAATGACACAGATAGAGATCTCATCTTAGATTATGAGGAGACGGTTCCGGGGGCAGATGGTTTCATTACCGACCCAACATCAAGTGATACTGATCAAGATGGTTATTCAGACTATGCAGAAATTTTCGACTATTTTACCAATCCAATAGATAAATTCGATAATCCTTATTACTTGGTCCCCTTCAATTGTCGCAAGTTTGTTGGCTTAAGCAATAAACGAAACTCTATCCATTTTTATTGGTTACAACCATTGAATTTTCTACCCGGTTGGTATTACAAAATTTTCCTCGTTCAAGAACAGCAAGCACCACTTCTTATTTATAATGGAACAAACCGGTATTTTACTTTTAATCTACCTAACGAGGATAGCTTTTATTCCTTCAGATTATATTGTTATAAAAATGAAGTTACTCACGGGATATATTTACAATGGTCAGGTAGCCTTACTAGTGTCCATCCACAAACAGATATTCATAGTTAATGACTAGTTTGGTAAGCAACCAAACAATTTCTGAGTTGTTTCCGTCTTTTTCTCCTTTCAAAAAGCTCTTAAATGAGGAAACGAACTTCAACGATTACCAACAATTGAGGTTGAATGCATTGGATATTTCTAACTATCCTTCCGAGGAAAAGCAATATATTTTAGATAGTGATATTGTTATCAGCTATTTATTTTCCGAGGGCCCAAAAGATTTGACAGTTCTTTTTCTTCACGGTTTAGGCTCCTCAAAAAGTTGTTTTCTCGAGGCGTTTAATTTCGAAGAACTCAAGAGTTACAAGCTTTTATTACCTGATTTGATTGGGCATGGGCATTCCAGTACTCCTAAAGATTTCTCATATTCAATGCAAGAACAAGCTAGCTGTCTGAAACAATTATTGGACAATTTGCCCCTTTCTGAAGACATTGTTATTGTCGCACATTCGATGGGAGGACCCATTGGGATCTATCTTGCTAAGCAATTAAAGAATAGAGTTATTGGTTTAATTTTTGCGGAAGGAAATCTTGATGTTAGAGATTGTTTTTTCTCAAAGAAAATAATCAGTGAATATGGCCTCGAATTATGGGAAAAGAATGGTTTTCGAAAATTTTTATCGAAGATGGAAGAAGACCCTGCATTTGCAAATTATCTTCCTACTTTCAAACAAGCCGGTCCTTTGGTTATTTACAAATCAGCAGAAGCGCTTGTGTGGTCTTCAAGTTATGACCAGCTGATCTACCAGCTTGTTGAATTATCAGTCCCAACTCTTGCTATTTTTGGCGAAAAAAATAAGGGATTATTCTTTTCCGAGAAAAAATTGCTCGAGTATTTTCCGGTTGTTTATATTCCCGAAGCGAGTCATAATATGATGCAAGAGAATTCAGCCAAATTCTATGATGTCATTATTGACTTTCTCGCTCAATTTTAATTACTCATCTCAAAAAAGTCATTGTTATTTGTGAATCGCTAGTAGCTTTTTCTATTGTAGTCTATTTTCTGGCCTTTCGTTTCATTTCTTTGGCCCATTTTTTAGCATCACTTATAGCTTTTTCAGTGTCGTTTTTCAAAGGTTCAATAAATTCTCTTTTTCCTAAGATTTCATTTCTTTCTAAAATTTGCTCCAAGTCTTTTAATACTCCTTTGCCTGAGCCTGCACAGCAACAAAAGAAGCAGATTTTCTTGTTTTTTATGGGAATAGTTTCAAGAAAAGACCTTACTACAGGATTGAGATTCCAAGCCCAGACAGGCGTACCAAGGAAAATCAAATCAAAATTATTAATATCAACTTTTGGTTCTTCAATTTCGATTTTTCGTTTTGTTATTGATTGAAAACCTCCACGAAAATACAACAAAAATCCCGTTGATTTGATTTCCTTTTTTGGTTTTATTGCCAAGAGCTTGCTTTTTGTTTCTTTTGCGATTGTTTCGGCAATAAGTTTTGTATTGCCGGTTTTAGAGTAATAAATTGTTAGTGTGCGCATACCTTTAATTTTACTATCGCCTTCATAAATCTTTTTTTTTAAAAACCTTTTTAGAATTTAAAAGGTTAAAAATAACAATTGCTTAACTTGGATTTTACATTCGATGCATGCTCTTTCAATTGCTTTTCTCATAATGACGCTTCTTTTGGCGATCGTTTTCGTTTTTATACCCCTTTCTTTTTTGGGTTTGTTTCTGTCAGAATTAGGTTTGTGGATTTTTTGGGTGCCACTTATTTTTATAATTATAAGCATTCCCTTTTTAATCAACTATGCTCTCTTGCATCCCCAAACGGATTTCTTTCTGCTTCTCACAAGCACAATCATTAATCTTTTTGTTTTTGTGAAATTGCTCTCACCCTTTTTTAAAGTTGTTAGAACAAATAAACGAATCAAGAAGTAGTTTTGTAAGGTTTTAGGTGATGATTAGCTGCTTTTTATTGCTCCGGAGACAAGAACAAGTCTCTTGAAAAATATACGTTTTAAATTTTCTCTCTATTTTTCCGGAACCATGTTTAAACGATTTAACAAAGAAATAATTTCTTTGAATGATCTCCCTTATCGCACTATTGATAACCGAACTTTGAAAATGAATGTCCTCCACCCCAAAAAGAAGGGGCGCTACCCCATTTTGATTTACATCCATGGTAGCGGGTGGATTCGTGGTTCAAAGGATCGCCATCTTGAAACGAGAATTTTAAAGCGTCTCGCGCTACGGGGATACACGATTTTCAATGTTGAGTATCGTCTGGCGCCGCAGCCCACCCTTTCAACATTAACTAAAATCCCGCATGATAAACCAACTATCAGACAGATGGTTTCCGACATTCGAGCAGCAATCCTTTTTGTGAAACAGCACTCAGAGGAATATTTTGGCGACCGTGAGAACCTATTCCTCTTCGGCAGGTCAGCTGGTGCTCATTTGGCTCTCCTTACAACTTTTAGTTGTGAGGAAAAATTCTTTGCAATGGAGAATATTTACTGTAGCTTTGATGATGCTTCAGTTGCAGGTGTGATTGCTTTTTATCCAATCATCGATGTCACTGAACTCTACTCTTTCTATCAAAAAGAGGTCAACCCAATATTAAAGCAAGCCATCTATCGTGGCACAGGAGGGACGTTTGACGAAACAAAAAACCTCTTCAAAATCTTTTCACCGATAAGTTATCTCTCAACTGTTGCTGCTAACAACATCCCACCCATTTTCCTTGCTGCAGGGAAAAAGGATCGAATAGTTGATGCTTACCAATCTGAGGAACTTCACAAGGATTTACAAGAACGTGGCATTACAAGTATCTATATAGAATTACCTTGGACAAATCATGGATTTGATATTGTAATCAATGGTCCGGGCGGGCAGTTAGTTTTTCAGTACATGCATCAATTCTTACAATGGATCGTTAATACAAAACGCTTTCAAGTATTACTGGGGCAGGCTGAACAATCTGGCATTGAGTCGTTTTTGGTAGTTAAACACAAAAAACTTTTGCTACCGAGGCTTGTGAAAGGTGAAACAATTGAGTTGCTTCTTAATTTCTTGCAAAAAGAGTGTTTGCGAGAAAAAGGCAATATTAATGATTAAGCTTATAATCTTTTAATATTTAATTGTTAGAAGTAGAGCTTGCTCTCTGTGATTAAAATGCATGTTCTTGCCATCGTTTACCTGATCTTTGCTTTGTTCCTTTTTCTTATCTTTGTTTTATTTGCAAAGACATTCATGGGGCTTTGGTTAACAGAAGTTGGTTTATGGATTGTTTGGCTGCCCCTCGGTTTATTGGTTAGTGGAGTAATAGTGATCTTAAGGTTTGAAGTGCTTGCCTCTGACAAGTTGAATTTTGTGTTCATTTTAATTAGCATTCTTCTGAATTTGTATACCAGTATTCGTGTGCTAGTTCCCTTCTTTGAAATTAAAAAAACAAACTTTTATTTAGAGCAAGCAATGAAATTTGGATTGGGAGACGACTATTTGAGTTTTGTTGACCCCATAGTCAATGCGAAGTATTTCAAGACAGTAAAATTTCGATTTTTACATTATCTTATTGGAGCCCGCCCACGCAAATTACTCGAGAAAGTTGCCAGGGTGAAAGACATTACTTTTTTCAAGGACGAAACCATTGATTTGAAATTGAATGTTTATTATCCAAAAAGAGAGGGCGTTTTTCCAACTATTGTTTTTATTCATGGTGGAGCTTTTATTCTTGGCTCAAAGGATAGACCAAAGCATGAAAAGCTTTGTATGATGCTTGCAAATTATGGTTATACTGTTTTTAGTTTAGATTATCGTTTAACTCCTTTAGAATTTCTTTCAAAAAAGAAGTCGCTTAAAGATGAACTATTATTTGCGGCGATGCTTTCCGATGTTCATCATGGCGTTGTCTTTGCAAAAAAGCATGCCCATGAATACAAAGGCAATGCTAATGAGTTGTTTTTGTTCGGCCGTTCCGCTGGTGGGCATCTTGCCTTATTAACAACTTTTAGTTGTATGGGAAAATTCTTCGAATTTAATGAGCAAATAGGAAAATTAGAGGAATACAAAATCTCTGGCGTAATTGCTTTCTATCCTCCTACCAATTTTTCAACTCTCTATAACTATTATGGTAAAAAAAATCTGATGAAATTCTTGATGGAGCGAGGAATGGGCGGCTCACCAGACGAAGTACAATATCTCTATCGCTTCTTCTCTCCGGTAAATTATGTCACTTTAAAGAACAGTCAATTCATCCCACCGGTCTTTTTAGCTGTTGGAGCAAAAGATCGTTTGGTCGCTCCTGGGCAGTCTGAAGAATTGTATGCCCAACTAAGAAAGTTCAACATTCCAAGTGTTTTATTAACACTTCCATGGGCAAATCATGGCTTTGATGCGATACTTAACGGTCCTGGGGGGCAATTGGTAATCAAATATCTGACACAATTCTTGGTGTGGGTTCTCACAAAAGAAAAATACCGGCGGCTTGATTCTCTTGCGCATAAGCATGGCCTTGATGATCTAACTCATCAAGAAAAGATTGATATTCTTTGCAATTTAGATGCTCTTAAAGATAAAAGCAATAATGAAGAAAAGTATAACCAGTTTATTATTGATTGCTTCCGAGAGCGAATCAAAAAAGAACAACAAGAGTAACACCCTCTATTTCCATTTCTAAATGAAAAAAAGCAAGCAAACTTTGCCTAAATAGGCCCCCAAATTTTTAAAGCAAATTATAAAAAGCTTTCAATATACAGTTACAGTGATAGAAATATGCGCGACGTGGCTATTGTAACAGATGGAAGTTGCGACCTTCCTGAGGACATTCTTAAAAAATATCATATTTTTGTTGTTCCTTTTAATGTTATTCTTGGTTCCACCGTCTACAAAGCTTTTGGCAATGTTGGCACAATTTCAAAAGATGAATTTTACACTAAGATACTAACTGAGAAGATCATCCCCTCAACAAGCCTCCCCGCACCAAAAGCATTTATTGACACTTTCCAAGCCGCGTTAAAAGAAGCAAAAGAGGTTGTGGCCATTCTTCTTTCTAGCGAACTATCAGCAACCTATAATTCAGCCAAAATGGCTTTAAATTATTTTGAAAAAGACGAAATTCATTTGATAGATTCTCGAGTTGCAGCATCGAGTTTAGGGTTGCTTGCTATGGAAGCAGCAAAATTAGCCTTAGCAAATGCTTCAGTTCCTGAAATTATTTCCCATGTCAATAGCTTAATTCCTCAAGCACGGCTGATCAGCATCTTGGATAATGTTGAAGCAACATATCGCAGCGGTCGCATCTCTTGGGGCAGGAAATTTCTAACGCACGCTTTCAAACTTCACCCTATCCTCAATTTTAAGGACGGTCGCCTTGTTTCCGCTGGAGTTATCCATGGGTCTCGTAAAAAGATCTTTAAAAAAATGCTCTCTATTGCTCCTCTTGTTTTGGAAAATGCAATAACTGACACAATCTTCATTTTACATGTTCGCTCTCAAGAGAAAGCGTTAAAACTAAAAGAACAAATGGAAAAAACAAATACAAAAGGTAAAATCATCCATGTCCAAGAAGCCGGACCTGTTATCGGCGTACATGTCGGGTTATATGCTCTAGCCTATATGTATATAGGGAATTACAACTCAAAATGGCTTCTCTAGTGAATTTACATTAAAATCCCTGCTTAGGTGTAAAAAAGCAATGACTAATATAACACTCTTACATCTTTCAGATATTCACGCACAAAACAATTTGAATCTGGAACCAATTAGTGCTCTTATTGAACGTGAGAGCATAGAGCTTATCGTTATTTCTGGAGATATTACTCAATTTGGCACAAAAGATGACGTACAAAGAATTCTTGCATTATTTAACCAACTCTCTGCGGTTGTTTTTTATGTCACTGGTAATCTTGACCCCCCAAATTCTTTCACGTTTACTTCCAAAAACGTAAAACCACTCGAGGGACAGTTAGAGGAATTCAAAGGAGTTCAATTTGTTGGCTTAAGTGGTTCAAACAAAACGCCTTTTCGGACCCCTTATGAATTAACAGAAGAGGAAATACAAATGAAATTACAACATTTGAAAACATTACTTGATACTTCAAAACCTTTTATTCTTGTCTCTCATGTCCCTCCATTTAACTCAGGGGCCGATACCGTTCGTCTAGGAAAGCCAGTAGGAAGTTCTTCCGTACGTGATTTTGTTTTAAAAGAAGCACCCCTCGCTATTTGCACAGGGCATATTCATGAATCTAAAGTCATTACTACACTCGGGAAAAGTCTAGTAATAAATCCCGGCCCAGCTCGTCATCAACAAGCAGCTCTTCTTAAGATCCATGACTCAGCAACAAATGATTTTTCTATTGATGCAAAACTCCTCAAGTTTTAGGAGAAAAAAGAAAAAGAGGAAATACTGGTGAATTCAGAAGGATAATGGCGGTAAAGGATAATAGTATTTTGCCAACGAGAGGAGCATGGCCATTGCAAATGTTAGTACAGCATTAAATAGAAGCCATCGTTCTGTGTGTTTTACATCCAATGTTTTTCTTTTCTTACCCTTCCGATCCTCAAAGAGAAATGGCACGTGCATAAGAAATGTGCCTTTCTTTTCTTTAATGCGTAGTTCTCCTTTGTATAAGTCTCGGGTATCAATGTTCGGGAAATAGTCTAAGAAGAGGTGCGAGGTATATGCAATGAGAAATGGGATGAAAACAGTCACAAGGACATGATTGGTTGTCAGCCGAAACCAAATCCCTATCCCGAAAAATATTCCCGGATAAAAGGCGGAATGGGTAATAATATCTCGATGCGACATAAAATTATAGAGTTGGTCAAAATCCGGCCCTTCTGAGCCAAGAATGGTTAGCATTAATGCAAGGATCCAAAACGGCCAGGTATTTCTTAGATAGGGAAAATTGAGGTTGTTATTTATAACAATAATATCAATGGGTATGTAGATCATTCCTAAAATAAAGCCAAACGACACATGTGCTGTTCGATTCGCCAATTTATCACCTGCTTATAAGTCTTTACGGGGAATGCTAAAAAGGCTAATCAATTTAGAATAAAAAATATTTCCTCTCTCATGGAAGGATTTCTCGCTTCCCTTTTTCTTTTTTGGCAGTTTTTTTCAATCTTTTTGCGGATTTTTTTGTTACTTTTATTGCCCTTCAGTACTAGATGTGTTGTGGCGGTTTTCTAATACGCTTAAATAAGTTGCTACTCAAATAGTAACATAAGATGTAGGTTTGAGTTTGTTTAGTCATACATTAGTCACCGTGGCTTTATTCTGGTTCACAGAACAGCCAAAAACTTGTTTGAATTGTGAGAGGGGTTTTACCTCCGCTCCTCTCACTTCTTTTGCCTTTTTTTTGTGAGCACTCTTTTTCTTCACTAAACAGATTATTTAAAAAATCATTCCGGAGTAATAAAGCATTTAATTGCAAAAACTCGAAGATGGTCTCTTTGGAAGGGCAGAATAACACGAATGGTTTTGAACACATCAGGTTCAAATATGCTGGTAAAAAATGGGATGCACATGTCCATCTTTACCGCCTTGAAGATACTGCGGAATTAATAAGTTATGCTGCTGAATACAAAGTTGAAAAATTTACAGCAATCGTTCGTGATGATTGGCATATATATGAGGAGGCTTTTCCAGGCCAATTTGTTTTTGCCCGTTTTATTATTAGTCAAAATGTCTTTAATGGCCACCTTCAAAAAGCGCTTGAGGACCTTCAAGCTATAGCTGATGCAGGTTACCCTTTTGTGAAACTTTGGTATTCCCCTCGTTGGCGACGGTTCGTAGAAGAACACTTTCAAGCAAATGTTGAAGGTTTCCGGCTCGATGCTCCCGCTCTTGACCCTCTCTTCCAAAAGATCGAGGACCTCAATCTAGGTTTACTTCTTCATAGTGCTGACCCTGATCTCTTCTATAGGTTAAAGTACCAGCCTGAAAGTTATTATGGCAGTAAAACTCAACATCTCAAAGAGCTTGAAAATATTCTTAACAAGCACCCTGAAATGAAGATACAGGTTGCTCACATGGCAGGGCAACCAGAACATTTAGACCATTTGGCACAATGGCTGGACAAATATCCACAGCTCTATGTTGATACCTCTTCAGCGAAATGGATGGCCCGGGCGTTCTCTTACAACCCTGAAGTTGCTCGGCAATTTTTCTTGGATTATCAGAATAGGATTCTTTTTGGAACTGACATCGTTACCGGGCGAACCGACCGAGAGCCTATTCCTGGTTATTACTACTTGCGCTATTTATCGTTCCAAGCTTTACTCGAGACTGATATTCAGAAATTTCCTCTCCCACTTGATGATCCGGAAAACAACAACGAAACAATAATTAATGGGTTAGACTTGCCACTTAAAGTTTTGCGGAAAATCTATTGGGAGAATAGCAGAAAGTTCTATTGTTAAATTGCTATCGCTTCAACTTTCTTTCAAGTGCAATTATTTCTAATGTCATAACAAATAAACTTACTACTTCAATCCAAGTAAAGCCTACTTGATTATAGACTGTCGAAAAGTCGGGCGTCACAGAAAAGGGGACAGAGTACCATGCTCGTAAAACGGCTTCAGCAGGCTTGAATTGGCAAGTGTACCCTTTATCCTTTAACCAATTGGTTGAATTGTAAGGTGTCCAATCCCACCAAAAAATGCCTTGCAACCAGTTTTCGCCCCATAACGATCGGAGGAGTGCTTCATAACACATTGCTTGCTCATCTAGATCTACTCGCGCGTCTCTTTGCCAATTCCATGGTTCTCTGTTGCAACCGTTAATGCTTCGATAACCCACTTCGGTGAAAATAATTGTCTGGTGTTGTGCGTTCGCATATTCTTTTAATGTTTGTTTTATTGTTGACCACCTGGCAATCAAATCCTCGAGTGGTGGACTATTATCCTCTGTTAAAGAGAAATAAGCATCTATGCCTATATAATCAACCGCATCCCACCAGGTTATTTTGTCATAAGAATCATAATTAGCCGCATAGGTCAAGTTGCCAGCATATACTCCTCTCACATCTTGAATAATCTCGCGCCATTTTGCATCAAAACTTTCTGAGAGGGAAAATTCACAACCAATACACAATAATTCAATGTTGAATTTTTGCGCGAACTTTGCCCAGTCAACAATAAATCGGTCATAGGCATTGAACCACGCTTCGGATGGTTCTATATAGGCCCGCCAATCACCGGTCACGGTATCTATCATGGGTTTTAGCATTATTTTTAAGCCGAGCTCTCGCGCTCGAGCAATTGCAAGGCGTAAGGTTTCATTTCTACAAGAATATTCATCGAAATCAGGGTGAATATTCGTCGCTGTCAGATTGTCCACAAACCACCAAAAACAGAGGGCTACCCATTCACCACCATCGTCTTTGAATTGTTGTAATGATTGATTTGAAAAAGCGCTATGAAAGGCATATTCACTAAAGGCAGTAAAGGAGGTTCCACGTAAAAAGTCATCGCCGGTAGAATTACTGGCGCGTCTTGTGCTTCCTGTGAGCTGGAAAAAGCCTAGATTGGGAGTTGCAATTAAAAAAACCACTATCAACCAATAACCACAAAGCATCTTAGCTGGTAAATGAGCGCTTTTCATTTTCTACACACATTATACTCGCTTTTTACCTTCATAAAATCTTCTTTTTACATACCTCTCCATAGGATTCATTTCATGATTTCTTAATTCTTTGAAAGGGCGTTATAAACAAGTAAAGTAAGATCTATCTTCGAGGTTTAAAACGTAAAGAGTATTTTTCCCCATAACCTTTTCCTTCTCCCCGAGGTAATCTGACTGTCCCCGTCTTCAGAATGGGTTCACCACATTTCGTACAAGAATAAATATTCTGATAATGTTTGTGTTCTTGCAGTTTTAGTAAAACAAGCTGATTACAATTCGGGCAAAATCGTAAGGTCTTAATCTCCTCGCAAGCCTTTTTGCGCCAATCAATCATTTGATCCTTATCAAAAAACTCTTCTTTAAACATAGTCGGTCTCCAATTGTTGTGGTTTATTTGCTCATTGTTCTTGAACACAATCTCACAACATAACTAGGCGGCTTCTTGTTTAAAGCAGTAAAAAGTGATATTTCTATACTGAAAAGTCTTTTTCAGATATGTTTTTCCTTAGAAATGCTTTTTATTGTATGTCAACTCACAATTATTCAGCAGTTAGTAAAAGCGACAAAAAAGAAGAGGATAAAAAGTGCTACTTCTTACCTTCAATTCCATAGATGCAGAAATAGCCGCCTTGTAGATTGTCGCGTTTATAGATTGGACAGATAAAACAAGTACAACCTTTATCAACGATCTTTTCAGCAATGTCGGATTTGCCACGAGCACAAAAGAGTGCATGTGGTGGCTGTTCTTTCAGTTTGTTTTCCTTAAAGGTTGGGCATTGACCACAAAAATCTCTGCAGATCTTTAAATTTGCTTCGTTATTTTCGACTGGCATGAATTATTCCGCCTAATTAATAAGCTATTTGGTTCAATAAAACAATGCCCCTCTAACAAATAAAGCCGTTTCACTAAAAAAAGACGTAAAAAAGGCTTTTTACCTTTAGATACTAAAGTTTTGTAAAAAAAATAAGGGGAACGAATTCGGAAGTTACTTTCTTTATTTCTCCACAATCTTCATTCCAATGGGGAAATGGTCACTGTAACCGTGGAAGTCAACAGAGGTGGTCGGCCGGCCAAATCGTCTTGGTACCCCATATTTTCCCACACGCATTTTTTCAAATCGAATGATTTCTATTGAATTAGGGACAGCTTCAAAAGCGCCATCCTCAACAAGAAATCCTTTTGAGATTAAGAATTGGTCAAGCATTGTTGGAAAATTTTGATAATAATGTGTCCCAAGACCTTTACCCATTTCTTGCCACATGAGATTGAAAAAGCGAGGAGCTCGTTTCGTTGCGCTAATCACTTTATCTTTTGTTGAAGTACTTGAGGCGTAATCTGTTAATGACCGGTTGAATGGTTCGTCATTAAAATCGCCTAAAGCAATTATTGCGACCTGGTCACCCAATATCTGCTGGATGCGATAATTCCAATAAGAAAGTGTTTCCCCGGCAACGATCCGATAAGGTTCTGATTCTAGAATCCCGCCACTTCTTGCTGGCCAATGGTTGCCAACAAGAATGAGGTCATTTCCCTCTTTTTTTGTTTTGAAATTGACTTGAAAGATATCCCGGGTGGCAACACGTTTCATAATGACATGCGAGAAGGTCAATCCTTTTTCAAGACGATTAGCATCGTAAATAAATGCAACATCGACGCCTCTGTTGTCTGAACAATCGTGATGGACAATTTGATAGTTTCGGTCTTTGATTTTTATCTTCTCGATCAGTTTCTGCAGTACATGGGCGTTCTCAACTTCACACACTCCAAGAATATCCAGTCCCCGTTTGTCATTCATTAATTCAATGATGTCTGCCAGCTGTCGTAATTTCTTATTCAGGACAATGTTGTTCCAACCTTTAATCTCATTCCCTATTGTTCGTTTTAACTTGTCAGAACGGTCGGGATAGTTTTCTGTATCAAACAGATTCTCAACATTCCACCAGCTAATATAA
>Ga0190348_1000194_pt1 | contig 17073 bp, 20 predicted proteins | sample 48721367_MG_FD_161658 | JGI IMG/M metagenome (GOLD analysis project Ga0190348, IMG submission 161658) | Hydrothermal vent microbial mat bacterial communities from Southern Trench, Guaymas Basin, Mexico - 4872-13-6-7_MG | ecosystem: Environmental > Aquatic > Marine > Hydrothermal vents >... | reverse complement strand
CCGTGAACGGTCTGCACAGTGGACCAAGGGTTCATAAGAATATTTACGAATTTCAGGTTTCAAATTTCAATGCCAAAGTATAAGATGAACAAAGTGTAAACCACTCTATGAAGGATACAAGAAGCCCGGATCATGGCCCTTCAAAATATAGTCCGGATCATGGCCCAAATGTCTGGTACCGTGGTGGACATGAACCCCTCACTCAGGCCCGGCGTACAAGTAAAGGAAGGTGAGGAGCTTTTGACACTGGAGAGGATGAAGCTTTTCTGCACGGTTTCAGCTCCGTGCACAGGTGTGGTGACTGCCGTAATGACAGGGCCTGGCAGCAGGGTTTCGGAAGGGAAGATATTGCTTGAGATGGAGGTTCAGGGGCGCTGAAGTCCAGGCAGTCCTGTCATTGGTTTCAGGAGGCCCTTGTCTCCATCCAGTTCATAGTACCCGCCAATTAACAGTGGATAATTGTCAGGTATATGGCCTACGGGAAGATCAGCAATTATCGGGATCCCGAGGGATCCGAACCGGTCCTGCAGCAGTATGTGCAATAGCCTTTCAGGCTTTCCGTCTCCGAGGAGATAGCCCGCAGCAATTCCTGCCAATCTGGATAGCCTTCCTGTGAGTAAAAGCTGCGTCAGCATCCGATCAAGGCGATAAAGGGCCTCATTATGATCCTCGATCAAGAGAATCGCTCCATCCCACCCTGGCTCATAGGCCGTACCGATAAGATGTGTAATACAAGTCAGATTTCCCCCAATGAGTGGACCTTTCGCCTTGCCGGTACTGAGGGCGGTGCCGGAAAGACCGGGAAATTCTCCTTGGTCAAGGCAGGTCCATAGTGCTTTTCTTGCAGGTTCTGTCGTATCCGGCAGAGTTGAGACAAGGGGGCCGTGTATTGACAGACGACCTTTTTGAACAAGAGCTGAGTGGAGCAGGCTTACATCACTGAAACCTATCAGTATCGGAGCCTCATTTCCAATCCGGTCCCACGGCACCATGCTCAGCCAACGAAAGGAGCCGTATCCTCCCCTCAAACACCATACGATATCTATAGATGTATCCAAGAGAAGATCTGCAAATCTGTCGGCCTGGAGTTGGTCTTTACCTGCAAGATAGGGCAGGGAAGGCATATATTCGGTCTGATCAGGAAATATATCATTTGTGATCTCCAGCCAGGGAGCTTTTTCTTCAATTATCTTAAGACCTGCCTCCAGCTTTTCTGATTCAGGCGGGCTGGAGGGAGCAAAAAGCGCTGCACGGCGGGACCTGGTATGGATTGAAGAGCACACTTTCCTTGACTTTATCTTGGTATTTATTAATTTTATCTTACTTTTAGAGGGTTAGTTCCAAAATCCGTATTTTCCCCGGCAAAAATCCTGAAACACGATCATGAAAGCACGAAAGCAGGTCTTCCGTGCCTTCGTGATCAATTTCTTTATTTTCAAGCCCGTTTGGTTCCGGCTTGTCCGGGTTAGGGCGGTTAGCCAAAAAGTCTCTCAATAACGCCTTTGATTGTGCGCGGGCGACATATTTGAGAATATATAGTACAATATTTTTGAATAGTACTTTAGCGTACATTTATGGAATATTACCAGAAAAAATATACAGTGAGATAAAAAATATGGGACAAAGAAAAGATTATTACAAGCTGCTTGGTGTTACAAAGAATGCCTCTCCTGAGGAGATAAAGAAGGCATTTCGAAAAATGGCGCTCAAGTATCATCCGGACAAAAATAAAGGGGATAAAACCGCTGAAGAACGCTTTAAAGAGATCAACGAGGCCTATGCAGTTTTGAGTGATCCTGAAAAACGCCGTCAGTATGATACCTTCGGTTCTACGGAATTTCATCGCAGATTTACACAAGAAGACATCTTCCGGAACTTTGATTTTTCCGATATTTTTCAGGACATTGGAATCGGCAAATTCTTCTTTGGCGGGCGAGGTGGTGCTGAAGTCTCCTTTGATGAAATCCTGGGGCAGGCCTTTGGTTCGATGGGCGGAGGCCATGGTGGACATGCATTTAAACGAGGTTTTCAGTATTCACAACCAATCGGACAGGATGTGGTTTTGGAATTGGCCCTTTCCCCAAACGAGATCATTAAGGGTTCACACAAATTGATATCTATCCAGACAGGCGGGAGGCCTGAGCGAATCTCCGTGCATATACCAAAAGGCATCAGCCCGGGAAAGAAAATCCGGGTGGCAGGTAAAGGGGCACAGGGACCCGGAGGCAGAGGAGACCTCTACCTGCTGATCAGTCTCAGGTTAGATCCTGGTTTTCGTTCAAGCGGCTCAGATGTAGAAGTGGACAAGGTTGTGAAGTTTACCGACGCATGCCTGGGCGCAGAAGTGGAGGTTCCGACTGTGGAAGGAGGGATGGTGAGGCTCAAGATTCCTGCAGGTACACGGTGTGGACAGAAGTTGCGTCTGAGGGGGAAGGGTCTCCCAACTGCCACTGGTGGCCGTGGAGACGAATATGTTCGAATAATGATTGAAGTGCCGGCCAGGCTGACCTCTAAACAGAGGGAGCTGGTCCTTAAGTTGAAAAGGGAAGGACTTTAGCTGTCATAAAGCAACAGTTTTTTGATCCTTCGCTATTTGGTAAGGAGGAATACAAATGTCATACAGACAAAAACCGTTCGCCACTTTGATAATTGCCTTTACGGCGGCTGTACTGAGCGCCGTTTCAATTTCCTCTGCAGGTTCAGGGCCAAACATGCAGGAGGGCTTGTGGGAGATCACTGTTAAAATGGAAATGCCCGGCATGCCGATGAACATGCCCTCGATGACACACACTCAGTGCATCACGAATGAAGACATGGTTCCCAGTGGCTCTCCTCAACAGGCCGAGGAGTGCAAAATCACCAGGACCAAAATGGAGGGTGATACAGTGACATGGACCATGGAGTGCGATAGTCCGGAAGGCAAGACAAGGGCAACCGGTAAAATAATATACAGTGGAAACACCTTTAAGGGCACAATCAAGATGACAATGAAAGAGGGCATGGAAATGACTCAACACCTCAGCGGCCGGCGCATCGGTAATTGCAAGCAGTAGAAAGGCTTAATTTCGAATCTGCAAACGCCTATAGAGTATCATCTATTTTCATTACTGCCTGAAAGCCTTTCTGCCACATCGAGTACAGTCCCTGCGTATGGGAAGCTGTAGTTATATCTGAGGATGACCGCCTCCTGCTCATTGCGGTCGAGATCGTCTTTCCATCCGTGGCTTCTTAAGTAATTGGCCATACTGGCGAGGGCATCGGCCCTTGAAAACAGGTCTATCTTGCCATTATGGTCCTGGTCAATTCCAAAGCGAAGGGCGTTTGAAGGCATGAACTGGCACAGTCCTATTGCCCCGAAGATTGAGCCTTTGATTTCCAGGAGATCTATTTGGTTTTGCCTGGAATAGATGAGAAGCGCCCTGAGTTCCTCATAGGCCCACCGGGATTTATCCCTGAGCTTTTTTTCCAGGCGTTCTCTCTCGGCAGATTTAAGCAGTTCAGGGGAAAGCCATGGTTTCACACTGTCTATATCAGTAGCTGCGGCCATGCTCGCCAATATATTAAAGGCGCGACCCGAGCCCAGGTAACGGCCAAGGTCTGTCTCCACAAGAAGAATTGCCACTTCTACTTCCTTGGGTACACCGTATTCATCTTCTATCCGGGTTAATACCTTTCTATGCGTATCCAGAAAGGCCCTGGCCCTTGAGAGACGTTCAGGCCTGAGGAACTTACTGTAATCAAGTTCGCTTTCCTTGTGAGAGAGCTTGCGCGGCATGACCCCGGGATCAAATTGAACTTCGCGTCTGGCAAATATGCCGCGAATTGTCGTTTCGTCCTCCCCGTCCTCTATTAAATGTTTTATGAGAGGTTCCCAGATAGAGGCATTCGTGGCCCTGAAGGCAGGACACGAAACAGGATATATAAGAGAGGAAAGGAAGAAAAAAACAAGAAGAGCTAAAGGAGACCTAACCCAGCCATCCATCCGGACGTTTCCTTATTTTTCTTGTTTCAATCAGCAGGGTTTTGGGGCCTGAATCATTATTGAGGAGTTGTTTCCAGCCGCTTTGTTTTTCAATATAGTCATCCAGTACCCTGCCTGAGAGCCTGGATTTGGGCTTGAACTTCATGTTGAAGGGATTTTTGAATACACCGTTTTCCTTGATTCGGTAGTCAAGATGCGGTCCGGTCGACAAACCACTTGACCCTACATAACCTATTATTTGTTTCTGCTCGACACGGACTCCTTTTTTTATGCCTTTGGCAAACCTGGAAAGGTGCCCGTAATAAGTCTTGTAACCTCCAGGGTGTTTTAAGACAACGATCCTGCCAAAACCCCTCTGCCAGCCGACAAAACTGACTCTGCCGTCTGCCGCAGCCATCACGCGTGTACCAACAGGAGCGGCAAGATCCACGCCGTAGTGAGGACGATAGACCTTGAGGATCGGGTGCAGACGTCTCTTGGAAAACCTGGATGAAACTCTATAGACAGGAAGAGGGGATCTCAAAAAAGATGCCCCGATTTCCCTGCCGGCAGAATCATAGTATTTTCCATTGGCCTGACCCTCGGGCTTGTAATAATAGGCATCAAAGGCCCTGTAATGGTTTTTGTACCGTGCCGCCACTATCCGGCCGTAGCCGACAAAACGACCGTCCTTGAAATATTCTTCAACGATTACGTCGAACTGGTCGCCGGGCATGGTTTCAGTGTTAAAATCCAACCTTGATGCAAATATATCTGCAAAGGCCATGATAAGCCTGCTGCCAACCCCTATCCTTGTGAAGGCAGAAAACAGGGAGCTTTCTATTTTCCCTGATAGCTTTGTCAAACGGCATTCCAGCAGAACCGTGGCCCTGAAGGCATGGAATTCACCTGTGCCATCTTCACCGGGCTCTAATGTAAATATTTCAAGCGGCCCTTTTTCATAGGTACATCGAATCAGCTCTCCGCGATCGTCCAGACATACACGGAAAGAATCCCCGGGCCTGCATTTCCTGAAATCAACGACCGTTGAAAGCCCTTTAATTACCTGAGATTCCAGGGCACTATCCACCAGCTTGTTTCTTTCCAGGGCATGGGAAAATGTCTCGCCGGACCTGATAGTACCCTTGACTATGACAGCCGGTTCTATTTTCGCCGTATAGCCGGTGGCAGCTTCAGTATCTTTGTTTTCGACCGGATCGGCCTGTTTTGATGTAAATGTATTCTCTGCGCGCGAGATCAGCCGAAACCTGTAATCGTCTATCCAGAAATAGAATGACAGGACACATAAAAGGACGAAAAAAAGGACGAAAATACGTAAAAGACTATTATTCATAAGTAGCCGTTTAAAGGTTCGGGGTTCAGAGACTCATAACGACTCCGGGCCACTATCCGGGATCGATCTTTATCACGTATTTAACCAGAACACAACAGTATTTAGGTAATGATTATACCGCAAAAAGTCCTGAAATATGATTCCGCTCAAAAAGCCCGGGACCTGCCTGTTGACATCCATTGCGACACGATGGTTGTTTTTGTATGATTGAAAACGGTATTAGCTTGAAGGATTAAATCGTCAGTCCTTCCTTCGGCAACCTTGGCAACCGCGTAATCCGGGTTTATAGATATCATCCCAAAGAGGGTGGCAGGAAGTAAATATCCGGTGAACCCGTTATATCCTGCCTTGGAGCGGTTACCTTTTTCCGGGTTTCAAAGCTCACTCATCGCGGACCGGGGAGGCAGTGCAATCCGGCCCGCGATCGAAACCCTGCAAAAGGCAGACCGCTCCTGCGGCAGGGCACGGACGGCAACTTCCACAGCGGACCGCGGGTTCACCGGATATTTACGGCAGGAAGTCAGGTTTTTCCCCAAATAGTCTATAATTTTCTATCAACAGGAGAAAAAAGGAGTTATGAATGACAAATTAGGCATTTTGGTCAGTTCAGACAGATACATCGACCACTTGATCGGCATCACCAAGGCAGCGCACAGGGCGGGAAAAGAAGTGATCATTTTCCTTACCAGCCGGGGCGTACTTCTGACTAAAAACAAGAAGTTTGTCGAACTGGAGGGAATCTGCAGGATAAGCCTTTGCAGCTTGTGCTTTGAACTTTTCAGGCTTGCCAAGCCGGTACCGGTTGTCAAAGACAAGGACTTCGGCACCCAGATGCGGAACGTAGAGCTAATGAAGGAATCTGATCGTTATATCGTTCTATAGGCGAAACAGACCATGAATATTGAAAAAGTAGCTTTCATTGTTAACGAAACCGAGAACTGCTGGCAGGCCCTGCGCAGTGCCTTCGGATGTATGGTGGATAATCTCTGGTGCGGTGTCTTTTTCGTTGGGTGCAACATAGAAATACACTACTCCCAATTATCAGAGGAGGAGTTCAGGGAGCACCTGGAGAGCTTTGCAGTGGACTTCGAAGCGGAGATCTACACTAACGTCAAGGCCGATGCCGACAAATATGATCATGTTAAATACCTTTCACTGGAAGACATGATCCCCAAGATCAGGACTTACCAGCTAATCGTGCCTTTTTAGGAATAGCAAAATGAAGCAGTTGCATATTTTTAAGAGCAAGCCCGCGGATTACACCAGGTTTCTTGCTGAAAAACTGGCAGAAGACCGTGAGCCGACATGGTTCAACCTTTATGAGGATACGGATTACGACAAACTGGTCGAACTGATATTCGAAAACGATGAAGTAATAAGCTGGTGGTAATCCGCCGTTCCTGGATCGGCAGACAAAGAAGGGACACTTGGATCTTTACGAAAGCAGTTGCCGGTCTCGCGCACGAAAAGTGCCACAGGGTCCTGAGTGCAGCTCCTGGATTGTAAATATCCGGTGAACCCGTGGTCCGCTGTGGAAGTTGCCATCCGTGCCCTGCCGCAGGAGCGGTTTGCCTTTTGCAGGGTTTTGGGCAGCGGGCCGGATTGCACTGCCTCCCCGGTCCGCGATGAGCGAGCCTTGAAACCCGGAAAAAGGTAACCGCTCCAAGGCAGGATATAACGGGTTTACCGGATATTTATCCTGGATTAGGATACATCACAGGAAACCAGAGGTAGAAAAGGAGAAACGTCGTGCCGCTGCCTGACCAGATATCGTTGCTATGCAGGGCAATCAGTGAAAAGGGGCAGAAAGAGGCCGGAGAGATCCTCTCCGGGGCCAGGGAACAGGCAGATCATATCTTGCAGAAAGCCAGGGAGAACAGGCAGAGGAATCTCGAAGAGCGTATCTCCCAAGAGCGCCGATCTGCATATCAGCGCGCCCATCAGGTCGTCAGTGCTGCGGAGTTGAAGGCCGGACAACAGGTGATGGCCGCGAAACAGGCACTCCTGAAAGAGGTGTTCGAAGAGGCGGAAAAGAGGCTTTCAGCCCTCCGGGACGAACCGGAATATCCCGATATATTAAAGTTTCTTGCAATTCAAGCTGTTTCAAGTCTTCCCGAAGGGCATTGCTGGATACAGGTGAGGAAAAACGATCAAGGTCTGTTCTCTCAAGACATGCTTATAGATATATCAAAGGAGACGGGACAAGCTGCGGAACTCCTCCCTGAGCCGGCGGACATCAGCGGGGGATGCCTTGTCTTTAGTGCCGGTAAAAAAATCCTTGCCGATTTTTCATTCGGCACCCTGCTTAAAAGAGCAGAGCCCAGACTCAAGGAGCTAATGGCAACAGAATTTCTGAAAGGTAAGGCCGGTGAGTAAAAAAAGACCGGTATCAGGCACGGAATCCGCGATACAGCAACCCCTTGTCACCATGATCAGCGGCCCTGTAGTGCAGGTCCGTCCTGCTCACAGGTTTTCAATGAACGAGATGGTGGAGGTCGGTGACGAACGGCTGGTAGGTGAAGTCATTGATCTTGATGGAGATATTGCTACTGTCCAGGTCTATGAAGACACAACCGGCCTGCGGCCCGGGGCAGATGTATTTGCCAAGGGCCTACCCCTGTACGTGGAACTCGGACCAGGACTTATAGGTGAGATTTTTGACGGGGTCCAGCGTCCCCTTGAGGTACTTCGAGGGAAATGGGGGGACTTTATACGCAGGGGAAAGACCGGAACCGCCCTTCCAAGGGACAGGATATGGCAATTTACCCCGTCTCTGAGGCCTGGTGTCACGGTCTCACCAGGCGAAATCCTGGGTGAAGTGCCGGAATCACGGCTCATTATACATCGAATTATGGTGCCCCCCTGGGTCCAGGGGACCCTGGAACATATCGTACCCAAGGGAGACTATACCCTTGATGATGTCATCGCAGTAATCCGGTCCCCCTCTGATAAGATTCATGAACTCAAGCTGTTCCACAGGTGGCCGGTAAGAAAAATCCGCCCGTACCAGGAGCGGCTGGTACCTTTTGAGCCACTCATAACCGGGCAGAGGGTGATAGATACCTTCTTTCCCCTGGCAAGGGGTGGCACTGCAGGCATACCAGGAGGCTTTGGGACCGGGAAGACCGTCACCCAGCACCAACTCTCCAAGTGGGCGGATGCAGACATCATAGTCTATATCGGCTGCGGAGAGCGGGGAAATGAGATGACAGGGGTCCTTGTGGACCTGCCTAAACTGCTGGACCCGCGGACCCAGCATCCCCTCATAGAACGGACCATTCTCATTGCCAACACTTCGGATATGCCTGTAGCCGCCCGGGAAGCCAGCATCTACACCGGAGTCACCATAGCAGAATATTATCGTGATATGGGCTATGACGTTGCCCTCATGGCAGACTCCACCTCAAGGTGGGCCGAAGCCCTGAGAGAGATATCCGGCCGGCTGGAGGAGATGCCTGCCGAGGAAGGCTTTCCTGCCTATCTGGCAAGCAGGCTTGCCGCGTTCTATGAACGTGCGGGACAGGTGGTGTCTTTAGCGGACAAAAAAGGCTCAGTGACCCTCATAGGTGCGGTTTCACCTCCGGGTGGAGATTTCTCTGAACCTGTAACCATGCACACCAAGCGCTTTGTCCAGTGCTTCTGGGCCCTTGATAAAGAACTTGCAAGCGCCAGGTATTTTCCTGCCATAAACTACCTTCAGAGCTATTCCGCCTATGTCTCAATGGTAGAGCCGTGGTGGGCTGAGAAGGTGGGCAGCACCTGGAAGTCCCTCAGGGAAAAGACGATCAACATCCTCCAGGAGGACTCAAGGCTGCAAAATATCGTGAAATTACTGGGAGAAGAGGCCCTGCCCGATGATCAGAAAAGGATTATCGAGGGAGCAAGGCTCATAAAGAACGACTTCCTGCAACAGAGCGCCTTTGATCCGGTGGATACCTATGCCGGCCCGGAAAAGCAGTTCCTCCTGCTCGATGTCATATTGCACTTCATTGAACGCCTGGCCGATGTGGTAAAGGCCAAGGTGCCTCTGTTCAGGGCAACGGAGCTTCCGGTAGTAATTGAGATCCACAGGCTGAAGTTTACCCGGCAGGGTGATGACCCGGGCCCATTCATATCCATCAAGGAACGAATAGACAATGAAATCAACGCCCTTCTCCACAGGCAGGATATGGGCTGAGCGGTTCAACGTTCACGGTTCCCGGTTGAGCCCTGCCTGGCTGTTAGGCATAGGTAGAAATATGGAAACAGGTAACCGTTTACGGGGTTACAGCGCCCGTTTTACCGCAACCCACCGAGCTGTAAGCGACGGGATCGTGCTATGAAAGGTGCCTTGGAATACATAGGCCTTGACAGGATAAGCGGCCCCCTGGTGGTGATAAGCGGCGTTAAAGGTGTCGGTTTTGGTGAGCTTGCAGAGATAGTCCCTTCGGATGGCCCTCTTCGCCAGGGCAGGATACTCTCTATAAGCGAAGATGTTGCTGTGGTGGAGGTCTTTGAAGGGACCTCAGGCCTTGTCCAGCCTGCCACCAGAGTGCGTTTCCTTGGGAGGCCCTTTGAGATAATTGTATCAAGGGAGGAGGTGCTGGGACGGATTTTTGACGGCCTGGGCCGGCCCCTTGATGGCGGGCCGGTCCCATTAGGGGGGGAGAGACGGAACATAAACGGCCTGCCCATAAACCCGGTGGCGCGGGCCTACCCACAGGACTTCATACAGACAGGCATATCCGCCATAGACGGTATGAATACCTTAGTGAGGGGCCAGAAACTGCCCATCTTTTCCGGAAGCGGGTTGCCGCACAATGACCTTGCGTCCCAGATTGTCAGGCAGGCAAGGCTCCTCACCGGGGATGAAGGATTCGCGGTGATTTTCGGTGCCATGGGGGTACGCCATGACGAGGCAGAGACCTTTCGCCGGAGCTTTGAGGAAAGCGGGGTCCTTAAGAATGTGGCCATGTTCCTGAACCTGGCGGATGACCCGACGGTTGAACGGCTCATAACTCCCAGGATCGCCCTCACTGTTGCGGAATATCTGGCCTTTGAAGAGGGAATGCATGTCCTGGTGATCCTGACTGACATGACAAATTACTGCGAGGCCCTGAGGGAAGTGGCCACTTCCAAGGGAGAGGTCCCGAGCCGCAAGGGCTATCCAGGATACCTTTACAGTGATCTTGCCTCCATCTATGAGAGGGCCGGACGCATAATCGACAGGCAGGGCTCTATTACTCAGATAGCCATTCTTACCATGCCGGACGATGACATCACTCACCCTATCCCCGATCTGACAGGGTATATCACCGAAGGCCAGATAGTTCTCGATCGTTCTCTGGCCCAGAGGGGCATCTATCCCCCGATAAACGTATTGCCGTCTCTTTCCCGGCTTATGAGCGATGGTATCGGTGAGGGAAGGACCAGAAAGGACCACGGGAACCTCGCAAGCCAGCTCTATGCTGCCTATGCCCGTGCACGGCAGGTACAGCGACTTGCATCCATCATAGGAGAAGAGGATCTTTCTGCAACTGACAAACTCTATCACACTTTTGCAAGGGAATTCCATGGGCGTTTTCTGCGGCAAGGAACAGACGAAAACCGCACCATTACTCAGACACTGGACATTGGTTGGGAGCTGGCGATGCTTCTTCCTGAGCAGGAACTCACCCGGGTGAGGCCGGAAGAAATCGATCAATACGGCAGGAAAAGAACTCCAAGTGCTGATAAAATTCTTTCAGCCGGATAAGGATCCGGAGTATAGCCATGGAACATATCCAAGTGCCCGCAACTAAAAGTAATCTCATTCACCTTAAAGAAGAGTTGGCCTTTGCACAGGAAGGGCTTGAGCTCCTGGACCAGAAGAAGGAGATCCTTATCAATCGGATAGGCTTGCTGGCATCAAAGGCGGATCAGGTGCGCAAGGAAGTAAATCAACGCCTTCTCAGGGCCTACACCTTTCTTAGAGAAGCCCTTTTGGAATACGGCGAATCCTCTGTCCAGGCCGCAGGGCTTGGAGTAAGAAGCGGGGAGAGTGTCGTGCTGAGGGAACGAAGTCTTATGGGAGTACTGCTTCCCCTGGTCCGAATAGACCTTCCACCACACAAGCCGGGCTACGGGCTCTATGGAACAGGCAAGTCCATGGACGCCGCATCCGAGTCCGTGCACAGAGCCATGGAGGTTGTGTCAGAGCTGGCAGAGCTGGAGGTAGGCATTGAGCGCCTTATGGCAGAGCTGAAAAAGACGCTTAAGCGTATAAATGCCCTGGCCCATATATATGTCCCGACTTACCTGGCAACAATCAAGGCCATGGAAGAGACCCTTGAGGAGAAAGAGCGGGAAGCGCTTTTTCAGCTTAAACATGTGAGAAAGAAATCCCGGGGAATATGGCCAGGGACAATAAAAGGCTATCGCAACCCGCAACCCGAAAAGGAAACACGCAGACAGTGAAGGAAGATAACAGGTTATTTGCCAGGATATTGATCCCTGTCGATGGCTCAAAATTCAGCCTGAAGGCAGTGAGACTTGCCAGGCGGCTGGCAGAAATCCAGGGTTCCGAGTTACTCTTGCTCCATGTGTTGGATGTAGAAGTGATCGAGCAGTTGTGCAGACTCAGCAACAAGTCCAATGATGAAGTCAGGGCTGACATGGAAGGAAGTGCCAGGGCCTTCCTGGAGGATATGTCCCTGGAGGTAAGCCGGCAGAACATTCCTGTCTCTATGGTCCTCAAGGAGGGAACCCCCCACGAGGTAGTTCTTGATGAGGCAGTCAGATGGGGTGCTGATCTCATTGTTATGGGAAAGCTGGGAAAAAGAGGTGTAAGCAGGATCCTGCTTGGAAGCGTTGCCGAGCGCGTGATCGAATTTGCCAACCTCCCTGTATTGCTGGCTATTGCCTGAGTCCAGGTAAATATTCAATGAACGTAAATATTCGGTGAACCCGCGGTCCCACGTAACCGTTCACGGAAAGGGGATATTTCTTTTCACTTCCACCATTCAGCCCCTTGTTTTCTTAAGGCCTTTGACATGGGGATGTGTGAACGGTTGCCGTCCGCGCCCTGCCTTGAAGCGGTTTAGCGAATATTTAAATCCAGATTATACATGATTCCGCCTCATGATCTCGGGGAATCCGGCCTCTTGTAACCTGGTCAGGACTTCATCCCTGCTGAGGTCTTATCGGTCGGCATCCGAGAGCACCTTCCCGGCAACCTCCATGTCCCTGAAGACAAACCTCTTGTCACGGAGGCCGGAAACCTCGCAGATCTTTGCAGCCATTTGGGCCTTTTCTTGCACTTGGGCCTGATAGAATGCCGGTGTCAGGGGCAACTCCTTTTTTCATTTAGTCATAGGCGTGTGTGCCCAGGACACACTTTACACCGAACTTCTTCTCAACTATCTTTTTAAACTCGTCAAAGTCATGATTCTTGCACATGGGTATGGCCTTGATCATACAGTTACTGAGGTGCACGGCGTCAATCTGGACGTTCTTTTTGACCATCCCTATATTGGATATCGTGGCCCTTCCAGGGCACTTGCAGCGCAGAAAACCGACCAGCACCGGGTTGTCGTATTGGGCAAATTCCCCGTTCTTTTCCGCCACTGCCTTGATACACTTGTATTCACCTGGGCATCCGTAACCCTGATCCATGTATGCACTGCAACCTATAAGTAAAATATTCATTTATTCCCCCCTTTACTCAAGAAAAAATCCTAAACCGGACTCCAAATACCAAAAACAAATGCCCCTGACACGGCACGGCTCGGAGATTTGAATTTCATTATACCTGTCTGATTAAAAACATTCCAGTCTTATGCTCATTTTACTTTGAAAATCCCCTCATCTCAGTCATCCCAAGAAACACCCCTGCCGTAAATGGCTACATAGATCATAGGCGTTTTCCGGAAAGGGAGTTGACAGGCAGGGAAGAACCTATACTATTTTCCGGGCATAAAACTCCAAAATGAGCCTGTAATATGGAGACAATAAGGCGGCAGAGAGTTTTTTTCAGTTGCACTACGAGAAAACGGGAAATCAAAGCTTGTGAAGGAGAACTCCAGAGATTAATAGTGAGCAGAAAAGCGATCCCTGTCAGCTCCATACCTGCAGGATTTAAGCAGCCCGCATGCCAAGACGCCATATTACAAATCTTTTAGATCGATTGGTTCCCAGCGGAGAGCTGGTCCTGATGGTAATGGCTGCCGTGGTTGGGGCCGGGACCGGGCTCGCTGCCGTATTCTTTATCCGGCTTATAGCCCTCATAGAGCACTTTTCTTACACTGAGGCCATGGTTCTTTGCCCTTCTCTGGGACGTCTGTGGCTCATCGTCATCCCTGTATTGGGTGCACTTATCGGCGGTCCGATCATTGCCTACTTTGCCACGGAGGCCAAAGGGCACGGCGTGCCCGAAGTGATGAAGGCCCTGATATTGCGAGGCGGCCGTATACGGCCGAGGGTTGCCATAGCAAAGATTTTCGCCTCGGCCCTCTGTATCGGCTCGGGCGGTTCGGCCGGCAGGGAAGGCCCTATTGTCCAGGTAGGTTCTGCCCTGGGGTCCACTGTAGGACAGTGGCTGCATCTCTCGGACGAACGCATCAAGAACCTGGTGGCCTGTGGAGCGGCTGCAGGCATTGCGGCTACATTCAACGCACCTATTGCAGGGGTGGCATTTTCCTCGGAATTGTTGATGAGCGAACACCAGGTGGCCATGCTTGGTAATGTAGTAATTGCGTCCGTATCATCCAGCATTATCAGCCGGATTTTTCTCGGTGCCAATCCGGCCTTTGAGGTGCCCAGCTATGTCATGCACTCGCCGTGGGAGATCCTGTTATATGCTGTGCTGGGCCTTCTCGCCGCGTTTGTCGGTATCATGTTCATCAGGATGCTCGACGCCTTTGAGGAACTGTTTGATCACTGGAAGTTTCCCCAGGCTTTCAAGCCGGCTGTAGGGGCATTGCTTCTGGGTATTCTGGCCTTTTCCTATCCTTATCTGTCCTGTGTCATGCATGTTTCTGCTCAAGAATTCCGGCTTGGGCTGCCCTTGATTGAAAACCTGCCTCACGTTTACGGTTCAGGATTTCCGTTCATGAAAGATGCCTTGCAGGGCAAGGCAACCTTATGGCTTTTCGTTGTATTGATTTTCCTTAAGCCCCTGGCAACTTCATTTACCCTGGGCTCCGGCAACTCAGGCGGTATCTTTGCGCCATCCCTGTTCACTGGAGCTGTTCTTGGCGGGGCCTATGGATATGTTGCCGGTATGCTCTTTCCGAATATAGCCGTAGAGGTCGGGGCCTATGCACTTGTAGGAATGGCCGCGGTCTTTGCCGCAGCAGCAAGGGCCCCGCTCACCTCCATACTCATAGTCTTTGAAATGAGCGGGGACTATCACCTGATCCTGCCCCTTATGACCGCGAGTATAATTGGATCAAGCCTCACGCAATGGCTGCATCCTGATTCCATCTATACCTTAAAGCTGACCAAGAGAGGAATTCGTTTCGACCAGGGAAGAGACCTTGATGTCATGCAAGGGGTCATGGTTGAAGAAGTCATGAATCAGGCACCCATCACTGTCCACAAGGACCAGTCCCTGGCAGAGCTCTTTGCCATCTTTCAGGAGACCCATCTTTATGGTTTTCCTGTCATGGAAAATGACGAAGACCTCTATGGCATAGTCACCCTGCAGGATATGGAAAGGGCGCTTGAGCGGGAGGGCGTCATGATACGGGACCTCAAGGTGCGTGACGTGGCCACGCCTGATCCTGTTACGGTCTTTCCGGATGAACCCATCTGGTCCGCCATACGTAAGATGGGGCCAAGGCATCTTGCGAGGCTTCCCGTGGTCTCGCGTCACGCTGAAAAAAAATTGCTTGGGCTTATCAGCCGAAGCGATATCCTGCGGGCCTATGATGTGGGCCTGTTGAAGAAGCAACAGGCCCAATACGCCCGGGAACGTATGACGCTTCGTAAAGTCTCAGGAATTGAATTCATCGAGGTCCTGGTAAAACCCGGTTGTCCCTGTGCGGGTAAGAAGCTGGCCGAGATCAATTTGCCACAGAGTGCTACCGTGATTTCCATTGAGCGTGGCGGCAATGTGCTTATTCCTGGTGGAAGCACTGAAATTCTGCCTGAGGACCGGCTCACAATCTTCTGTCAGACAGATCTGGTTCAGGAGGTACGCATGAAATTCTCGAATGATATCTTGTGATGTTCGGCAAGGATTATCCCGTTATTATGTCAGGTTCCGTGAGTGACCCCTGAATGTCTGCCGGGTCTGGGTCGATGCCGAGGTTGACAAAGCCAAACAGGTTCATCATAATGATCTGGAAATTTTGCCGAGATAGCTCAGTCGGTAGAGCAGTGGACTGAAAATCCACGTGTCGATGGTTCGATTCCGTCTCTCGGCACCACCGGAAATTAAAGGGTTAACTCAAATCGGGTTAACCCTTTACCGTCTTTGCAGTTAAATGCCAGGAGATGTTCATGGCGGCAGTTTAAAGCGAATGACGTCAAAACGATCTTCTCGCCACCATAGGCGACGCGGTTGACCAACTCGGAAATGTCCCGTTTTACCTGCCCGATGGCGACCTTCGTTTCTGTCACTTTTTCCTACCTCCTCTTATAGCACGATAAATCTGCAAATCCGCAAACGGCAAGTGATAGGCCGTGATGAGCGCGGACAATGCAAATCTTGCAGGGTAATTTCCAAAAGTTGCATTATCCTGATAAGGAATATAATATAATTTCAGGAGGAATGTGAATTTCGCATATTCTTGGACATTTATGTGAGAGACATCGCCGGGGTGGAGGGCGGTCCTTATGGGACCTTTTTCGACAGACTCCTTCCCGGCTTACTGAAGGACCATAAGGAGATCCTCTGTCTGGAAGCGAACAATTACATTTCCGGACAAAAACTTCTCCACTTGCCAGTTGGAGCCTTGCTTGGGGAATCAATCAACTTTTTAAGCCTTTCCAGGAAAGAAGACCTTGGTATTTCCTTTGCACCAAATCTCAAGAGGTGCCAAGTAGTGACCTGGCAATCAATCATGGCAAAATCCCATTCAGATAGTTGGCGTACAAGGGTCACAAATGCTACTTTTGAGGCATCTGAGATCCTGGTAAACATTGATTCGCCAAAAAATACCCTGCCCATCACTATCCCGTAAAGTCCGCCAACGAGTCGATCTCCTTGCCAGGTCTCTATGGAATGGGCCTTTTCCAGACAGTGAAGTTCAGTGTATGCCTCGATCATTTCCGGTGTAAGCCAGGTCCCCTCGCCTTTTTTCGTTCTGGTCTCCGAGCAAGCCCTTATTACTTCCTTAAAGGCGCGATCAAAAGTGACTTGAAGGCGTTTCTGGCGGATGATCCGTTCAAGGCGTCTGGGTACATGGAGGTTCGGGGGCTCTAAAATCAACCTCGGATCCGGGGACCACCAAAATATAGGTTCCCCGGGGCTATACCAGGGGAATATCCCCTGGCGGTATGCGATAATCAGCCTCCGGGTACTCAGGTCTCCGCCGATAGCCAAGAGCCCGTCTCCTCTGGCAAGTTCGGCAGGCGGAAAGACCAGGTCCCCGGTTAATAGGAATACAGGCATAACTCGAGCGGCTCCCCGGATAATATAAAAAGCCCGGGGATATCTGTACATAATCTATTATCCCAAATTATGCACTTCAAACACCGAACAATAAGGAACAAATAGAAAAATCAGTAAGTTATGGTGTATTGTCCAGTTTGGAATGTTCACCCAAAAGGTGCATTCCACCGGAGTTAAAAATTG
>Ga0190348_1000192_pt1 | contig 17094 bp, 31 predicted proteins | sample 48721367_MG_FD_161658 | JGI IMG/M metagenome (GOLD analysis project Ga0190348, IMG submission 161658) | Hydrothermal vent microbial mat bacterial communities from Southern Trench, Guaymas Basin, Mexico - 4872-13-6-7_MG | ecosystem: Environmental > Aquatic > Marine > Hydrothermal vents >... | reverse complement strand
AAAGCACAGGTTGGCGTGTAGCTACATTAGGCGGCTACGCAAGTTTTAGTGATTTTGCAGGAATTGCCTCTTGGCATCTGAGTCGTTCGTCGAGTAGCCTGTATCGATACCTTGGATCTCGAATTGCGTATTAATAAATTGCTAATATTCTGACTATATATTATGAAAGACAATGTTAAAGGAGAAGTTTGAAATGAAAAAACTTTTAGCTTTTATCATCTTATTTTTTGGCTATCTTTTAGGGATAGCCTTTGCGGCAGGTCCCATTGGAGGTGGTCCTATTGGGGGTGGAGGAATTGACCTAGATTACCTTGATGAGCGTTATGCAGGTTTGGCCTATGGTATCATGTGGAACGAAAACCAAGATACCTATATCCGTATAGGAGATCCCTATCTTTTCATTCATGATGACATGAAGCGTTGTATTCTAGCGGATAATGGTACTGTAGTCTATTATCTTGACGGCTATAATCGAGAGGGTATTTCTCCGTCAGTAAATGGCACCTGTGATGCAACGGCTACAAAGAAATTGAAGGATGCAGGTGTCTTTACGAGCTCCGCATCTAATTATGTAGGGCATTATGCTCATAATAAAACTGATGACACTTATAGTCTAATAACAGCTAAAGACGATAATGATACCCTCAGTCTTCAAGATGACATCTTCGTCTCTGGTGAAGAGTTTGAAATATGTACTGGTGTTTTCAATGGAGATGATGGTCAGGTAATGGTAGAAATACCGGCTTTTTACCATAAATACTGGTACGACAACGGTTGGCATGGTCACTCCATAAGTTACAGCCAATTACCTGGGTATGAGCTACACCATGCTTTTCAGAAGAATGGAGACAATGTAACCGCCAGATATATAGGAGCTTATGAAGGTGTTTTGTATGACGTTTCAGAAAATAAATATGTTAATGGATTATACTTGCCTTCCAACGATAGCTATAAGATGAGCTTTAATGGCACAGCTGAAACTATTACTAGTGATACTCTAACACATCCATTCACCAATCTTGAGGCAGGAGTTGATACGATAGTTATATCTGGCACAGTTAATAATAACCTCACTTGCGGAATTACAAACGTAACTGATACCGTAATAACTGTTGATTGCGACCTAACGAATGAAGCTAGTGTAGCTTGTGTCATTCAAACTCAGAGAGACTGGTCTAATGACGTTTTGAGCAGCGTGGCTGGCAAAGCTCCTATAACCTATGGAAAAAGATCAGAATTCAGAACGGCAGCAGCCAATAGGGGAACAGGTTGGAGACAGCAGGATTTTGACCTTGTAAGTGCTGTGCAGCTTCTCTATTTGATTGAGTATGGTTCTTGGTATAGTCAATCTGAGATAGGTGCTGGATTAACAGATTGGTCTGGTGGTACTTGGTCTGATTGGAACAATAAAAATCCTATCGAAAAAACTGGACTGAGCAATAGTGCCGCTACCTGGAGCGTAAGTAATGGCAATGGCAACAAAGGCTCATATGTATCTTACAGATGGATTGAAAATCCCTGGGGACATATGGAAAAATGGGTTGACGGCATTAATGTTGAGGACCATGTCCCTTATGTCTGCAATAACGATACTCACTTTGCTGACAATACATCAACAAACTATACGTCTTTAGGGGTAACATTAGCAGACAGTAATGGATACCAGAAAACCCTTGCACAAATTGCAAGAGGATTTTTACCTGCCTCTGTAGGAGGTAGCTCAAGCACATATATTACAGATTATTATTGTCAAAATACAGGGTGGCGAGGAGTGAGAAGTGGAGGTTATGCAGCTTATAATACGAATGCAGGAATTGCTTATTTGTCTATAGGTAATTCAGCATATAACTATAATTCGTTTACTACAAGTCGGCTTTCTTGGTAATAATTGCATATAAGTTATTATAATTATAGCACAGAATTAGCGAATAGTAAAATTCGGAAATGACATAAATCGTGATATGTCTATAAAGACCGTTTATTATCACCTAAGTCTTTATTAGACTATCAAGATCAAAATGTCAAATTTCGAACTATACATTAATAAACAAGTTATAATTTGCCAATATTCTGATTATATATTCTTCTATATACAAAAAATCAAAGAAATATAAGGAGACCGTAATTATGAAAATAAAACAATCAACTTATCTTCCAAAATATTTTATCCTAATATTGTTTTCCATATTTATATTTCTGCCGCTAATTGTTTGGAATAACGAAACACTTGCCATACAGGCAAGCTCTGACATAAAGCCTGCAAAATTTGTAAAAAGCCGAGGAAAAACGCAAGTCAACTATAATATCCACCAGGTAGATGTTGTCGACATAGATGGTGAAACTCGCAAAATCTGGCAATATGAATATGTAGAAATTGAAGGCTCCATAACAAAGGCTAAGTTCAAAGAAGCCTTACGGAAGCAAGATTTAGAAAAAGGAGAGGAAGGTAAGCCTTCTTGGGACCCTGATGAGATTAAGGCTGAATATGATGAAGAAAAAACAAGAACTCAAAAGGTAAAATAAATTAGCGTAATCCTATCAAACAAACCAAATAAATAAGATCAAAAAACCTTTATTGTTATAAATATACTTTACATATACTCCTATCTGGACGGAGATACTGAGACTATCTCTGTCTGATAGTTCTCCTTTGTGCTGTTTAATATTCTTCAATTAGCTCCCAGTCAAGCAATAGTCCAATCAACCGGCCAGCAGTTAAGGTATCAAAGCTCTGCACCCTCACAGGGTCTTTTAGTGCGTCTTCAATAGCCTGCTTATATTCACCATTACCGCGATCATATAAACTTTTCAAGATACTCCAAAAAGTAGCAGTAATACAGTAATGATGCTTATTTATGAATTTATAATAGAAATAATGAAAATCAGTATAGTCTTCAACAGTCTGACCATACTCAGTACCAATCATTAAGCAAATAGGCGGATTATCACTAGAGAATGCGCCGCTAAGGTAGTCAACATACATTTGCCTAGTTTTTTCGAGGGGTAGCAAATATTTCTTCTTATTATCAACAACAATCCACTCATGAATTGTTGCAACCTGTCCTGGCCAAAGAATTTGCCTAGCAAAATCAGTAAACCGATACCGCCTCCAAGACATTCCCCAAAATTTCTCATATTCATGAGGGTATCTAACTATTTCAGTGTGATAGAAAAATTCACCCCGAACGAGTGCCTCATCACGTATTTCCTTACCCTCCTCTGCAATATACTGTGGAATCTTTAAATGTAAAAGAGCCTCTTCATAATTTCGGGCTTCACGCTCTGCCTTGACACCAATAGGATCTTTTATTGGATCGTGTGCATAAAGCAACATCAAATCACCAAAATTACCATAAATAGCATAAGCAACTGAAGCATAAAGCGAAAAAATTACTGCAACAATTGCAACTCTAAAAAGATTATTCATTACCTTTCTCCTTCTTCTCTATTAATTCAAGAATGATATCACAAAGATAAATTATTTCCTTGGCTGCACCGTAAGTACTATAATAATAATTCTTTCCTTTATATTCTTTTCCTAAAAAAACGGCAAGAGAATGCTCTTTTCTTTTTATAATTTCTTCCTTTTTTATCATACTCTTTCTCCCCTTTTATTACCTTCTAAATAATGCAAGGCAAATAAATTTATCAATAGTTTTTTAAAAAAGAAAAAACCCGGCGGTTCTTTTCCCCTGGCAAGCCGGGACCCCAGGAGTAAGGAGGTATAAGAAAGAAAACTTTTTTTGCTGACAACTAGCAATCAATCCTTTTCTTCGCTTTGCATATTATTTCTTGCCTTTAAAGAAAATTCGTTACTAATCAATTTCCCTTCGGGCAACAAGACCAAATACGCATCTGGACCAAAGCCAAGCCTATCATAGATCAATTTCCTATACGTGCCGCTAGTCCTTGCATGTTCACAGAGTTGTTGAAAAATAAAAGCTGTAGCAGCTAGGCGCTGATCATATGTAAGCGAATCCCAGATTTCTTTTATTTCTTCCACTTTTCTCAAACCTCTTACACTTCTTGCCATTTCTGGCAGGCCCTTAAGGTCCTAGCATACTGATCTTCAAACTCATTAACATCAAGCCCTTGAGCTTCAGCATAAGCCGTCACCATAAGATCGTAAGCTTTATTCATAGGGCCTATCAGTGACACTAGGCGACTATCAACCTTACACCGATCAATCATGTATTCCACAAATTCATTGGCTTTAGTCATGTTTCTATCTCCCTTTTTTTATTATCCAAAATTCTAAATTGCAGCCTTTTAAACCTTAAACGTCTTCACGTCTATACTTTGCATATACCTCCTATCCGAACGAAGGCGATCTCAACACCTCCGTCCAGATAGTTTTCTTCTTTTGTATGCTATTTAGTATTCCTCGATAAGGTTCCAATCAAGCAGCAACCCAATCAACCGACCAGCAGTCAAGGTATCAAAAGCTTGAACCATTCTAGGATTACTCAACAATCTTTCGACATTCCGTTTATACCGAGCATCACCACGATCATACATACTCTTTAAGATGCTCCAAAAAGTTGCAGTAATACAATAGTGATGCTTATTCATAAACTTGGAATAGAATTCCTTAAAATTAGTATAGTCCCTAACTGTTTGCCCATACCTTGTGCCTATCATAAGGTTAACCGGCCACCTCTTTCCAGAAAAGCTTCCCTTGAGATATCCTTTATACATCTTGTTAACCCCACTCAAGGGAAGCAAATATTTCTTCTTATTATCAACAACAATCCACTCATGAATTGTCGCAACCTGTCCTGGCCAAAGAACTTCCAAAGCATGATCTGTAAATCTATATCTTTTCCATTTCATTCCCCAGAACTCCTTATAATTATGAGGAGAGATTACTATTTCAGTATGATAAAAGAACTCCCTCTTAACAAGTGATTCGTCATGTACTTTGCGACGATCATATTCTCCTGCAAGATACTGGGGAATACCTAGCTGTAAAAGAGTCTCTTCATATTCGCGAGCTTCCCGTTCAGCCTTTATACCAGTAGAATTCTTTATTGGAGCCTTGGAATACAAAAGCATTAAATCCCCAAAGTTCCCATAAACTGCTTGCGCGGCTTGGCTCTGCAGCAATAAAAACGACAAAACCAATGACATTACGATGGCACTATTCTTTAAAAATTTAATCCTTACCATTACCCCTCTCCTTTCTGTTATTTTTGCTTTTACTAACATATAATAATACATAAATCTGATCTGTCAAGCCGTTTTTCAGATTTTTTTCATTCCCAGCGCAAGGGCTCACCCGGGAGACTTAAGATTCGCTTGAAGCGCCAACCTTTGTGGGACTTTTGTTTGCCGTTCAAACAAGCAGCAATGTGACTATGATTTAACCTATGCTGCCGAGCAAATTCGCTCTGATTGTTAGACGCAATCATTGTGCCCTGTGAATCCATGGCAATAAACAAATACTGATTTTTATGTATATAAGGTTTTACAGGTCTCCGGTTTTGATTTTGCTCCTTTCGCGTTGTCCATCTACAGTTTCTTGGCTCATAGTTTCCGTTATTGTCGATCCTGTCAAGAGTTTTACCTGAAGGACGTGTACCCATATCAGCTAAGAAATTGGCAAAGTCCTGCCATCTCTCGCAGACTTTTATGCCTCGACTACCATAATATTTATAGTATTTATGGTTAGGATTTTGGCATCGCTTTTTCATATCTTGCCAAGATTGATAAGTCGGACTTGACTTGCCGTTTATCTTGTGTCCATGCTTAGTATTTCCATGTGCTTTCTTTTCCATTTCTCTTATATACCTCTCTTTTATTTCTCCTTGCCAGTCCAAATCCTAAATTTAGAATCAGGATCTTGATTTGATAGAAACTGTATTAGTTTTTCTGCATCAATGCTTAAACACTTAATGAGATTAAACCAGTTTTTTTTATTCTTTCCCTGTTTTTGAATGTATATACTTTTCCTTTCCATCTATACTTCCTCGGGCGGAGGAAGATAATTACCCCGCCCAGCTGTTTCGTTCTCTTGTCTACCCCCGCCCATGAATATCCAAATATCGCCTTTTCTCTCTGCTCTTAACATAAAAATCGAAACGAACAACTCCAGGCACCTGTGGACTAAAGCACAGTCGAGATCCCCACGTGTCGGTTGGCTTGTCGTCATATGTTCGGAGAAAGCTTCCAGTATTTGCAATGAAGTATTTACGAGTTTCAAGTTTGAAATTCTTCGACAAGCCAACTCTATGCCTACCGACCAGGAAGCGCTGGTGCGTATGGCCTGCAAGAAAAATATCTGCCTGGAAATCGTTTGCCAGAGCGGCCATACGATTTACCTGACCTCCAACATAGCGACCACCTAAAAACACACCGTGGGTGCAAAATATTCTAGCTGAGTGCTTAGATCCTCCAGAGTCTAACTGTAGCACCACATACCCGGGGTCCGTTAAAACCGGCACACCTAAAGCTTCAGACATAACCTGCGTAGGATCATATGAAAATTGCTTCTTAATAGAAGTTTCGTGATTACCAGTCAAGATCCCAAGAATAAGTCCCTTCTCCCTGAGAGGCTCCAAAAGCTTAAGACAATGTTTAGTTTGCTCATGATGAAGATTGTCAATCTTATCGCGGAATTTTGGGTCAATTGAGTCGTTTTCAAATCTACGATCCTTTTTACTTATTCCGTCAATCATATCTCCCAGCAATATAGTATAAGCACCTTTTTGCACCATCCAGTCAACTGTACTCCTAAAATAAGACTCATCAAAATCTCGATGCCCGACATGAACATCACTCAACGGTACAAGCGTCGCAGTATCCATGCCAAGCTCTTTCTTTATTACGTTCACTTTCCTCTCCCCCTTTTCTTATGGTAAGCAAAACGATAATAACATTTTTACTCGCTCATCGTCACAATCATCATCATCGCTGTCGTTATCATTACTACAATCGCTATTGTTGTTGCTTTCGTTTCGCTCATTATCTTCTTCTCCTTTATATGGTCGATCATCCCACTCACATCCCATTTCCATCAGCATCATCAAGTTTGCTATTGCATGAGCAATGTGTGGCAACCCACTTTCTTCATCAAGATCCTGCCCTTGCCAAAAGGCCATCTGATGCCGCTGAGCTGCTCCCCAAAGCCTAGAGAATTCAAGTCCTTTGCGCCAATTAAAATCCCCGTATTTTTCAGCCCCAAAGGTAAAAACCTCCATAACTTTCTCTGCGGCTTTAAAAGGTAAAAGCTCTGGCCTGATCTTTTTACCTAAATCATGCTTTGTCGCCTTACCCATTTTCACTCCTCCATTAGCTCACTAGAAAGGTATCTTTTCGTTTTTTGCTACTGTTGCCATCTTAGTAAACTGTATTGAGACATATTTTCTTCCATTCTTCTCTTTATCCCAACCAGCTACCTCCAAGTCCTGACCATTAATCGTAACCTTTCCATAGTAGCGCGGCTTATTAGATCCTTCTTCCCAATAGCTCGACTGCCCAAAATACCCATAACCAACCTTTTCACGATTCTGTGCCATTTCTTTTCTCCTTTTTTGTTTTTTATTGTTATATATTAACTTTAACTATTTCATTTGAGTAGCCCGGCCACTCTCCTGTCTTCAAGCATTGCCGATACTTCGATAAGACTTCGTTAACTTTTTGTTCTGTGATTGACAAATCTTCAATTTCATATACCATAACCCCATGTGGAGGATCTTTTTCAACTACAACAAAACGAAACGCATAAACTGGCTCAAATTGCCCAACGCCCCTCAGATACCACAGAGCCTGAACATCAAGAGAATAATCTTTGATATCATAATGGAAGAAACGAGCATCTCTCCTTGTGGTCTTCAAATCATAAATCACTCCATCATTTATCCAATCGGGCCTGCACTTGCACATAATAGCAACAGTATCTAGCTCAGACACTTCCTCCCAAAAATAAGAAACCTCAGCCGTCCCAGAACCAGAAAAGTAAGGAGCAACTTGTTCGGCCATCGCGCACACTAAGTCAGCTTCTTTAGCTGAAATAGCATCAGGATTTGTCTCAAGAAATTCTTTCCCTTGCTTTGTACGACCATCAAACTCATTAACCACAGGGGGTATCCCTTCCAGCACAAGCTTATGAAGAGCGGTGCCGACACGGAAATGCGAAGAGCTGCCCTCAGGTTTGCTGTAAAATTTGAAGTGTCGCATTGATCGTAACATTCTTACAATATCTGAGCGAGACAAGGCGGGGTCCGCATGGTAGGTTTCCATGTCCAGATTTTTATATACTCCTGCTTTAATAGCGTTACCCATTATTCTGCACCTCGCAAAATTTTAGCAAGCTGGGTTTTTTCAGTCTCAGATAGACTCTTCAGGCGACCATTTGCCATACATTTTTTCCAGAAAGCTCGGCCTTGATCAAGATCTGGCTTCTCAGCACCCTTGCTTAAAGCCCTAGCTTCCCGGCAGAGCTGATCAAATTCCGAAGGAGACTCACCACCTATTAAAGTGGTAGACGTACCAGCTTGAAAGACGGGTTTAAGCTCCCCACGATAGGCTTTTCCACCAATCCCAAAGAGAGCTAAGCACTTCTGGACTGCGTCTGTCACAGCTCCCTTAAGAGCTGAACCCGTGTCGCCTCTGATTATCTGAGACTCACCAAACTGGGTGTGGCTGGCACCTCCGATAGTCACAGTGACCTGAGCTATTGCTTGCTTATCTGTGTGAAAATATTCATCCACGGTATGTGACCAGCTATCTGGTCCTAAAACTTCGCTTACCGCATCGAAGACGAATTGAGGTACATAGCCATAAAGTTCAGGCCGATTTCCCAGACCCGGCTTCTTTTGGACAGCACGAGCACCCTTTGAATCTAAGAGCTCATTGATTCTTGAAACCTTTTCTGTTAATTTGTCCATGCTCTCTCCCTTTTTATTTCTTTGCTTTGTGTGCTTAGCTATTATATAAATTGTAGTGCTTATTTTGTCAAGTTTTTTTTAAAAAAAAATCAAACTACATATAACCAGCCGTAAAGTGCAATACAGAGAGCATCGGTCATCCCATCATGAGATTTTCTTTTGCGCCCCGGGGTTAAATTAACCTCAGGAAACCTCTCTTGACAAATAGCAATTGAGGCGGCCTTAGTATCTAAGCAGCCTTTTGGCAATATTTTTGATTGCCAAGTGCGTGCTGGTACCTCGATACATAAGATGTGCTCGACCCATATTAATGTAAGTAACTTACCATAATTCATGCAAGTTGTGCAGAGCGACTGACTACTACCCCCAGGAAACCCCCAGACTCGCTCAATAAAGCAATGATCAGCTCCTTGAATGAACTTTATGATTTCAGCCAAGTCAAGCTCTTTATCCTTGACCGGCATAGGGATAGCAACGGCTTTTGTAATTTTACCACCAAGACATTCAAGTCTGGCTATTCCACCATTTATCCCCGGGTCAAAGCCTAAAATTTTCATGCCTTACCCCTCTTCCCCCTCACTATTCGAAAGTCGCAAATCAATAATATTTTCCAACTCTCTGATAACCTTGTAGATTGACATACGGATTTTCCGATCTTTGCGTAGCTGAGCAACAGCTCTTGCTTTCTCAAGATAAACCCGCTCTTTCGCAGCCTGAAATAACGGCCGTATAGTGACTTGTCCTTTAGCAGTAGGGTAACACACTAAGGCTCCATTCCCCTGGTCCTCAAAAATGAAATTCCCATATTGGGCACGAACCATCTCTTCAATCTCTTCTTTTGAGAAATTCCGAAATTCTGCAATATATTGTTCGCTCATATCATACCTCCTTTATTTTTCTTAATCCTCAATATCTTGCTTTACTTTACTTATCGTTAAGATTAAAGCTTTATTGTGTTTTGGCTTTACTCCCAATTGATTTCTTCTAAACTTGAGTGCCCAGAGTATTTTTTCTGAGGGCCAATCTCGCAAAAGATTAGCAAGCGCAATATCATAACAAGATTCGTCCGGACTTTCACCATCAGCTTTAACAAAGTTTAGCTTGTAATTCCAGATGTCTCTCATTCTCTGAGACTTTCGATAGACGCTTCTTAATTCTTTTATACACTCTTGTTCATTCTGAATGTCAAGATCTATCTCTTGAATTGTAGCCCTTTCCTTTCCATACTTTGCATAAATTGCATCTAATTGCTTTTGCCTGTCCTGAATTTCAGAATTAAAGAGCGGATTTTCAGTTACCGTTATATATCGCTTTGTAGAATAAATCTCAAAGTCTGAACGCTTTATAGCTGCGGGTATTTTTCCTTTTACCCAAATATGCAAACCTGTATGAGAAGGTGAGATTTCAGTATAGCTATCAAGATAGAAAAGAATCTCCGTGGCTTTCTTACTTATCTCCCAATTACGTTCTCCATCTATGACGTTCATTGAAATAAGACAGTGGTCAATATCAATACAGGTAAAGGGATCATCGTCGCTTAAAACAAAGCCTCTGTTTGGACTTTTTAATCCTACCTCCCCAAAATTACTCCATGTGCTAGAATCTACTGTACTAGCGGCTTTCCCTGTTCTAGGATTTATTGGAATTTTTCTACCATCAATTGTTTTCCAATCAACCCACGCCTTATATTTTCTCAGCTCTTTAACTAGATTATTCTCCATAGCTTCTTCTCCCCTAATCAACTGTTAGCGCCTTTTTATCATGACCAAGGCAATCTAATAACGCCTCGTGAGCTAGCTCGGCAATCAGTCTACAAAAAAATTCAAGGTCGTAGAACAGCATATCTTTATATTCTTCTGCTTCAACAGCATTGCTCCACTGCTTATAGGGCGACCCAGGCGCCGTACAAATAAAGGACTTTTCCTCAGAACCTTCTTCCAGATAATAGCCCCATTGTTTTCCTAAAGGACAGAATTTCGTACAATCCGGCGAGCGCTCATTCACTAAACGGCTTACCTCCACCAAATATTCACAGCAGGGACATTGGAAGCAGTAGTTACTCCATGGCCCCTCAATTTCCATCTTATCTGCTGCAATGTGCAGCGCAGCCTTATCGGCCAGCTGATTCCATAACCCCATAGTTTCTTCCAGGGCTTGCTCTCTCGTTATTGACATTTTATTTTCCTCCAACCCCTTTTTCCTATTTCACAGTGTGATGAAGCTTCTCTTTCTTTATCTTCATTTTAGCGTTAGACTTCCCACCCCGATGCTCCCCTGTGTCTCCAGCTAACCAAGCTCGAAGCGGATATTTCATCTCGATCCTTCTAAGCATCTCAGTCGGCTTCATCTCCCGAATCTCTCGCTCATAGGCGGCTAAACGCTCCTCAAATTCCTTGGCATAATCTTCATAAACTTCGCAATCTCCAGGCCACCTATAAATGATAAAACCATCCCTTAGACTATGCCAGGTAAGCTCATTGATCTTACGATAGTAACAGCGATCAGGACTCAGCACAGCCCTAAAGAATTTCCCCTTCTCAGTAGAGATGATATACTGACTCCCGTCCTGGGTATTGCTATCGATCTTCTTATTCTTCGCCATTTTCTTTATCCGCCCCCAGCAACCGGTCTTCTATCATCTTACAATCAAGCAAGAGTAAATCCCAGTCAATATCATTGGTATACTTTCTCGTTTTCTCACTAACATATTCAGTGTATTCTATATAGGCCAAGTAATTAATCTCGGCTTCTGATAATTTTTTACCTAGGGAGTGCTTTCTAAGCAACTCAAAATAATTAAATGTGCACATTTCTCTTTTTCACCTCGCTCTTTTCGCCCCTTTTTCTAAATGCGCGAGTCTACCCCATGCTCTTCAGCCATCAGCCAATTAATGGGATAATTCGGACCGAGCTTACCGTCATAAGCAAAGATCCACGATGCATGTAGGTTGTGCGAAAAGATGCTAACTGCATTATTTGCTAATGCAAGCAGGAATTCTGGGCTCTTTACAGCGTGTAACTTTTTTACGTACTTAACAAAGTCCCAGCTTACTGCATTGTAGAGCGCAACCGCTTTACACCTCCTCTCTCTAGAGAGGTAACTATCGTTTAGAATCATCTTGGATTCTCGCTCCATCCGGCGAAGCAGAGCGCCCTTCACCACATCAATCATTAGAAATAATCTTGGATCTATCATTTTTCCCCTCCCCCTTTTTCTTCATTGATGTGTTAATTTTTTCTACCTATATTTTATTAAGCCCCCTGTTTCTCTCCCAGTAAAACAAGACACCACTCATTATATTAATTGGCAAGAAATTCTTCGGCACTTCTCTTCTTGTGTGTGCTATCCTGTATTTCCATTACAGTTGTTATATAATCATCGATATCGCTATCTATTTGTTCGTTCCGCCTATTTGCTCTGGCTAGCAACCGCGAATATCTCATCTGTGCCTGGAGATAAGCAAAGTCGCTCCTACGCTCTACTGAGTGCTGAATAGCTAAACGGTAGCCATCAGCCATTTTCCTTTCAGCATAATTATCTAACGCATTTTTTCCCACCAAAAGTAAAAGAGACAAAACCAAAATTGGAATAGCAAAAAAACTAATTCCACTAACTTTGAAACCTGACATTTTTTTCATTTTTCTACCCCCTTTTTTATTGTTGACTAAGACGATAATACACGCCTTTAATTTTGTCAAGCTTTTTTTCAGATTTTTTTTCATTTATAATAAGGATTAGTCCACCAACTCGCCGAAGAATCAGTCATAAGGTACAAATTTTCCTCAATATCTTGATCAATGTCAACCGGGCTATATTTTGGAGCCGCTGAAAAAGCATACTCACCCCCTCTAAAATGAGAGGAATACGCCCTGAGCCACTGTTCAACATGTCCTTCAGCAGCTTTCTTTTGGGCATCTTTAGCCTTTTTTCTCTTTGCCAGTTCTTCCATTTTTTTAGCGACCGTCTGAGGAACTTCGAGCCGTCCAGTTCTATAAGCAGTTATGGTGCTTTGAGGCACCCCTAGGATCTCGGCTAATTCCGCGTTCTTGAGATTAGAACGCAATTGTAAATTCAGAAACTGTCGTGCTGTGATTGTATTTTTCTTCTCCATTTTTCCTTTCTCCTTTCAAAAGCTTCGGATTTTCTATCCTTATATGTGCCTTACCAACCGGGACTGAAACCGAGCCTTGCTCTAAATAAACAGGCTCAGCACAGCCTGAGAGTAAAAACAAAAATAATATTCCCAAGGCCAACCAAACACCAAGTCCAAGAAAAAGTAGCGCCGGAATAGCCTTAAGGATTTCTAGCAATATTCCCTTGATTTTGTTCATTCCCTTTCTCCCTTTCAACTTCCCTTGTGGTAACCATCTTTCGCCCAACCGCTACCCTTTAATATGAAGGCAGTTCTTCCGCAAATTAACCGCTTAACAGGAACTCCTCGACGGCAACGCGCACAAAAAAGATATTTATAGGGTTCTCTTTTTATACTGTGAGATTTTTCAATCTCATAACCACAGATTTGGCACTGATATGTGTAAAGCATTTCTAACGCAATTCCCCCTTTCCAAGTTCTTCTAAAAATTGCAAGACAGGATTTATTCTCTTCTCTTTAAGGGGCCTTTTTGACTCCTTAATCCTCTGATGACAAGCAAGGCATGTTGTCTTTGGAACGGAAATCCCATCGCCAAATTCCTTAAAAGATTTTTCTTCACCGCAAACCGCGCAAGTACGAGTAGCATCCATTTTTCTTAGCCCTCCGTCCTATCTTCTGGTAAATCTCCCCTAGCCAGAAGATGTAATCTTGCCAAGCGGCTATCAATCCCTCGCTCTACGGCGTTACGGTAAAGAATCCTGCGACGAAGTCGATTAACCCTGTCAGCCTGCAAAAGCTTAACAATAAGAGCACCATAATCACCTTCTTCATAGATTAATGCTTCGGGTTTAAAATTATCAAGCCAATTCATGATTATTCCACCTCCTTTATTTCGATTTTAGCATACCTGACTACTGGATTAACTTTTACCCATTGGGGACCGCATTTTTCGTCTATTTGTTGTGCATTGATCTCACTGATCTTTAAAATCCCTGAAATTGTGTTTAGGTCTAGCCATTCTTCGCCCCATTCATCCATACGAACGGCAACGAAACATTTCTGTGGTTTAAACATTCTTCCCTATCCTCCTTTATTTCGATAATCTATCATAACATCTATAATATAATCTGCTCGAGCAACTGCTTTGTTTAACTGCTCTTTAATCCAGTTTGGACAATATTCTAAAGGATAGAGCCGATTCTGAATTGCCTGCAGCTCGGCCCTTAGCCCAAGCGCAACTGAAACATCTTTGTTTTTCTTAAGATAATCCTCTATTTTAAGCATGATTTTCTTCCTCTTCTTGCAAGGTGCAAAAATTCTCACCTTTATAAGGGCAATATTGGTCATACAGCCTAACAGATCTTTTCTCGTCAGATGGATCTGCTGCATATAACACGCCTCGAAGTTCCCGAAGATCGGCAAGACGAGAAAAACCTTCCTCTATCACATCTTTTTTCCAGTCCATAGCCTCAAGCAGTGCTTCGTAAGCCCTGAACCTGGATTCTATATTGACCTCTGGATTTTTAACAAAAGCTACGATGTCTGGCCACCGCTTCTTGACCCATTTCTGATAAATGCTCATATAAAGGTAACTTTTCTTTCGATCTTCCATCTCCCCTTTCCTCCTTTTCTAGAAATGATCTTTTCTACTTTTGTCTACGACGGTAATATAGCAAATCCAATTTGTCAAGTACTTTTTTAAACTTTTTTTCATTTTTTTTCATTCCCAGCGCAAAAGTTCCCCTGGGAGGCTTAGAATCTTCTTGAATCTCCAGCCTTTGTGGGTTTTGCGCTCACCATTTAGACAGCTATTAATATGGCTGTTATCTAATCCATGTTGTCTAGCAAACTCGTTTTGGTTGTTAGACGCAATCATTGTTCCCAGCTCATTCATAGCGATGAAGAGGTATTGATTTTTATGTATATAAGATTTTGCCTCTCTCCGGTTTCGTCTCTGTTCTTCCCGATTCACCCAGCGGCAATTGCCAGGTTCGTAGTTTCCGTTATTGTTAATCCTGTCAAGGGTTAGTCTTTCGGGCCGCTCTCCCAAATCTGCGAGGAAATTGGCAAAGTCCTGCCATCTCTCGCAGACTTTAATGCCTCGGCCACCATAATATTTATAATCAGGATGGTTAGGGTTCTGACACCGTTGCTTCATATTATGCCAAGAAACATAGGTTGGACTTGGCTTGCTAGTTTTGCTTGGACTATGCCCGTGCTTGGTGTTACCATGTACTTCTTTTTCCATTTTTCCTTTTCTCCTTTTTCTTTCCCTGTCACGTCAACCGTGGCTTGTCGTATCAGGACAAAACCCCTTTGCACTGCAAGGCATACCGAGTCTCCAGAGAATAAATATTTTTGTTCCCTTCTTTAAACATATTAATTGATCCTTTGCGTACAGCCCAATCGATCATCCTCCGAGCAGTCATTTCCGAAGTAGCCACCTTGTCATCGATAAGCGCATCGATAAATGCTTGCCTTGTCTCAATAGGACCAGCCTTAAGAACAGAGCAGATTTTTTCAATATCGTAAGTCTCTGTCGCTTCTTCTTTTGCAATTTCCAAGAGCAAAGTATCAGGATCTCGCTTACATATAATTTCACGACCCTCCTCGTCTGAATCACGAGTCTTTTCAACCTTTATTTTAATTAGACCGTTGGACGCCTTACGTACTGTAATAATAGACCCCGCAAAGTCAGAAATGCCTGAGCTTCCCCTTGACTCTGCCTTGTCGCCGCTTGAGTCTTTACCGTCAGAAGGTTTACGAAAGTGATGGATTATAATCGAGCTTGTCCCGCACCCCCGATCGATACGCTTTAACGCTTCGCATACTTGGCGCATCTCAGAGGCTGAGTTTTCATTAGACGTATGCAGTGTGCTTAAGCAGTCATAAATAACCACTTCAGCTCCAGAAGCTTTGACTACCCCCTCTAGTCTTTTAGCTTCCTTTGCATTAGGAATTGAGTATAAAGCCTGATTAAGTAAGAAACGCTTCTCGTCGTAAACCCCTATACTCTGTGCAAGCCTATGAATTCGTCTCCATTCGCCAGCAATCGAATTTTCGTGCTGGACAACAAGGGTAGACGCGCCTGCAACTTTGTAGCCCAAAAACTCACCTCCACCTTTCGCAAAAAGAATTGCGAGCTGAGTCCTTAGTAAAGATTTACCAACCCCCGTTTCGCCAGAGATGAGCAAAACCTCATCCTTTGGCAAAAGTTTTTTGATTAGCCATTTGATTTCTGGTGGACGCTCTTTTATCCACTTGTACGTATCATAGATTTTCATAGTTCACTTTTCTCCTCTTAAATTGACTTTTGGATTTTTATGGTTCTATAATAACCTTAATTAGTTCTTCCGCCTCAGGATTCGTACCACCAAGACCTGAGGTAAGATCGTACCAACTGATCCGACCATCCTCGTAAGCTTTAGCAAGAGCTTTGGCCTTCTCTAAAACTCCTTCTTCCAAAGGTAAAGAAAATAACTCCGCTCCGCGACCTGCGGCTTGATTTTCAACAGGTTCGAAATAAAACCTATTATTATTAAAACCCTCATAAAAAACCCATTTTCTCTTCTTCATTCTTTCTCCTTTCTCTGACTATTAACTTCGACCATAAATCATGCTTTCAAGAATGTCAAGCCCTTTTTGAAATTTTTTCTCTGCTATTATTTTCGACATTAATATATGGCTCAAAGTTTGTCAAGTACTTTTGGAAAATATTTTCATCCCAGGAAGAGTAACCCCCCACTGTGGGTTTAAATACCTAGAATAGTGCTCTATTCAAGATAATAGAACTCACAGTTGTGTGGTTTCTCTCTTTTATAGCTCAGTTAGAAAGTCCAGGAAAGAGTTGGTTGCATCAGGAGGAGGCGGCTGAAAGCCTCCTCTCTGATCAGCAACCTTTCCTCAGTTATGGATCATTTATATACTATATATACCGGAGTGATCCAGATGATCCAGACCTGCCAAAACCCTGATGGCTCTAGCGTTACAAAGTGGATCACCCCCTAACGATCGCCCGTCGTTTCAGGCGGGTCGCAGTGATCCACACTCTGTATCTCTTTATTCATGAGAGTTTCAGGACTTGGTCGAAAAGTGCAGATCGCTTGAAACCC